>Ga0315312_1000995_pt1 | contig 25128 bp, 29 predicted proteins | sample TDP7_MG_FD_203629 | JGI IMG/M metagenome (GOLD analysis project Ga0315312, IMG submission 203629) | Freshwater sediment microbial communities from Lake Towuti, South Sulawesi, Indonesia - TDP7 | ecosystem: Environmental > Aquatic > Freshwater > Lake > Sediment | place: Indonesia: South Sulawesi... | reverse complement strand
AAGAGCTATGGGCGAAGTCTATATTGAAATGTTTACCTCGCCAAGTTGTGCCAGCTGCCCAGCTGTTAAGCGAATGCTCAAGGAAGTATCTAAAGAACTTAGAGGCGACATAACCATAGAGGAAGTAGACATCACTACAGACCCGTCTAGAGCGGTTCAATATGGCATAATGTCGGTGCCAGCCATCGCAATAAACGGCATCCTCAAATTCTTAGGAAAAGTGCCAAGCAAAGAGGAACTAAAGAAAGCAATAAACGATGAACTAGAGGCATAACAAGATCAGAAACTACATGTACTTGAAGAAGAAGATGATGAAACAAAAACAATTTTGACTTTTGCAGTAGTAGAGAGAACAGACAAACAACTCCAAGCATATAAGCATGTTGGATTTCATATATTGAAATTTGGAGGGTTAAAATTGTCACATACAAGAAAGGAACAGAATGCTGCAAGCGTTTTTGTACTTTTCACAGATCCGCTTGGTGTCACTGACATAGGCGGCACGTTAGCTAAACATGCCAAAGCTGGGGCTAAGGTACTCGCTGTAATATTATGGGAGTATGACAGTGCAGTGATGAAACAAATTGCCAACATGTCTTCAATCTTGGGAATAAAATCAAAGATACTGGGAATCAAGCGTGGAGAAGTACAAGCCGATTTACCTACAAAGAAGAGAATTGTCAAAATGATACGTGAATTTAAACCAGACATAGCAGTAACCTTTGATCCAGACTTTGCCGCCAACACAACCTATGGAGATCACATCGCCACGCATCAACTTATGATGGAGGCCCTTGGACTCTGTTATCGCGGAAATTTTGCGCCAGAACAATTGAAAGACGGACTTGAAACCCATATTGTTAGAAATGTCTGCTATCCTTTTTGGGGTTTAAGAGGAAGACCCGACGTTGTGGTTGATATCACAGAAACCTTTGAACTAAAGCTGAAAGCTACGCTCGCATTAACTGGCCAATCAGAGTCAGCAGGCAGATTTCTCAAAAGAATATATCCAGAAAACCTTCTGAAAGCACTGCTGCCAGCATACGATAAAGTGAAGTTAAGGGACAAAAAACTTGGAGAGGCGTGGCAGAGAGACAGAAGAAAAGTAGCAGCGCAATTCATGGGAGAGCAAGTTGATGTTCCGTTTGGAGAGCCTTTCAGATGCATTTCACCAATCAAATTAGATTATTTGACAACATAATTTTCCGCTGAAAACTGATTTTGAGAAGCATAATTGTTGGCGCCGGGAGTGGGATTTGAACCCACGCGACCCTTGCGGGTCACAAGCTCTCCAGAAGATTATGTCTCCAGGCTTGAGCTTCGCTTATGAGTGGATTTGCTCCCTACCTGGTTTCCCGCTTTTTTGGCTCTAGGAGATCCCGGCATATGCTATGAAGATAAGTTCTTGAGCATTCTTTAGTTTTTTGCGATTAGGACTCTGTATCCGCTTTTTCTTGCGAGTATTTTGATGTTGCCGAATGTTTCTTCTATTGTTGTGGTTAGTCGTTTTCCGCTTATTTTTGATCTTACAACTATTTGTAGTATGCCGTCCTTTGTCAGGTGTTGTGGTGCTTGCTCTATTATTGGTAAGACGATTTTCATGCCTGCGGTTGTTGGTGGGTTGGAAAGTATTGTTTCGAATTTCATGTCGTTTACTGGCTCGTATAGGAAGCCCTTTCTGATTTCCACGTTTTCTGCTTTGTTTCGTTTTGCGTTTTCTTTTGCCAGCCATAAGGCTCTTTCATTCAGGTCAGTCATGACAACGTGTATTTTTGGGTTAAACACTGCTGAGGCTATGCCGACTGGTCCATATCCACAGCCTAAATCAAGCAAGTAGCCTTTTTTGGGCAGAATCATGGATTCGATGAGTAGGCGTGTTCCTAAATCTATGCGTGTTTTGGAGAAGACTCCTGAGGCGGTTATGAATTCGAATAGTCTATCTCTTAAATAGGTTCTGATTATGCCTAAGTTGATTTTTGATTTTGGTTTTTCTGTGAAATAGTGTTCTGTCATTGGCTGCCACGCCAAAGTTTTGGATAGATGCCTCTGGGCATCAGAACTCGTTGGGTTTTTGCGACCAAGCCGCGACTCATTTTCTGGATTTCTTCTGATGATTTCAATGCCTTTGCCAAGGCTACTGCTTCGCCTTTTTGAGTGAATAAGGCAATAGAGTCGTTTGAGACTATGTTTGTTTCTAAAGATAGAACACCTGGGGCTGCTAGGTTTGCTCCATGGCAGATTGCGTCGACGGCGGAGTCTCTTATGATTATTTTTGGTAGCAGTTGTAGGGCTTTTTCCATGGGTTTTATGAATTGTCTAAGCAGGCGTTCGTCGTTTTTTTGTTGCCATGAAGCATATAGATAGGATACGTCGTGTAATGTTACTAGACCGTTCTTTTCTGTGAATGGTCCTGCTCTTGTTCTGCGTAGTTCTTGCATATGGGCGCCGCAGCCTAGTGCTTCTCCTATGTCGTGGGATAGTTTTCTTATGTATGTGCCTGCTTCGCAGCCTACTTGGAATAGTATGTTTTTGTCTTGGATTTCTAGTAGGTCTATGTGGTAGATTTTTCTTGTTCTTAGTTGGCGTTTTACAGAAGAGCGTAATGGTGGGCGCTGGTAGATTAAGCCTTGGAATTCTTCTAAGACATCTTTTATTTTTTGTTCTGGCATTGGTTTATGTAGCCTAGTAACGCAGATGTATTCTTTTCCGCTTAGTAGTAATGCCTGAATTATCTTTGTGGCTTCTAGTAGCGCTATTGGTAGTATGCCTGTGACTTTTGGGTCTAGTGTGCCTCCGTGTCCTGCTTCCTCTATGTTTAATATGCGTTTTAGCCATGCGGTAACTTCGTGGCTAGAAGGACCAGCAGGTTTGTCTAGGTTTATTATTCCGAAGCGTATGTAGTCGTTCATCGGTCTGTCTTCTGGTTTACAGCCGTAACTTGGGTCTGTTTCTTCTTCAGCTTTTGTTAGGAGTTGGCGTTTGATTTCCCATGGAGCATTTATTCTTGGCATTTTTTATTCTCTGTTGAAATGAAAGGAGGTATGAGTGTTATAAATCATTGCATAAAGCCTATCTCTCTCTACTGTGGCAGAATTAAAATTATTTTTTGTTCTTCTTCTTCACTTATGCCGTTGTTAGATGAGTATTTGTATTGTTTTTGGGTTTGTTTCTGATGTCACTATTTGTGTAGTCGGCTTCGTCTAGGCGGTAGAAGTCGTATACTTTCATGGGCAGTTCTAGGAGGTAAATGACGAGCGCGAATCCCTAACAGCCTTCATATACAGTGTAAATTCGTATAATGGGCTTATCATGGAATATTTTTTCTTCAAATCCTTTAATATCTCAGCCAGATATTCTCTAGCGCTCTCATCCAAACTCAACGAGGCGATATCTTTCTTTAATTTATCAGTAACTTCATTCGTCCCTTCGCTCTCAGCCACAACTCTTGTCTTTGCTATTTTGAAACCGTAATTCTCTAACATTCTCTTCAATATGGATGGGCATACATTCCCATAGTAACCAAACACGTGCAAGTGATACCCTATCTTTCCTAAATCGTTAAGATCATATACGGACGACAATTTCTGTAGATCCCTCACTCCATCACTAATCCTATTAGTTTCCATTGAAAATTCGTACGATTCATTTAGATAGGAGGGTTCTGCTATCAACATCAGAGAATTTGTCTTGGATATCCTTTCAACTTCCTTCAATATCCTCTCTAGGAGGCTGAATGGATGATGGTGCAGTATATTGCTGAAATTTATGGCGTCAAACATGTTGTCCCTAAACGGAGGGAAGACGGCATCAGCCCTTACGAGATGAAACTCTTTCTTTTCTTTAGACAGTAAATCTTTAGCCACCTTCAATCCCTTAGAAGTTATATCAATGCCTATGAGCTCGACATCACTGCATGACCTAGATAATGATATGAGATCTGTTCCAATTCCAGTTCCAAAGTCAGCGACCATCCCCTTGGGGATGAAATCCATGACCTTAAACTTTCCAATTCTCTCTTCGATAACTTTGTCCAATTTCTTCAGTCGTTCATCTATTCCCTTCTCGAACTCCTCCACCTCTTTAAGCTTACGCGATACATAGACTTCATTCAACATGATGCTCCCTCGATAACTTAAGCCCTGTTTGTAGTCTAACTAACCTCTGAATATTAATTAATACTTAATACATAAGGTAAATGTTATTCATAGATTTTCGATGCCTAGTCCGCAAGGCTTATTCTCATTTGTAGTGTCATATGGAAAAGATTAATTCTGACGAACATCTAGTTTCACGAAGAAGTTGTCAAGTTTATTGATTTCTGGTAAATCACCTTTGGAAAAGTATTGTAGGAAGAGTTCGAGGAAATTGGAAAAGTTATTCGTAAAGCTGGCGATATACAAAAAGAAGCAAAAAATCATTTAAACAATAAAAATTATGATTTGAGTGTTAGAAGATCTCAAGAATCACTTGAACTATTTACGAAGTCACATTGTTGGTTTTGTTTTTATTTTTATTTCTTCTAGTTTGCCTGCTTTCGTTAATGCTTCAGTAACCTTTTCGTCGTCGTCACCCTTCTTCACATCCACTTTAAACTCTGTAGGCTCAACATGATTAACATTCACCCGCCTACGCTTCACACCAGACACCTTAAACGGACCAGTGACCAAAACAAAATTCTTATCAATAACATCAACAACCACACATTTCCTACCAGCCTCACGCCCACTCAACTTAACACAAATTCTTCCAACTTCAATCGCAGGCACCTTACATACACACTCCAAACACTAGTCAGATTAGTTAGCAACCAAAATCATAAACACTCACATATAAACTTCATCATTCACCGATTCTGTTAAGTCTTTTGACCCAAGATTTAAATACGCTATAGATCTAAATATTTCGTGAGTTGAAGAGGGGATAAGCGTTGTTTTTCATTTCTTTGGTAAAACTTAGGCGTAAGCCTACAAAAGAAACGGTGGCTGCGATGGATGCAGCGATAAAAAAACCGAAAATCAAAGGGGCAAAGATCCATTCAGTTCACTGGACCCTTGGACGCTACGACGTCATAATCTACTCAGAAGCTCCAGATGAAAAGGCAGCTTTAGCGGCAGTCTTTCAATTTGCCGACGTTGCTTCAACGGAAACATTGGTGGCTATACCAAGAGAGGAAGCCCTGAAGGCAGTAGGCCTACGCTAAATCCCCTTTTTTCTTAGCTTATAGTTTCTCGCCATGCCGCGAACATTCCACCAACTGAAGAATCTGCCTTCAATATGATTACTTCTTCTCCAGCTTCCATCAAACTTGATGTCTTTTTACAAGGGTTAATCGTTTCTGATGATATGATTGACAGCGTAAGCCACAGATCAAGAGACATAACAGAACTTCATTCACCTAGCGAGCACACACAAAACCATCTTCAGACAAAACAATCCGCACTCTGAACCCCACCTATATATAAGGGGGGCTATAGAAACTTTGCTAGACCCTAGCTCTTCTTAAACAACAAATTATCAACAACCAAACACAACGCCTGCAAAACCTCATCAACACCCAAACCGCTAACATCAAGAATCAAATCAAAAGGACCAAAATCCTCACCTAAAGCAAAGCCATAAAGCCCCCTATAAATCCGCCTAGTCCTCTCCTCCTTAACCCTCAAAGCCTCCAAGGCATCTTGAAAACTTATGCCATCCCTCCTAGCCAACCGCTCAGCCCTCACCCTTTCACTACATTCAAGCCAAACCTTAAAGCCGCCCTTCAACAACCAAGGCATAGTCCAACTATCTAAAACAACATCACCCAATCTCGCAGCCACAAGCAACTTCTCATCAATCCGCCTATCAAAACTCGAATCCCGACTCCTCTGCCTTAGAAACCTCAAGCCTTCTTCACTTTCCCACCAACCCCTATCAACTGGCTTATAGCCAGATTCAATGGCTAACGCCTTTAACGCCTCTCCACCAGAATAATACTTAAACCCATACTTTTCAGCCAGTTTCTTTGCTACAGTGCTCTTTCCACATCCTGCCATTCCACATATACATATCACAATTTTTTTCCGCTTCTTGCGACTGTTATTCATAGAGCGAATAATCCGCCTTCTATGGTCTATAGTGTCCTCAGCTGCTTCTCACAGACTGCTTCAGCAACTCCTGAAGGCAAGTGGGACACAGCAGATTTCCGTAAAGGCGTTCAACCCTTCTCTGGCTTGCAGGAAGTTTGCGAATTTTCGACGGAATGAGGCGTGGAGTTCCTGAAAGTATTCTGCCGCATCTAGTACACTGTGGAGGACTGATTCTCTCTTTCTTATAATGCGTTTCACTTCTTCCTCCAGGCAATTGAAGGGTACGTCGTTTCTTGCTTCTTGTTCGTAAAGAAGGTTCGGGCATCTATTCTGTTGCCCCCGTTCCCATAGTCCCCATAGCCAAACCCAAAATACGCGAAAACAGAGTTCCAAACAAGAACGAACAAAGAAGATACCACCAGAAATAAGGAAGGGGCATCCATGAGGCACCGCCATCAGAACTCAAAATATTCGGAATATACGCAACCGCAGGAACATCTATGTAGGTCGGATTAAGGAACAGATTCCAAAGAAGGATAAACGGTATAAAAAATATAAAAGACACTTTCATAGATTGCCACATCATCTTCGACTGAAGCTTTGTAATATAAGGCTGCTTCTGCTTCACTTTGGCAAGAAGCTTCTTGTCATTACTCTTTCTCGCCTTATTAAAATCCGCAGTCCACTCCGCAACCTCCCGTCTCCAAGCCTTCAATTGATCCTGATTAGTCAACAAACGATTAGCAAGAGCAGTAATTAAAGAAAGAGCCATCGACAACAACAAAATGAACATCGTAGAAACCGGAATTATTTGCAATGGTTCAGACATGCTGTCACCTTCGCCTACTTTGACTATTCCACTATTTTTCAACTATTTGTCAAATTGAATTATTAACTGTTTTCACCAAGCACTTCTTAAAAACAGTTTTCGATGCTATCCTCCGAAGAAACTGCGCAAGGCTGGATACATTTCAGCAACACGCTCTTGCATCAAAAGCTGATAATACTGATATAGAATGCCCACTGAAAGCAGGACCCCCATTCCGCTTCCGAAAACTCCGAAAAAGTCTGAAACTGCTGCGATTAATCCAACTATGAAACCTCCAAGTATCGTAACGGTAGGAATATAACGTTTCAAAAGTAACTCAATGGGCTTACCAGACCTTCTAAACCCAGGAATCTGCATTCCAGAATCAACAAGCTGCTTAGCAACTGTAGATGGACCAAGTCCTCCCACTTCAAGCCATGTAAGTGAAAAAACGATACAGAAAGAAATCATTATACCTGCAAATCCAAGAGCCCTCAGGGGATCATTGACCACATTCTCGATGCTCCGAGGAGCTGTCACATAATATGCAAGACCGCCTACTGGAACGATTTGAGGATTTTCAGTTGCTTGACCCGTTATTGTATATTGACCTATAAGATCCAGCCAGAAATTAGTTCCAGGACTTGGCTGACCTGCACTGCTCCATAGAAGCTGGGATATGAAGTATACATTTGCGAATAGGGCTGATGCGAAGATGACTGGTAGGTTTGATACGTATAGGAGTTTTATTGGGTATCTGCCTCGGAATCCTCTGTACTGCGCGTGGGCGATTGGAAGTTCAACTCTGACTCCTTCCACATATATTACTATGATGAAAACGGCGAGTGTGGTGAAGAATCCAAGCATGCTTGGGTAGCCACCTTCTCTCAAAAAAACGCTTGATAGAGGAGCGCCTTTTGCGATGGTTTGAAGAGATGCAATAATGGCGCCGTATGTATTTCCATCTCCAACCACGTAGGGAGCTAAGGATTCCCAAAATATTTGTTGTGCTACACCAGCCATGATGAAAAGGCTAATGCCGCTTCCGATTCCCCAGCCTTTTTGCACTAATTCATCCAGCATCATAACTAGTATTCCAGCAAACAAGAGTTCAAAGAAGATGATAAGTGGAGCCCCGGGTGGTAAATTTGTGTATACACCTCCAATCAGATAAGCTGCTGCTTGCATACCAGTCATCAGTATGGAGAAGAATTTGCTGGCTGTTGTGAATAAGGCTCTATCATCTGGATTGGACATGTCGCAGCCAATTATTCCAGACCCGACAAGAAGTTGCAGTATGAGCCCAGCAGTAACAATTGGACCTATTCCGAGCTCCATTAGGGTGCCGCGGTTTGAAGCGAATATTACGCGGAGGTACATTAAGGGGTCTCCTTCTCCTCTCCCGACTCCGTAAAGCGGCACTTCTGACATGATTAAATATAGGATGAGGGCGATGGCTGTCCAGAAAATTTTTTCATTAAATCCAATCTTGCGTGTTGGTGCTCCAACTTCAGGCATAGCCCGTGATAGGGGTTTGAAAAGAGATAGAAATCTTCCAGCCATGTGCTTTTTCCCTTTTTTTTGGCGATGTGAATCGATTTTGCAAAATTGCGTATGTAGAAGAAACATATAAACTTTGACGAGTCTGTTATAGTCTCCGTGAAAGTGAGTCAAAGCTATTTTTGGTTCTTCTTCTTCACTGAGAATATATTTAGTTAAGCAGGTTAAAGTTGAAATGTTTCTGTTAGCGTCTTTAGGATTTTTTGGGCGCATTCTTCTGGGCTAAACCTTTCTGAGTCTACTGTTACTTCTGGTTTTGGTGGCGGTTCGTATGGTGCGCCTAAGCCTGGAACTGTTAATGATTTGCCTTCTACGCCTTTCTTGTAAACGTCTTTTGGCGCGTGGAATGTTATTCCTCGTTTAGATTCTCTTTCTATGCAAATGTCTAATGGGCAGCGGAGATAGGCTTCTATGAACCGAGGTATTTGTTTTCTTGCCTCATCTCTATAGCGTCGCAGGTTTCCTGTGGCGTCTATGATGACGTTTACGCCGTTTTCTGTCAACAATTTGGCGATGAAGACTAGTGTAGCGTAAACTATGTCACGTTCTTTAAGTGAGTAGGAGGGCTTTGGAGTGACAACTTTGCGAAGCATGTCTGAAGAGAGGATTTGGGCATTAACGCCTCTAACCTTTAACTTTTCCAGTAAAGCTTGTGCAGTGACAGATTTGCCGCTGCCTGGCAAACCAGTAACCCAAACGCACCAACCAGTCTCCAAAATGGATTACCCACCCTCCAAAAAGAGAAGTAATGAGATGGTTAATCTATTTTGTCTTTCTTCGTCCTTTGGATTTCATTTTCTTGACGATGTCTACTTGTTCTGTTGGAAAATAATATGGCATAGTATAGTAGGAACTTGGAGGCATTCTCTTCTTCTTAGCTGTCTTTTTCAATTCTCCTCACATAAAATCTGTTATTTAACCTTTAATATATGAATTGACATCCGTAATGTCAAATTTATCAGTCTTAAGCACCCTTTTAACGAAATTGAACAATTTTTTGCGCACATCTAAAGGCAAGTTTGGATACCAAACAGGCGACGCTACAACTAAACCTCTCCAAGCAAAAAAAGGCTGAATAACTGTCAGCATTTCCTCATCTCCAGTTCTGTCTAAGTAGTTTTTCCAGAAAAGTTTCCACAAAGTCTCAAAGGACCCTGATAATTCGCCAAACGTCTGTAAAGAGTAGAAAATATAGTTAATTGTTAAGGCGCTTAAATCGTCTGCTGGTTCGCCCCATTCGCCTCTACTGCGGTCAAGGACCGTAAAATCTACGCCTTCTCTGAACATTATATTCCATGGATGATAGTCGCCATGCACTTGACATAGTCTATGCGTCATATGTTTAAGTCGCCATCTCCAATCAATGCACTTCTTTTCAATTTCGCAAAGGTCTTTTTCACTTATATACTGAAGATTAGGCGGATAACTGTCCATCAACCCCATAATCTCTTCACCATGTCCGACTAAATCTCTCACACGTCGAACATAGCATTGTGGCTCATCTTTCTTGACCCCATGAATCTCAGCTAGATAGTTAGACAAAGCCAAACATCTCTCTTCATCAAGCGATTTCAAAGCCATCGTCACTTTAATCCTATCCAAATCATTATGATATAACACGCCATCAATCAATTCGGTCACAATAAAAAACTCTTTGCAGTCACCAAGAGTCTTCATGTTGTCGTCGATGGTGAAGGCACCTACGTCCACTGACTTCGCATGCCTAGGCAACTTATTAAACGCGGAATGCTGCCACAACAAAACCTGCGCACGGTCACTAAAATGGTCGTGACCAAACCCTTCAGCCCACATAGTCTCCAAAACAACACATTTCGTCTCGCCGTCAACATTAAACTCTATCAAGTAAGGTATACCGTAGCCAAAGCCCTTCAATTCTTTCTCATACGTCTCTTTTTTCTCGCCTAACTTGCCAACAAACTTGATTTCCACATTGGCCTTGTAAACAGAAGAAAGATACTCCTTAAGCCTATCCACATGCAATCTCAACATTAAGCTTGACCTTCCTACAATTGAGTAAAACAAATTAAGTTAAAACTTTGCTTTTCTAAAACGAACAAAAATGAAAACTAAAACGTTAGGCGTAATATTCATTCTCGTAGGCTTGCTAATCATCCTACACCATTTCGTCATCGGTGGCAGACTATTCGACATAGAAGACATGCTACACCATGAATTCTTCGAAGCCATACTTCTCACAGCAGGCGTAACAATACTAATAACCGCACACAGCAATTAGAGAGAAAAGGCGACGTCAAAATGAGAAATTACAAAATAAAAGACCCAACATTAGCAAGACAGGGCAGTCTCCAGATAGAATGGGCTTCTGCACACATGCCAGTCTTGAACCTAATAAAACGTCAATTCGAAAAGGAAAAACCATTAAAAGACAAAATAATAGGCGCATGCATCCATGTAACAAAAGAAACAGCCGTTCTTATGGAAACTTTTGCAGCTGCAGGAGCAAACATAGCCCTATGTGGATGTAATCCACTTTCAACACAAGACGAAGTTGCTGCCGCTCTCGTCGAAGAAGGCATAAAAGTCTATGCATGGCGTGGAGAAACAACAGAAGAATACTACTGGTGCATCAACAAAGTCATCGACCAAAATCCACAGATAACATTGGATGACGGCGCCGACTTAGTCAGCGCGCTGCACATAAAGAGAAAGGAAGCGTTAAAAGATGTTAAAGGCGGAACAGAAGAAACAACAACAGGTGTAATGCGTCTACGAGCAATGGAGAAAGCTGGAGCATTAAAATATCCCATAATAGCCGTAAACGATGCCTATACAAAATATCTTTTCGACAATCGCTACGGCACAGGACAAAGCACAATAGACGGCATAGTCAGAGCAACAAACATACTTCTAGCAGGCAAAAACTTCATAGTCGCAGGCTATGGCTGGTGTGGTAGAGGCTTAGCCATGAGGGCAAGAGGCATGGGCGCCAAAGTCACGGTCACAGAAGTAGACCCCATACGAGCGTTAGAAGCAGTAATGGACGGCTTCCACGTGACATCAATGGGCAAAGCCTCTGAAATAGGCGATATATTCGTAACCACAACAGGCAACATAAACGTCATCAGAAGAGAGCATATGCAAAAAATGAAAGACGGCGCCATACTAGCCAATAGCGGGCACTTCAATGTGGAAATAAGCATACCAGACTTGGAAGCAATGTCGGTGTCAAAGAGAACTATACGACCAAGCCTAGAAGAATACAAACTCAAAAACGGAAAAAAACTATATCTATTAGGCGAAGGAAGACTCATTAACCTAGCTGCCGCAGAAGGGCATCCCTCAGAGGTAATGGACATGTCTTTTGCAAATCAGGCCCTATGCGTAAAATACATAGCAGAAAAGGACAGAATAAAACCAAAAATCTACAAAGTCCCAAGAGAAATAGACCGCTTAGTCGCCAACCTCAAACTAAAGGCAATGAGGATAGAAGTCGATAACCTAACAGAAGAACAGAAAAAATACATAACAACATGGGAAACCGGAACAATCTAAACTCAAAACTACAACAAAATTTATAATGGAGTTAAAAACAAAACATGGCTACAATGTGGTGAAAAAATATATGGTTAGCAAAGATCAAGCCATCGGCGGAGTGATTTTTCTCGTCTGCGCGGTCGTTGTAATAGGCTACTTGGCAACTCTAATCTATCCACAATGGCTCTATGATTTTGCAAAGATATCAGAATTTGACACTCGATTTTGGCTAATTGCAATTCCAGTGGTCATCGCCTTCATTGCAGTCCTATGCATCGGCGCTTGGATAGGCTGGACAATGGCTACAACCCCGCCTCCAAAACCAATCGAGGAAATCGAAGCCGAAGAGAAGGAAGAAGAGAAAAAAGAAACGAAGAAGGAAAAAGAATAAAGACTACAATTTTCTTCCATTTTTTCATTAATCTCTCTAGATTCGGTGCTGTTTATGAGTAGAGTCAAAGGGCTTGTTTTATGCGGTGGAACAGGAGTAAGGCTTAGACCAATCACGTATTACTTTCAAAAAACAATGATTCCCATAGGTGTAAAGCAGAAACCTCTGCTTGAGTATGTGGTTAGACTGCTCAAATTCTATGGCATACGAGACATGTCTTTTCTTGTGAACTACAAAGCAGAGCAGATCAAAAACTACTTCGACGACGGCTCACGCTTCAATGTGCAAATTTCTTACATAAACGATGATCCTGTTGTGAGAGGAACAGGAGGCTCTCTGCTAACTGCCTTCTGGAAAGGTGCGGTAAATACTGAAGATACAGTGCTTGTTTATTATGGAGACATCTTAACAAACATTAATCTGCGAGACTTGCTACATTTTCACGAGAAGAAAGCTTCGTCAGCAACAGTTGCCTTAGCCTCGGGCTTCACTGTCCGAGTAGGTTTAGCAGACATTGACAAGGATGGAAAAATTCTGGGGTTTGTGGAAAAACCAAAATTGGAAAAGCCTGTGAGTATAGGAATTCTTGCTTTGAAAGGAGAAACTTTGGAAGATATAGAACAGCTAATGAAGGGAAAACGCACTTTGGATTTAATGAAAGATGTGATTCCTTATCTTATTAAGGTGGGTAGACCTGTATATGGCTATTTGTCGAACGCTTTCTGGTATGATGTGGGCAGTGTAGAAGCCTACGAGAAGCTTGATCCAAAACTTGTTGAGGGTATGATGGCTTATCTCTTTAACGAATAACCAGAAAACTCTCTACTCTTGGATTTTGAGTCAAAATTATTTTTTGCTTCTCATCCTCTTCACTTGAGTATATTATTTCTTATTGTTGTGTTTGAGATTATTTTTCTTGCAGTTTTTAGAAATTTTTTCAGTTCCTCTTGTGAGAAAGGTTTTAGGCTCCTGAAGTTTGGATTTATTGTTTCTACATCTGTCTTATAATTTTGTAGGACGTATTTTTTGCATTTCTTTATTTTTTGGCATATTTTTTCGATGTCTCTCTCCTTATGAATAGTCGGGACCACTGTGGTTCTGAACTCGTAATCAATTTGAGAATCTTGTAAGATGCTTATTGTCTCTAGGATTTTGTTAAGCAGGTTAGGAGTGTTAACACCTGCTGCCGCATAGTAGTTACCTTGTTCAAGCGGTGCTTTTATGTCCATGGCAATATAGTCGACCAACTTTCTGTTAATGAGTTCTCTTATCAGCGTAGGATTTGCTCCGTTAGTATCAATCTTCACCAAGAAGCCTAGTTTCTCTATTTTTTCGCAAAGGTTTGGCAAGTCCTCGTGGATTGTTGGTTCTCCTCCTGTTATGACGACTCCATCAATCCATTCTCTGTTTCTTTCAAGATATTCTGCTATTTCTTCGAATGGTATTGTTCGCAGTTTTTCTGGATGTAGGACGAGTGCTGCGTTGTAGCAGAATGGACAGCGCATGTTGCATTTTGCAAGAAAAATGGTGGATGATACTTTTTCGTTCCAGTCTACAAGGCTGATGTCAACGAAACCCTTTATCTCCATATAAAACACGCTTATCTCTGCAACTTTCTACTTTGTCTTTCTCTTATATAGGTTTAGCAATAGAGTTAATGTCACAAAATCAAGGTAATGGTTAAAGCTTTAGAATGTGATGCACCGCAAAAACTGGAAAAGCTCTTCATAAAACTTTTATATGGAAAGGCTGTGGTTGTATTGAACTGTGGTGTATTCATGGAGTTTAGTAAGTTAGAGCCGAGCAAAAAGCCACTAAACGTGTTGACAAAACAATTGAATGCACAAGTTATAATTACTCTAAAAAATGGAGTAGAATACAAGGGACGAATGACCCGTTGCGATGGCCACATGAACATCATGTTAGACGGCGCCTCAGAATGCATGAAAGACAAGCTAATCGCTAATTATGGCACTGTGCTGGTTCGAGGAAACAACATATTATATATAGCATTAGATGTTGGACGCGGAAAATGATTAAGCCTGCACCGAATGCTAAGAATTTTGGTTTCCTCTAATGTTAGTTAAGATATCTTTTAGATTTGTTTCTATTTTTAGTTTTTGTCGAAAGAAGAGAAGTACATTTTGTACATCACGTTGAAGAAGTTGTTCTGCGTTCGGATGCATAACCGTTACGTATTGGGGCCAATCAATAATGAGAATGTGCTCATCTAACTGCACTATTATATTGTATGAACTTAAATCGGCGTGAATGATGCCGACATCTTTGTAGGCTTTCTTTACGTTGAGCAAAATTTCATCCAAAACTTTTCTAGGGTTTGGGATTTCCAGATAGTAAAGTTCTGCTCCTTCAATTATACTCATAACAATGACATGGCGATTTTGCTTGATAGGTTTCGGAACTGAAACCCCTTTTGGATAAAGCATGCTAAGCGCCTCGAACTCCCTTTGAGCCGCTAAACGTGACTGATAGAGCCAAGTAGGCGTATAAGACTGCTCTGCTACGTAGCCTCGCTTACGCTTTGTTTGACGAAAACTTGTTCTACCCAACCTATGAAACTTTACAGCAACGCGAGTGTTATCGGGCATTAGGGCGTCGTAAACATCAGACTCTTTGCCAATTCCTAAAGGCTTACCAAAAGCCTGCAGCACGTCTGCTTTTACTAGGGCATTTATGGCTAGGCAATCGTAGCCTGCTGCAGTAAGACGGTAACCTACATATGGAGTGGTCTGATGCTGCAATAGACCTTGCTTAGAAAGCTGGTCAAGGCGGTAGGCAACTTCTTCATTTGGAAGCTTTGCATGTCTTGGAATTAGTTCTTCAGATATGAATTCGGATTTTTTCATCTGAATTTCGACTGCCCTAAGCGTCTTGAAGTCTTCGGGCTCTAATTTTCGAAAGATTTTGACAGCAACATCAGCTGAGGACATAAGTGTTCAAAGAGAAATGATTGTTTCTTGAATCATTTAAGGGCTTTTACAAACTTATAACTTTCAGCGATTTCATTGACCGTTCTATCATTTCTTCTACGTTTAGTTTCTTTTCTGCTTCGATTATCTCCTGTAGTTTCGTTACTGTTTTCGGTTTTGTTGACACAACCGCGCAGACTTTCTTCTTCTCCGCTAACGGTGGGCAGATTCCTATTTTTGTCGCTAATTCCTCTATTTCTTGTTTGTCAAACCCTAACAATGGTCTATGTATTGGATACTGTTCCGCTGCTTGACTTAACAGATTTAAGCCGTGTATGGTTAGGTTTTCTGGGTTTCCTATTGTTTCACCTGTTACGATTCCTTCTGCCCTAAACATTTCAGCAACCCTTTCTGCAATTTTATACATCATTCGTTTGCATAATAGACATGTCAAATGGACGAGACACTTGTTCACAATTTCTTTTAGGTTCTGTCCATTGGGCACGATGTATATACGCCGGGGAAATCCTATTGCCCAATCAAGTAACGTTCTTGCATGATAAATTGCTCTTTCAGTCATTTTCTCATCTATGTAAGGTGTGTTATCAAAGTAAAGTGGTATGATTAGGCAACCTCTTTTCATGACTAGCCAACATGCCGCTGTCGAGTTGATTTCGCTGTTTAGCAATCCTATAAGAGGTGGTTGTGCGCCTAATGGTAAGCCGCCTTGTCCTTCGACCACTTTATCATATGTGAAAGCCTTGTCGTCTCGAACGTCAATTCCGAAAGTTATGTCTGGGCATTTCAAATCAACTTTTAATTCATATTTTTCGCCGAATTTCTCTAGTATTTGGTGACCAACCATGCGGCAGACATCTCTGCTTCCGTATGAGTGTGAACCGACTCTTCGACATTTGACTGCAAACGTTTTTCCGTTTTCAAGTCTTTGATTGGCTAGAAGCAAACTTTTCTTCACAATGTCGTCCAGTTGTGAGCTGGTTTCTAAGGCGGGTGAAAGGGAAGCAATACCAAAGACCTTAGCCATTTCTTGAGATACTTCTTCCGCTTTTTCAGTTTTTATGAATAATCTGCCATATGTTCGAATGACTTTGCTAACGGGAAAATTGTGAACCTTCATGACACGTTTTATATTATGCAGTACAAGTCGTTCGTACTGGCGTCTGGTCCAAGTCTTCTTTGTCCAGATTTCGCCTCCGAACCGCACGATTATGGAGTCAAAGTTGACAGTGTTAGATGGCGTTTTTGCATCACCACATTACAGCATAAAATGACTTAGTGTATCTTAAACTTTCAAAACGCTGAAAGGAGAAAGGAGCAGTATTTGTACAATAAGTAAGAAGTATTCTATAAGCATTTTTAAGAAAAATGCATCATCTCTAAAAACAAAATCATAAGGGCTAAAGGTTCAAACGCGGGTTAATGGCAAGTCAACAGCTAAACCATTAAAAAATTCTTCATAATAAACCATAGATTTAGCCAGTGGAGCCGGGGATGGGAGTTGAACCCATATAAAGCGAGTCTGCAGCCCGCCGCCTAAACCGTTCAGCCACCCCGGCACATCGCTTGGTCATGAAAAAGAGGCATCGTGAAAGTTATAAACCTTATCAACACTTCATGCAAAGGGTCAAAGAGAAGAAAAAAATGGGAAGAAAACAAGGGCCGCAAGCATCATTATTCGTCAAACTTTGCTCAGATAAAGCAGCATATGAAGCTAGACTAAAACGTCAAACAAGTTTTAACTTAATCCATGCGAAACAGTTGTTTGAGGCAACTGGCAACTACCAAATACTCGTGGATACACCGCACATTCTCATCTTGAAAAACTCAAAAGAGATCGAAGTCACGTTTTCAAAGGATGGTAGAATAATCATCAAAAAAGCGGCAAACAAAGCAGAGGCGGAAAAAGTTGCGCAAAAAATTTTTCAAATCGCGCTTAAAGCGTCCTCTGGTTAAAGCTTCAAAATCTCAGCACCTTTCAAATCTCGTCTAATCATGCTTTCAATATCGAGTCTTTCTTCAGCTTTTTCTATTTCCTCTAATTTAGCGCGGGTTCTAGGTTGCGGCGGTGGAGCACTGCAACAGAGACCAGGCCTAGTTGAAATTTCAAAAGTTCCAATTTTTTGCGCCAGATGCTCCACTTCTACTTTGCTCAATCCTATAAGTGGGCGCAATACGCAGATATCTTTCACAACGGTGTTCTCAACTCGCAGATTTCTTAAAGTTTGACTTGCATGCTCCCCAATAATTTCGCCAGTCACAATAGCCTCAGTCTTTTCTTTTCTTGCCACTTTCTCTGCCACACGATACATCATTCGTCTGCAGAGGATGCATGTTAATCTTCTTGGGCAATTTCTCAAGATATCCACTAAGTCAGTGCCATGAGGAATCACGTAAATTTTAGCTTGCCGACCATTCAAGTAGTTGGCTAACTTTTTTATCGTATCCAGAGCCCTTTGCTTAGTAGTTTCATCTGAGAAGGGATAATTGTCGTAGTAAATGAAAATAGGTGTACAACCTTTTCTTATGACTAACCATACGGCTACTGGAGAATCTATCCCCCCTGAGACGAGACAAACTGCTTTACTTTGAGAAGGCAATGTTTGACCAACTTTTAGTGATGTAGGTTTATGTCATTTAAGTAACACGTTCACATATGTCACAATCTTTTGGCAATGAAGTAACGTCTGTGTGATGCAAATCGCAAACAACATCTCGATTCCTAAGAACCTTGCAGAGTTTGCAAAACGTCAACATAGGGTCAAGTGAGGACAGTTTCTTGGTGGCTATGCCATAGGCAATCTCGCTTGCGGTGGACTGAATAGAATGGATGGACTCAAGTTGCCTTATCCTTTTATCACCACGTTTTGAGTAGAGATAATAGCTTATCGTAGCCTGAGTAGTTCCAAGTTTTTCTGCGGCAGCTATCTGAGAAAAATTATATTTACTAACAAGTTCTTTAGCCACTAAAGAACGAAAAGCAGGCAAAATATATCGAACGATGAGTTCGCATGGTGGACGCAAATATCTAACACTCCAATTATTATAACGAAGTTATAACTTAAATCTATTTTGCCCTTTTATCGCAGCATGTTATTTTGTGGAAGTCTTCAATCCAAGTTTTGATAAGACACTACTGTACACTTTTAGCGCATGTTTTTCGTCTTCTACATTTTTAATTAGCATTCGTCCACGATTGAAAAGGCTAACCTCAACATCTCCATTATGCTTGAACACAATCACCAGAGATGATTTGACAATTACTTTGAAATGGCGTTTCAGAATTTCAGAGACTTTATTAAGATTCATGGAAATAGGCTTTTGCGGGTTCACATTAACAGTGTTGCGTCCGCATAGCCAGACTAATCTTTCTTTTCCTTCAGTAGGCTTAATTTCACCTTGACAAACTGGGCAATCGGGTTTTCTGAAAATATCTATGACAGCGAAATACATGTCTCTAAAATCGCATACCATCAGCTTTCCTTCAAGAGGCTCACCTATTCCTGACAGCAGTTTTATTGTTTCCATGGCTTGCATTGTTCCGATGATTCCTGTTGTTGCGCCTAACACTCCACGTACCTCACATGTAGGCATGTATCTATCATCAAGGTTGGGCAAAATGCATTCTAGGCATGGAGTCTTAGGCGAATGAAAAACTGAAAGGTTTCCTTCAATTCCTATGGCGCCTCCAAAAACATAGGGAATCTTATACTTTACACAGACACGATTCAAAAGATAGCGTGTCCGCATATTGTCTAAGCCGTCTACAACACAGTCCATGCCTTTAACAATTTCTCCAACATTACTTTCTCTTACATTCTCTGGAACTGACTCCACCTTTATTTTAGGATTTATTTGCTGAATCCTTTTAGATGCAACCTCAACCTTTGGGTACCTCAGGTCACCTAAATCATATAGGACTTGTCTGTGCAAATTGTTCATTTCAACTGTGTCTTGATCAACCAGCCGCAAGTAGCCTACTCCAGCTAAAGCAAGATAAAGAGAAGATGCACTGCCAAGTCCGCCTAATCCAACCACAACTACTTTAGAACGCTTCAGCTTTTCCTGGCCTTTTGCCCCAAGTTCGGAAAGAACCACTTGCCTACTGTAAAATTCTTTGGAATCAAAAGGCTGAAGAGTAACCAATGTTTTTCACCTTTAAACCTTAGCTAATTTGTCTAATTAATTTTTCAACTTTCCTTCTAATCACGTCTCTAACTTCCCTAAATTTGTCAAGCGACATTCCAGAAGGGTCTTCAATACCCCAGTCTTCTGCTTTTACGTATGGGGCTGGGCAAAAGTCTGCGCCACAGCCCATTGTTACAATCTTATCCACTTCTTTAGTCACTTCTTGAGTTAATAGTTTGGGTTTCTGTTTACTGATGTCAATTCCAATTTCCTTCATCACTTCAACTGCTTTCGGATTCACTTGGTCTGCGGGTCTTGTGCCGGCACTAATTGCAACCGCTTTGCCCATAGCGTATTTATTGAAGAAAGCTTCAGCAATCTGGCTTCTGCTAGCATTTTCAACGCAAATGAACAAAACCTTCTTCAATAAAACCAACTCTTAATCTTTCTTCGATGTTCTATATTATCAAGCTTTTTGGTCAATTATGATATTCCCAAAGCTTTAATATATAGGCAATGTGCAGAAAGTGAGACATAACGCTTCCATGGTGAAGTCTAATTGGAAACATTGAACCTAATCTATTGGTGCCGAGTTGGCTTGGGTGCTGCTGCCGCTTTAATATGCACTGTGGTATGGGCGTTGACTGCTGGACCAGAACTGAGATATGGTTTATTTTCAAGTGTCTTTCAAGGAGCTTCATTAGCCATAATTTTCTATATCATTACATACTATATCATAAAAAACAAATTCTTCATAAAAGTGGAAAAACCGTCAAAACTGTTTACCCAGGGAATTGGAGCTTACTTTTTAACATGGATTGTTTCGTGGGTACTCTTCTACACGCTAGTTCTTTGGCTTAAATACCCACAGGGAATTCCACTAGTCTTCTAATTTTAGACTTTTATTCAAACTTGTTTGCACGAACTTAAAGGACCTAACTTTTTCTGCTTCAGGGCTAGGCTCACTTTCTGCAGATTCTCCAGGTGAAGCATATTGTGTTTCAACACGCATTACGTTAGTTTCAGGAATATTCTCAAGTTTTAGCAAAACTCTGGTGAGGTCTACCCATGCTGAAAAGAAGCCTCGATCATACTCTGCGTGAAGACTGTCGCGAGCGTGTTTCAAAAATTCGCGTCTATATTTTTCCAAGGCTGTTTTGTCATTCAGACTAACGTTTGATAAGAATGTGTATTGATCGTTATTAGATTTGTTGGATAATAGAATGCCGTGGAGGGCTTGGAGATATCCTCTGTTTCTTTCAGTTTTTTCGGCTTTTAGCTTCACTCTTTCCAAGATTCTCTCTGCTTCAGCAAACTGTCTTTTTGCTACGAGTTGAAAGTATTGAGTTACTAATATTTTGGAAATTGGCATTAACGTCGTCTCGGTTTGTCTTCTTCTGTCGCGTCTTCTATTCCGTTTTCTGTGATTTTAAATATTGTTTCGCCTTCAGGCAGATATGGACTTGAGACGAGACGAGCTATTCTTACAGGTCCGCGTGCAGATTTTCGGAGAAAGACTCGCGTATGGCTGGTATGTGCTACTATGTGACCGCCTACAGGATGCACAGCTTCCCCGAAGAAAACGTCTGGCTTAGCCATCACTTGGTTCGTAACAATTGCGACTGCGTTGAAAGCTCGTGCAAGACGAATTAACTTGTGCATGTGCTTGTTAAGTTTCTGTTGTCTTTCAGCTAGCATTTCTCTTCCGAGGTATTCGCTTCTGAAATGTGAGACTAGTGAGTCTACGATTATGAGGCGGATGTTGTTGTCTTTGACTATTTCGTCTGCATTGTCCACTAGGAAGGCTTGGTGGTCAGAAGTGTATGCTTCTGCGAAGATTATGTTTTTTATGACTTTTTCTGGGTCTAAGCCTATATGTTGTGCCATGTGAATGATGCGTTCGGTTCTGAAGGTGTTCTCTGTGTCTATGTATAATGCGCCGCCGTCTAAGCCGCCTCTTTCTGGTGGCAACTGCACGTTAACGCATAGTTGGTGGCACATTTGGCTTTTGCCGCTTCCGTATTCGCCGTAGAATTCTGTAATTGTTTGGCTTTCGAGTCCTCCGCCTATGAGTTCATCTAACGCTTTGCTTCCTGTTGTTAGTCTTAGGACGTTTTGTCTCATTTTCAAGAGTTCGTCTGCTCGTATGAATGATACGGCTAGGCTTGAGCGTGATTCTTGGATTATTTCTGCTGCTCTTTTTTCTCCTATGCCTGCGAGTTCCAGTTCTTTAATTGTTGCTGTGGATAGTGATTCTACTGTGTGGAAGCCTAGTTCGCCTAACTTCTGCGCTGTTGTTGGACCTATTCCTGGTAAGTCTTCGATAAATTGATACTTCTTCTTAGCCTCTTGTGGTTTTGACTCAGCCTCTTCTATCTCTTCTGTTTCTTCCTCAGTCATTGTGAAGACCCCTTTCTAGAATTGTGTATTCAAAGAGATTAAGGTAACGCGTATTTAAATTAAGTGAGGAAACAAATAAAAAATTCTGAGAGAGCTAACCGAAACTAATACTCTTCAGACTCCAAAAAGAAAACTCTTTTTGACAGAAAGCCTTCTCTCCTAAAATAGCTGTAAAGTTTGCCATGATTGATTGCGAGAGTTGTCACATCGAGAACATTAAATCATTAGTCATCTTTCGCGATACATAGTCATATATTCGTTCCAATTCATTATTGTCTAATTGCTTTTCTCTCTCAAGCTGTGGACTGACGAAGACAAAATCTCGATTCCACAGTTTGTTCAGAATGAGATTAGGAAATTTGCGCTTTGAGGTTTCGAGGAATTTGCGGACGATGTATATTTCTCCCGATTTTTCGCCTTCGATGGTTTCTCCCCATTCTTTCGGGTGGTATCTTGAAATCATGCCTAGTAGATACATTATAAGGAAGTGTACACTCAATTCAGATAGGAAAATGGATTTGTCCTTTTTTTCTAGAGGCAGTACAAGATATTCCTCTCCTGATACAGCATGAAGTGTGGGAACATTGCTAGGACTAAATATAGTGACAGCCTTTTCAAGCTGTTGAATTTGCCTGATTTCAGGAAAGAATTTTCTCAAATCCATTGCCAAATTTCCGTATTTTTCAATTTCAGTATCAACAACACTGACGCCATACCGTGTCCTCAAAATTTTAAGCGCCCTAGATTTTTCATTGTAAACGGTCTCGTACTCGACCTTCACCTCTGGAACTGAAGATAACAATTCTTTTATTGCAAACTTCCTCCTAAGTAGTTTTTCCTTGCTGTAACAGCTGTGGAATTGTGGGAAAGTACCATCTTTTTGTATCTTAGTGGACAATTCTGCAAAAACTTCCGATTTAGGGGGATCTAGACCATGCCCTGTGCTTGGGGATTTTTTACCATGAGTGGATATGAAAAGAACTTTTGAAAGTGCAGTCATCCCATAGAAAATAAGAAGAGGTTGGGTGAGCAAACTGACGCGGTCTGCAGATTCGTAATATTCTCTTGCTGTTTTCATGGTAAAAGCAAGATTTCTTGCGATGTCCATGAGGTTATCGTTTGGCAAATCGAATTTTTTCAAGAAATCTCTAGCGTTATGTTCGGTTTCAAAATAACTCAAGCGGGACCAAATTTCTTTTACTGGGTTTTCAGAACGAACAATTCTTAATTCGTCGGAACTCATTTTCAATATCCCCCTTCTTTTAATCATTGCTCTTTCTGTCTAATAAAAATAGTAAGTATCGTTGATCATCAATTAGTGTCTATTTGCCATCTATATATAAGGGGGTCTATAGACTTTTGCTAGACAGACTAACACTTCTAAGCAATGCAAAAGTTATATTTGCCACTTGTTTTAACCTCTATCCCTCTTCACAACATGGAGGAACAATAATCATTGAATATTGAAACCCTCGTCGAAGATGTTGCCTTCAAACTTCTAAAATCGGCTGTAATAGAATTACCAAAAGACGTGAAAGACGCATTAAAACGAGCCTACAAAGAAGAAACATCTGAAACAGGAAAAACACAGCTAGAAGCCATCCTGCAGAACATTGAGTTAGCAGAAAAAACAGGCACCCCAGTATGCCAAGACACAGGCGTAATCATCTTCTACGTCAAAGCAGGCGGAGACGTGAAAGGCTTAGACAAAATTGAATCTGCCTTAAAGAACGCTACTATAAGGGCGACTAAAGAAGTTCCCTTACGCCCAAATGCTGTCGACCCATTCACACAGAAAAACAGCGGCGACAACACAGGCAACTACATTCCCTTCATAAATTGGGAAATTGTTCCAGGCGACTCTGTTGAAATTACTGTCATGCCAAAAGGCGGCGGCTCAGAAAACGTCTGCGCTTTAGGAATGATTCCACCTGGTGAAGGCGTAAAGGGCTTGAAAAAATTTGTTGTCGATACAGTTGTGAAAGCAGGTGCTCAGCCTTGTCCGCCCACTATTTTGGGCGTAGCAGTTGGCGGAGGAGCAGATATCGCTATGAAAGTAGCTAAGGCAACGCTATTGAGACCAATTGATAAACCTAATGCTAATTCTGAGTTAGCTAAGTTGGAGAAAGAACTCTTTGAGGCGGCTAATATGACGGGTATAGGTCCGATGGGATTAGGCGGCAAATTCACGGTCTTAGGCGTAAATGTAGACTATGCGTTTAGGCATCCTGCCTCTTACCCTGTCGCTGTGGCGTTTCAGTGTTGGGCTGCAAGAAGGGCTACAGCAAGAATTCACTTAGATGGGCGTATTGAATATTTGACTCATAGGGTGGTGAAGTAACATGGCTACGCATAACTTGAAGACTCCAATTTCTGAGGCAGATATTAGAAAACTGAAAGTAAACGATGTTGTCTACATTAGTGGCACCATCTTCACAGCCAGAGACCAAGCACACCGCAGAGCACTAGAATTACAGAAAGAAGGCAAGAAGCCACCGATTGACATGGAAGGCTTAGCAGTCTTTCACTGCGGACCAATTGTAAAGAAAGAAGGCGACAAATGGATAGTCGTAGCCGCGGGCCCTACAACTAGTACACGTATGGATTTGTTTGAAGACGAATTTATCAAGAATTTCAAGGTTAGAATTGTCATCGGCAAAGGCGGAATGGGCAAAAAAACCACAGACGCCATGAAACAATACGGCGCAGTTTACGGCGCTTTCACTGGAGGAGCAGCAGTTTTAGCGGCTAGGGCAGTGAAAAACGTGAAAAATGTAGAATGGTTTGATTTGGGCATGCCAGAGGCTCTGTGGATTTTTGAAGTTGAAGACTTTGGACCATTAACAGTAGCCATAGACGCACATGGAAACAATCTATTCGAAAACGTGGCGAAGAATGTAGAAGAGAATAAGCAGAAAATATATGAAAAAATATTAAAATAGATTCGAACTCAGACTTTCGCCTTCGTCAACGTATCGCAGTGTGGGACATGAATAATTAACTGTCTTTATGAATGATAAACCAGAAAAATGTGTCCATCTGCTAGCGATTCAAAGCAGAAGATTTATCAAATGCCTATTCCTAATTCGAGTCTTCATCATCAGGCAAATTGAATGGAAGTGAAATTCAGTCTTGTCTTACGAAACTGTTGATACCGATGTTTTAGTTATCGGCGCTGGTGGTGCAGGAAGCAGAGCCGCCATAGAAGTAGCAAAATACAACATGAACATCACATTATTAAGCAAAGAATTACTTGGCAAAGCACATACGTGTATGGCTGAAGGCGGCTACAACGCGGCACTAGCAAAC
>Ga0315312_1000994_pt1 | contig 25138 bp, 21 predicted proteins | sample TDP7_MG_FD_203629 | JGI IMG/M metagenome (GOLD analysis project Ga0315312, IMG submission 203629) | Freshwater sediment microbial communities from Lake Towuti, South Sulawesi, Indonesia - TDP7 | ecosystem: Environmental > Aquatic > Freshwater > Lake > Sediment | place: Indonesia: South Sulawesi... | reverse complement strand
CAGGCAGGGCATCGGAACCTTTGAACTGCCTATATTCTAAGGACTAACCCCTCTCGGTGATCTCCTTTATGACGCCAGCAGCTATAGTTATGCCCATGTCCCGTATCGCGAAGCGCCCGAGTGCTGGATTGTCCGCGTAGGTTTCCACGCTGATGGGCCTCAGGGGCTTGAGCTTGACAAGCGCCCCATCGCTGGTCTTCAGGAAATCGGGATTCTCCTGTATCGCTGCGCCGGTCCTCGGATCGAACTTCCTGATGAGGTCTACGAACGTGCAGGCGACCTGCTCCGTGTGGGCGTGCAGAACTGGGGTGTAGTTCCTCGCTATCGCCGTCGGATGTCGGATTACGATTATCTGTCCGACGAACTCCTTCACGATCGGCGGAGGGTTGGACGCCAGGCCCATGACCTCGCCCCTCCGGATCTCGCCCTTCGCTATGCCCTTGACGTTGAAACCTATGTTGTCCCCGGGCTCGGCCTTCTCGATGGCGGTGTGGTGCATCTCGATGCTCTTAACCTCGCCCGTCTTCTTCGATGGCACGAATATTATGCTATCGTTAACCTTAAGGACGCCCGACTCGACCCTGCCGACCGGGACCGTCCCCACGCCCGTAATCGTGTACACGTCCTGAACCGGGATGCGTAATGGCTTGTCGGTTGGCTTCGGCGGGATCGCGAACGTATCGAATGACTGCAGCAGGGTCGGCCCCTTGTACCATGGCATGTTTTCGGTCTGCTTGACGAGGTTGTCGCCAGTCCATCCGCTGATCGGGATGACTGGTATGTTAACTTTCTTCAGGTCAAACCCGATGCGGGAGAGGAGGTCCTCCATCGTCTTCCTCACCTCATCGAACCTCTCCTGGCTCCACTTCACGGTCTCGTCGTCCATCTTGTTAATGGCGATCACTATCTGGCGGACGCCCAGCGTGAAGAGGAGGAAGGCATGCTCGGTCGTCTGACCCTCTGGGCTCGTCCCAGTTTCGAACTCACCCTTCTTCGCGCTCACGACCAATATGGCGGCATCAGCCTGCGACGCTCCCGTGATCATGTTCTTCACGAAGTCCCTGTGCCCCGGCGCATCGATGATGGTGAAGTAGAACTTCGGCGTCTCGAACTTCACGTACTCGGTATCGATGGTGACGCCGCGCTCCCTCTCGTCCTTCAGGTGGTCCAGGACCCACGCGAACTTGAACGACTCGCCGACTCCGGTCTTGGCGCTCTCGGCGGCGAGCTCCTTCATCTTCCTCTCGTCCACCAGACCGACCAGATAGAGGAGGTGGCCAGTGGTTGTGCTCTTGCCGTGATCGACGTGCCCGACTACGATCATGTTGAGGTGAGGCTTAGCTGAACTCATGTTTGCTCGTGCCTTTTCGCTCTGGCGTTTGATTATTTAAACTATTCGATTCCCGACGGATTGGAAATGCTCCAAACTCTATATTTAGAGTAGGCTGCCTAATTTTTATGGACTGAGTCGATTGCCAGAGCCTTTCCGAGCGTCGGTATAGAATATCGCATCCTTTATCATGGCTAGAGACATGTATGAGTAGTCCTATATCCTCCATGAATGTGTTTTTCCCTAGCTCAATAGGTTTCGACAGTAGCTTTCTTTTTAATAACTACTTCCAGATATCTGAATGTGAAATATGCCGTTATATTCAAAATGATGGAGAAGAACAGAAGCATGACGAGGTCAAATGACACGGACTCAAATGAGGCCCCGAACAGAAGGGTCTTTCTGACGGCGTCTATCCCATAGGTGAGCGGGATTCCTTTTGCTATTAATTGGCACCAATCTGGTAAGACGTTAATCGGGTAGTTGACGCCGCAGATGAAGTATAGGGAGGGGTTAATCGTGTTGGCGAGCATCCAAGGCTGCTTCGTTATAAGGGATATACCATCCAGGATGATACCTAGCGCGTAAAGGCTGATGATCGTCAGAATCATGCTTACAATAGTTAAACCAAGGTTAACGCTACTTGAGAACTGGATTCCAAATATAAAGAAAGCATAAGTAAGAATGATGATCACAATGAGGAAGGTGTCAAATAGCCCGATCATCGTCTGAGCGATCATCCATGTAAATCTGTTCATCGGGGTTAAAAGAAGTACGCCCATTGTGCCATTTTCCTGTTCTTGATAGAGTGACACACCGATTCCGAAAAGCACATTGAAGGTAAATGCGTAGACGATGCCGCCGATGATAATATAGGCGACGAAATCAGAAGTCCCCGTATACTTTACCATGGTATTGGAATATCCAGATGGAACCAACATGAAGTAGATCACGACCGTCGTAGCGAGGCTGAACAGCGGATTTGCCAATCTCCAGAGCAACCACTCAGAAGGGGTTTGGTATCTCATCATGATCTTAAAGCTTGCGACCACCGTCGCCTTAAACGCCCGCCATTCGGTGCTTACGTCCATCTTCCCCACCACTAATAGAATGACATACTCCCCTTCTTCGTAGAGAGGCGTTCAAGGTACTTGAGCGAGATGTAGCCCAGTACAAGGTAGACAGTCGTGAAAGCTATGAGAATGTAAATATCGAAAGCGACATCGTTGAACGTGGCTCCTGCTAAGATGGATTTCCTAAATGCATCGAGCCCATAGGTCATGGGAAGACACCAGGAAATCCATTGGCACCACCAGGGCAAGACCTGAACGGGAAAGCTAACCCCGCTGAAGAAGTATATAGGTGTCTGAAGGGAGTTGGCTAGGATTCTAGCACCTCTCGTCAAGACGAACACGCTCGCGAAGAACAAGCCTATTCCGAGCATGCTAAAGACAGACAATGCGAAGCTCACGGCTGTCAAGATTGGGTTGGTGCAGTTGATCCTGACTCCGAAAAGGAGCGCGCCAACAATTAACATGTAAGCTACCCCCCAAGATGATTCTAGCAGTGATACCAAGCATTCGCCGATCAAGAGGGTCAATCTGCTCACTGGCGCTAAGAAGAGGAGCTCTATGGTTCCCATCCATCGCTCTCGGTCCAACGCATAACCCATGCCCCACAGCACATTATTCCAGTATCCGGTCATCGCGGATCCAAGTATCGCGAACCCTACGTAGTCCTTTGTCCCCGCGTAATTTTCAAAAATCCATGAGTAGCCCGCGGGGGCAACTAGTAGTTTATACACAAAGATGGTGGATGACAGCCATAGGATAGGCGCTATCATACGTTGGATCCACCATGGATTGTAGGTGAAGGCGATTTTGTATGACTTCACTAAGACGGCTTTAAGAGTCCTCCATTCCGCTTTCAGGTTCAATCTACTAATCCCCTTTCAGTCAGCTTGATGAAAACATCCTCAAGGGTTGGTTCCGAACTTCTAAAGGCGATTATTCTCCCTCCGCCCCTCAATATCACCTCAGTTATGAGGGGGAGAACTTGTCCGGTGTTGGGGGCATGTATGCGGAGTCCCGTCGCCCGTAGTGGGGTCGCGATATGTGCTTAGAACGTGGTTTATCGACTCGATGCCCCGTAACTGGTCAATGATGTCCTGGTGTAGATTTGTGATCTCAAGCTCGATCAGGGATTCTTTCGCGATGGATCTCTTCATATTGTCTGGCGTATCCAGGGCTATGATCTTTCCCTTGTGTATGATGGCAACGCGGTCGCATAGTTGATCTGCCTCCAACATGTAGTGCGTGGTCAGGAGGACTGTCTTACCCAACTTGTTGACGATCTCCTCCCGTATGTAGTTTCGAATCTTGTGGGCAGCATTAGGGTCAAGTCCCAGCGTTGGCTCATCTAATAATAGGATCTGTGGGTCGTTGATCAGCCCCCTAGCTATGTGTAGCCTCTGGATCATCCCACTAGAGTATTTTTCGACCCGATCGTCGGCCCGGTCGGTCAATTCGATCAGGTCCAGAAGCTCTTCAATGCGCTTTTTCGCCACCTCCTCGGGCACCCCGTAGATCTGGGAGAAATACCAGAGGTTCTCCCTGCCCGACAAACGCATGTAGAAGGCCCTCCCGCCTCCTGCCACCATATTTATGCACCTTCGAACCTCATCGGCTTCGGAGACAACATCGTATCCGTTGACCTTGGCCGTCCCCTCATCGGGTATCAGCAATGTGGCCAGCATCTTGATGGTGGTGGTCTTCCCGGCACCATTGGGGCCGAGCAGGCCGAAGAGCTCTCCCTTTTTGATTCGTATGTTCAGATGATCTACGGCTACAATCTCCTTGGTGCTCGAACGGAGCCTGCCAAGAAATCGCCCGCCATCCTCTTTCTTCTTACCCTTGAATTTTCGGGTAAGGTCAAGAGTTTCTACGACATAGTCCGGCACTCTTGATTGGCCCACTCCTTTAATCGTTAGAATGCAAAGCGATATAAAAGAGGAACTCACGTCATGTGAGCACTTATCGTATGTCCTAGCATTAAAAACGCTCCCGAGGGAAGTTTACGCGCCTATAGATATCGATGGCCATTCGAATGTTGGAGTCTATTTCTACAATCAGGTTAATAACTTCGTTCACATTTGGAGACGTTAATCTGTCCTGAATGCTATAAGTGCGTAGACCCTGAGCACTTTGGCGTCACCTTCAACCATTTTGATTCGTCGCGAGGATATTTTACTCTCATGTTGTTCACTCGCTCTCTAGCTTGAGTAGGTCCTTTCACCCGAGTTTCATCGCTTTTGAGCGTATTATCGTCGTGCAACGATTGCTTGGAAGACGTTGATAATCCGAGCTCTTGCCATAGAAGCCTAACTTAAGTGATAGAACTTTCAGTATGCTACTGAAGTTGGGATGCACACCATCTCAGGATTTCGGGCAACGTCTCCGTAAGGGTTCTGTCCTTTCCCTCATGGATGTCCATTAACGCTCGATACATCGTAGATTGCAATATAGGAATTTTTTCAATGTTGAAGGTAGGATCCACTTCCAGATTGAGGATTCGTGAAGTAATGGCCTGGGTTAATGCCTCCTGTATGCAGTTCAGACCGAGTTCGTAGTGTGGACCCACTTCTACCCCTCTAGTTTTGAGCCTTTCAGTAATCAGTTTTTCGAGAGCCAATGTGGTCTCGTCTTCGAACATCCCCTCTTGGTCCCATAGAATGTGAAGGCTCTCGTGCGTTAGAAATGAGAGTAGCCAGATTAACTCCTCTTCATGTATCGTAATGCTGATCGCGGGTTCATCCCGTTCGTGAAAGGGCATGGCCCCGAACTGCGCCCACGACGGATGCACGCCTATGTCCGTTTGGACATTGAGCCGCGTATACCCTTCGATGAACCTCCTTACGGGATAATCTCTTAACTTTGAGCATATCTCAGCACCTTTCGCCTCTATGGTCGGTAGTAATAGCTCCTGCCAGTCGCGTCTCATTACCTCATCCCACAACTTTGGCGTAAGGTCCGCAAGAATGGAGTAGTCCTGCATCAGTCTTAACAATTCATTCTCATTAGTGATGTGGTAGTCATCTGGAAATCTTGCCCCGAATGCCTTTGCATGCTCCCTTACAATTTCTTCCGGTGAAAGGCCTGAGAGTTGCCTATACCTAGCGGTCACGCCTTCGTAGTCGTCGTCGCAGTTCGAGATCAGAGCGCAGTAATGATATGGTTGAGCCTCGAAGGACATCGTCCCTAGTCTTGAAAAGAAGGCGTGCCTCCCCATCCATTTCCGCACCGTTCTATAGGCGAAATCCGCATATTTCTCAGAGGACAGGACAAGTAGTAGTGGAAATTCGTAGCGAATAGCCGTGGAGAAGGAGAAGGCGTAGCCCTCAGGCTGAGAGATCTCGTGCAACCCCCATATCCCTATTTTGCTTTTCACTATCTATAAAAGCCATACGTCATTTTTTGTGCTTCCGAGCCCGAATTAGCTTCCAGTATTCTGAGCCAATGAGCCACGGCTCGTACTTCCTGTAAGCTCTCACCATCGCCTTACAATACCTTTGGACCTCCTTGAGGAACTGCTCCTGGGTCATGTTGCTTGCATCAAAACTTGCTCCATACCCATATGCATCATTGAGTTTGACATAGCCATCTCTACTGACTACGATCTTGACCCCGCTTTTCTCGCTAACATCTTTTGCTATCTCTTGACATTTTTTAAGCATGGTGATTGTTACCGGCATCTTACGTATCCACTTTGGCCAGTTCGTGGGGTCGTCGAGTTCTGGAATCGATTTATCTGGCATATTGAAGTCGTCATTTTCGAGCGACCAAGCTAAGTCGACCGTTATGGAGGACTCGAAATACACCATGCCGCTTTTTTCATGCCTAATCCGCTCTATAGAGCCACTGAGATCGAAATTCATGCCGACTTCCCTCTGTATCCTTTTGTCCGATGCAATTGCTAAATCCTTTGATTTGTATTTTTTCTTGAGTATTCGATAATACCGTTGATCATCGGAGCGAACCTCCCAAGCTACAGTTTTTGCGTAGGGTGACTCGACCATGTAAGGAAATCCAACGATCTTAGTGGTAATCGATGCTACATCCTGCGCCATCTCATCAATTTTCTGACTATTTCTTTGGAGTTTCTTCATTAACTCGTCAACACCAAATTAGGGATGTAGTTATAGAGATTAGCCTATAGCTTATCTGTTTTTTCATCTCCTTATAACCTGGGACTATGTCCATTATTAACTTCTCTCCAGGTTGATCAATCATATAATATGCAACTCCATCTTCATAGATCTTTTTCCATATATTTTAGATGTCCATTCCTTCGATTAATATATATGGCCATAACTGCTGCAATATAATTTTCATATCTTAATTGTCGTAGCCTTCTTATTGCTTTTTTCTCTGTATTTGCTAAAGTTTGTAGGAGATTTTTCTCATTTATGCACATACTGACTTCGATGAATTTCCGTAGGCTTGGAATCTCTACGTCCACTCCTTCTTGATTTCCTTTTCTTTCCACCATCACATCAGCATTATACTTTTTCTTTGTACAGCCCCAGCAATAATGTTTCCAGCAGCCCCTTTATCAGTTGTACTTCCATAGGTCATAGTAAGTATCTTTTCGGAAATGATGCCTGTTTGATTATCTAAATCAATTATAACTTCACGAGGGTACGATCTCAGATCGATTACCTTGACATGATCGATCCTGTGATCCCCCGTCTTTCTACCAGTGTCGCTTTTGTACGATACTTCTATACAATAAAACTTCTTGTTATAACTGAAATGGCACTCAGGAGGATGTGACCCAATTATTACCTGATTTTTCGGTGGATTCCTTCCATCATAGCTGACTCTGAATGCATTTTTAGTTCCCTGTTTCTTATCGAGTATATTGAAATCGATCCTTAGTTCGCTGGTCGTCGTGGGACTGCTTCTCATGAATGAGTATGACACATCATGTGCCTTGATCCGCTTGCCACCTATCTTGATGTAGAAGTCCTTTTCTTTGAATTCATAATCTACATCCCTTCTCTTAGGCGTCTCTTGGATGAATTGTTCCTTTGTAAGCTCTTCAAGCCTGGTCTCTATAGATCCGAATCGACTCGACCTTAACCTTTTTGCTATATCATTGCAGAGACTCGGAACATCTTGGTACTTTCCATGGCAGGAAGGTTTGTACATTGTAGTCTTCTCACCATTCGGGAAAGTCAAGTTGAACTTGACCGCCTCATATCCTGCCGTTGCCCTCCAAAGCTCCCTCGGGATATACAACTCCGTCTTATCCCCTTTGAGAATGGGCTTGAGCTTTATTTCGATATTACCCGTTCTATGAAAGTGTGTTAACGCATGGAGGGCATCGGATGCTGACTCTACATCTCCACGTGCATGTTGATAAATTCCCCTGATCTGCCTAGCAGCTATTGAAGGGAGTGATGGCAATGGAACCTTCTGGCCCTTTGTCAGGGTGAATCCCGCTAGTTGCGACTGAACCAATGATACAAGGTGATCCTCGGTGTCTTGGGGCACCTTCCCAAGGAGGATTCTGATCCTCCCCCTTCGGTCCTCGAAGTGGATGTGCAGGCAGAAGGGCTGTTCGCGCAAAGAAAGGGATCGAATGAGGGTTTCGAAGACCTGGGTCCACCTCTCATCACCGAGCTTGTCCTTGATGAGGTAGTTGCGGGGCACCTCCTCGACCTCGAGGATGGCTATGCCGAACTTCTTTCTGCCTGGAAATGTAAAGCCACCTCCTTCCCTCCTCCTCTCCAGCACGTAGAGGACTGAGGCCGTTGTGAGGGCGAGGGTCACGATGATGAGTGAGAACTCCCCAGATGTGATTGCTGCCAGTGCCTTCAGGATCGGGGATTCCACCCTCCCCATCAGTTTTATGGCCCCAATCGCGATGGCGACCAATGCTAAGGGGATTAGAAGGCAGTCCTTGAGCTCGAGTCGGTCGCTGATGGGCATTGGGCTGCACCGGTTACAGGACGTAACATAGAATCTCAGACAGTCCAGCTGGCACTAAGCCGCCAACGATGAGCTCTGCTGTGGTAAGGATTGGTCGTCATGAACCTCAGCATGAGGCCCACCACCATCGGCGCGAGATGCGCTATTGGGGTCACATAGATGGCGTAGTGCATTGCTCGTTTCTCAAGGCGGCCCGTGGCCTGCTCTAGATTCTCAGGCTGCGCGGTAGTTAACGAGGGAACCAGCGCCAAAAAGGCCGGAAATGGGGGAATTACTGGCTTTAACTCCATTCCATCACCTGCCTCAAGCGTTTTGAAAACCCTAATAACCTCCCATATTCGCCACCGCAAAACGCTGTCAGCTGGAGACCTCTAGGTTGCGTCATACTGACTTGGGTTAGTGGGTCGGTGACCAAATATCAAGTTTTCAAAGAGAAATTAATTTTTCCAGTCCCCTTGGGAGATGGGAACCGGTGTTGAATGGAGCATTCCGGGCCAGTTAAGCCTTATGTTTATGAAAGTAACGAGATCACTCCCTCAACCTTTTTCCTGAACTTTGGTGTGTAATGCTTAAGATATGTCCTCAGTTTCTTCCTGTCAGCCCTTTTCGTTATCTCTCTGAATACGGCCTTACCGGGAATCTCGTCAAAGTAGACCAGATCAATGAGGGTCTTCTCCACGTCTGAGATCGGTACGAAGAAGTCCCCGTACCTCAAGTAGTCAATCCCGAAGAAGTACTTCTGCGCAATCCTGTGAATGACTACGTTGCTGTCTAGGAAACTCCTCACGCCGGTGCGCACCCTGCGGGTCGTGACGATGATGACGTTTGTTTCCTGTTCCCACTGATCAAGAAGGCTCAAAGCTTCCTGCAGCCCGATGTAAGCCGGCCTGAAGCAGAAGACAGAGACGATCGGGTCCTCTTGAAATGTGTACCAGCCCTTCGTGATCCTTCCTATCTCCCCCCTTCTCACGAGGTTGTGAAGGAGCACGCTGCTGTATGCACGGTCTCTCACTATTATCTCCACATCTTTGGCCCTGAAGACGGGCGTATTGCTCAGGATCTCACGCACCCTATCCAGATGGATTACTTTACCCATGCCCGCACAAGCTCCAACATGTCATCGACGGTCGGCACGCTTCCCGAGATTATTAGGGCCTTCAGCTCCCGTTCGTCTTCTGGCTCCTGAAACTCATTTACCAACTTCACCAGGAGGCCTCTGAGCTCCTTCTTGCGTTCGACAATCTTGAGGAGGAAGAATATATCGTAAAGGTCCCTTACTTTCCTCCGGCCTGTATAGGCAGATATCTTTGCCCTTATCATCTGCTCAGGTCGCAAGGTGTTGACCAGAATCGAATTGCCATCGCTCATCTCAAACTGTTTTACCACGTAATCCTTAACGTGCTTGAAGAGGATCTCGCACCTGACCACAACGCCCATGAAGTGGAGCTTTGCGAAAATCATGCCATCCGTATCCTTGAACCTGTCCACCGTTAAGCCCTTTCCTTTCAGGCCAACCAGGAAGCCCTGCATATCTGACCTTCTCGAAGCTGGCATAAGATAGACGTCGACATCCTCCGAAAACCTGTTGCTCCCATAACAGCGCCATATCGCGGTGCCACCGTGGATCACGGCCGTAGGAAAGTTGTCATAGATTTCCATGACTAGAATGTCCTGGGCCAGGGCTACAGTCCTGTGAATTTTCCTCTTCAGCTTTTTTACGATCGGCAGGACCGGCATAAATAAGGGTCAACCACTCTTATATATAAGTATAAGTTTGGTTGTTTCTCTAAATTGTCCTTTTCAGCGCCTTGGAGAGGGTAAGATCAAGGCCTGGCTGGCCAGACAGGGCCATGAAACGGCCTCATCCGCTTCGTAGCATAAAAAGGAGAATCCATTTTTAACCATCGAATACATCCAGGAAGTGCGGGCATCTTATTGCGTTTGGCATGTCCTTAACGCTGGGCACCGTTCTCTGTATAATGCTTGTATCTGATTTTTATGGTTCTGTGGATTGACCTCGCGATCTTGACTACCTTTTCATGGCGTGTCCTTGCAAGGATGCAGTAGCCGAGTTTCACGTTCTTCTCGCCCAATACCGTCTCAGAGAGTTTTAGCAGATAATCCTCAAACCCCTCGATATCGATTGAGCTGGAGGATAGCCAATCCGTCATTTTGCCCTGGACATCAGGCTTTGACGCGACCTCAGATGCTAAGTATTGGAGTATGCAATTGCCGACGTTCGGGGAACATATCGCGCAGAGGGAGCCGTTCGCATCCCGGGGGGCCGACTGAGGCAGATCGACTGGGCATTTATAGGCACCCTTGCCCATCACCTGTTGCCGATAGGGTGTGAGGGGATGGAGCTGATAGAATGTCTGCATGCGCTCCCTGACCTCCTCGTCCGTTACCTTGGCGCTCTTTTTAATGCCGTGGGCCTTCGCTAGGTCGGGAACCCTGATCCTATGGGCATGGGGCGCTTTCTCCGTATGGACCACGGCTTCCCCGAAACGCAGGGATGGGAGGCCCTTCAGATCCAGTTCGTTGAGATCAATGGTGGTCCCGAGACCCCTGCTATCGTCGTCTATTTGTCTGAAAAGGATCTTCGTGTTAGATTTCCTCACGGTGTCAGGGTGGAGTCTACTCGGCGTTTTGTCCACGAGTATTATGCCCGCGCCATGTGCCCTCATGTCGGCTAGCATGTCGTTGACGTATTGCGTGGCACCCCTCATCGCGTCGGCCACATCGCGTGACCTTGCGATGGCGTCGATGTTGCCCAGGAGCCTGTGCGCCTCCTCTACTACTATTATGAGCCGGGTCCCCTCGTTCGGGCCGAGCGTCTGTACCTGCTCCCCTATCGCATTTAGGAGGAGGGTGATGATGAGTCCCTTCTCCCCATCATCCATGAGATCGTCGAACTCGAAGATCGTGGGCGCGCTGAGGAAGAGATCGAGGGGAAAGGGCTTCGACGTGCTTAACATGGCGCCGAGCGGCCCTTCCTTCAGCCTCTCGATGCGGATCTTCAGCGCAGCCTCTATTTCCTTCTTTAGGTCCTCCTCATGTCCCAGGCTCCTTGTATAGTCCTCAATTTCATAGTGGAGATCATTTAGCAGGACGGCCTTTCCTCTCTCATAGCCAAGGAGATTCCATCCATTCCTCACGTACATGTTCGTCATGCACTGGTTTAATATGTATGGCATCGGCGGTAAGAGCGAATAACTGGTTTCGAATGCGGCCCTGAAGTTGTCGACGTGGGTCTGGTTCAGCGTTCCAGATGGCGGGAGGAGTGGGTTGAACCTCAGGGGCGTCACCTGTTCGTTGCAAATCGTGAAGAGGAGTGCCTCCGGCAGCGCGTTGATCAATGCCCTATACTCTCCCTTCAACGGCGAGAAGATGATGAACGGTATCTGATTGTGATACGCATCAAGCAGTAAATTGATTATAAGGTCCGTCTTCCCGCTGCCCGTTGAACCCATAATCAGGGTCTGCTTCCCCAGCGCCTCGATCGGCATGTTCGTCACATCCTGAGTCGCATCGGCTTCAATCTGAAGGCCTCCTTGGAGGTTGCCTTCATCACTCATGGCATGCAGGGGACACTTGACAAGCTCAGGTGCCGCGATCCCGAGGGAGGTCCTTGGGAATTGGAAGAGGGTTCTGGCCTCGACCGTACTCATGATAACCGGCTTCCCGATCGGCGAGAGCCGTTCGAGGCTGTCGACGAATTTGACCGGATTTACCCTCTCCGGTTTGGCATTTGAAAATCCTCCCCCGACCATGGCCATGATGTCATCCGCCAACCGGTCGGCCAGATCCACGCTCTCCGAGTGCGCCACGAGATAGAGGTTAGTCCTCAGCGCATAACGATCCGCGAACCTCTCTATCTCCCTCCCCGTCCGCTCAAGCCTCTCGGACTCGATGGAGTTGAGCATGGCAGCTTCGGCTCCCCCGATCGCAATTCCCGCCCGATTTCCCATCCCCCTTGATTTGTGCCTTCTACGGGTGAAACCCCTCCTCACTATCGATGGCCTGAAGGGATCGAAGAAGGCTATGTAATCCCCAGTTGAGATGCTGAGCTCGAAGAACTCCGATATGTTCGTAGCGATCTCCTCCATGAGTGGATGGGGGTTTCCCCTGAGCTGCCTGACGGAGGCCTTTGAGGGCGATGGGAATAGGGCCTCCTGACCCTTTCTTATCGTGAATCCCGGGAGATGCGACTGCACCAACGAGACAAGGTAATCATCTATGTCTTGGGGCTTCTTCCTAAGGACGATCCTGATCTTCCCCCTTCCTTCATCGTAATGGATGTGAAGGCAGAATGGTCGTTCGCGCAAGGTGAGGGATAGGATGAGGGCATTGAAGACCTGGGCCCACCTCTCATCGATCAACCGTTCCCTGAGGAGGTAGCTGCTAGGAATTTCCCCCACCTCGAGGATGGCAATGCCGCAATTTTTACTGGACCCAAGTCCGAAACTACCCGTCCCCTTCCACCACCTAATCATGTAGAGCGTTGTTACGGCAGTGAGGAAGACCAGGATGCTAAGGGGGAGATCTCTAGATACCGTCTTGATGAAGATCTCGAAGGACGGCAATCTGCCACTGCCCATTGCATTGATGGCCGCGAACGAGACAACGACAAATGCAAGGGGGATTAAGAGAAGATCCGCCAAGCCACGTTGGCTTCGTTTACGGAGGGACATCGGCAGCACCGACTAGGGGCCCATGGCCCTCAACCTCGCCTTGTCGATCCTACGATTGCGCATAGAGGAAAGGGATAGCCCCAAAACGGCCAGAAATGGGGGAATTGGTGCTTTGTATTTCATCCTTTCACCTACCCCCGAACTTCTCAAATACCCCAATAACCTCCAATATATTCACCGCCATGGCCCCTCGCCTCGTAGATCGAAGATGGGAAACGCCATAGAAATCGCAGTTACTCGTTTTAAAGAGGGTTTCGTCTGCTCCGAATCCGTTTTAATGGGTTTGCGGAATTATGTGGGATCATCGACGAAGTCATCCCCAGGATAGCGACTGGATTCGCAGGTGGAATTGGCAGAAGGGTGTCGGTTTGCGGGGCCCTCGTTGGGGCAATAATGGCACTCGGATTGAGATACTGCAGAGATAGACTCGGCGATAGCCATGCATACAAACAATGCCTGTTAAAGAGTTCAGAATGTTACGACATGTTCGAGAAGGCATTCGGCAGTGTAACCTGCCTCGATCTCACGGCCTGTGATCTCTCCACTCCTAAAGGGAGGAGGATTTTCAGGGAATCGGGCTTAAGGGAAAAGAAATGCATGAGGTATGTGGAGGAAGCAGCAAGGATATTGTCAACTTTGATTTAAGGCGATCTATTGTGGAGGTCTGATATTAGGGCGAAAAACATATTGGCTTGACCAAGTAAAACCATAGCGGCGACGATGAAGACGAATTACCTGATTGACGAGTGATATCAAGGCATTTGACTGAGTCGCTATTATGCGTCGGCATCCAACAAGTTCGAGAGGAAAGTCGTCGCATACGCCCCTTTCCCAAGGGTGAAACGTATCTTCGCCGTTCCTTCATCAGAGCCCAGGACTTCGAAATTCGAAATGTCGAGATAGCTCCTCCTCCGGATGGCGAAGGTCCTCAGTTCTGGCATCTTCTCTATCCCAAAGCCCTCAACCTCTATGGTCTCGGGAACGTCACCCGCTAGGGCCGCTTTTCTAAGTTTACAGTTGAACATCTGGGACTGTACAGCATGTGGGAAGATCCTGAGTACCTTTTTTGGTATCGTCCTTAGAGCTCCCGCATAGTCGTAGGGTTTCGCCTGTAAATATTTCAATATCCTCTTCTCTATCCAGAAGATATCCGGGATGTCGTCGGTCCTTCCCTGATCGATGTAAGTCCCCACCTTCTCGAGGAGTATGCTAACGGCCTCTTTAAGTCTACCATCCACAATCGCCATGCCGACTTTCGCATTGTCGCAGTTCCCGCCTAACCTCTGTGAACCGTAGTAATTCAAAATCCCGGTAGTTTTTATGTAATCCATAAAGGCACTAAGGGAGGTGTCTATTTTTTCCTTGGATAAGTGAATGTCTTTGATCGCTATCGTGAACCTATTTCCCTCAGCATCGCCCAAGTTAATCCTGTAATCTGAGTATGTAAAATCCTTCAAGAACATGTCAGGCAATCTTAATGTCGAAAGCTCATTGGCCCTCATGCGCCAGATGGATATGCGCTGTGCTGTGACAGCACGTTTGTCTTTCATGCCTGCGAATCCAAATCTCTTCAACGACACGCCAAGTTTTTTCGCTATGTAACGAAGTGCTTTCACAGTATCCCAATCCTTCTTTATCAAGGTGACGTGAAGGTAGTCCCTTGCCTGCTCATCATCAAGGACAACAGATCCCGAGGGCTTTTCTATGGTGCAGAGGAAGTTCCCCCAAACTTCCTCCACAACGAAATCTTCAGGCAGTACCTTTATCTTGCCAGAAAATCTGAAATCCATGATATCATTACCGATTATAATTTATGACGAGTGATGTGGGATCACTTGGATTCCATTCCCCAGTAAATAGATAACGCATTACGCTAACCTCCTTAGTGCCTACCGGAATCATTCGAACGGAATATTTTAGGATTGGCATTTTGCACGCTTCCCCATGGCATGATCGGGACCATTGGGTAAAGGGCTTTCCTTTAGACAACATATATATGCTCAGGCGACGTTAAATGCATCTGCCTTCAATATGCCATGGATTGTGGCTCAGAAGCTCAGAAATCAACTCACCGATCCCATTGGATTCTACAATGGCATAAGATCCGAGGATTGGAGACCTGCTTTCGTTTTCTTCCTGTGGGTGACGTTCATCATATCCATCGTTACGCCTCCCCTCAATTATATTGGGATCGCGAGTACTGATTTTTCCTCTTCGTATCAGGCGCAGATTTATGCCTATGTCTCCGTAAAGAACAACCTCCTTGGAACATATGGGAATTTCGCATACTTGATCGAGGTGGTTCAGATATTCATTTTAGCAATTCCTTTCATGCTTTTCATAACCGTAATCCTTCATCTGATCTACAGAGGCATAGGCGGGCGAGGGTCTGTCTCAGATGCCTTTAAAGCCACATGCTATGGCGTAGGGCCGTGTCTACTTGGTGGCTTTTTGCCATACGTTTCGTTATTTGCAGGTTACTACTCATTCGCGATGCAGTTCTACATGGGGCCAATGACCCTCTACAAGGCGAGAGGGGGTAGAGCGATTGTGGTCTTCGTTGCATTCATTGCCATGAGCTTCATTGAGATGTTCGTTCTCGGCAAGACGGCAGGTTAGGTCGTTCTTTACATAATCGGCCCAATTACTGGAGGATCGGGGGAGAGTCCTGTCGTTTAGATCTAATGCCTAATCAGTCAAGATCTTCGCGGAAATCGATATATCGTGTAATGCAGGTCGCTGGCATAGGTTGAAAATGAATAGCCGTGAAAGAACGCTCGCGGCAATACACATTGAGGAACCTGACAGGGTTCCCTTCACAATGGGACTGCATCATGAATTGGTGAGGAAGATGGCCGGGGGAGATGAGGAGGGCTTGATGCAGAAGATAGGTGGGGACATCGTGACTGTAGGAGAGGCCGAACCGGCTGGCTGGCAGCCGAAGAGGTTCCCGGACGGGAGATGGATCGACGAATGGGGGATATCGAGGAATCCGCGAGTGCCCGGCTCGATCGATTGGTTTGAGTCACATCCGATATCCGGCGCTGAGGACTTGGACGAATATGAATTTCCCGATCCACAGGCGCCGGGCAGATTCGACGCCTTGGACAGGGCGGTGAGGGAGAACAATGGTAGGAGGTGTATGTTCTACGGACTCGGTTGGACCCTGTTCGAAAGGTCTTGGTTACTGCATGGCTTCGAGAACTTATTGAGGGACATGCACATGAATCCGCGATTCGTCGAACGATTGATGGATAAGGTGGTGGAATACGATATCGAGATCATCAAGCAGGGGGTGGAGAGGGACGTCGATGTTTGCCACTTCGGGGATGACCTGGGTTCGAGACAGGGACCGTTGATCTCGCCTGCCCTGTGGCGAAGATTTCTCAAACCTAGGTTCAGCAAGATATTCGATATACCGAAGAAGAAAGGGCTTCCGATATCGATGCACAGCGATGGCAACATCACCGCCCTCATACCCGACCTCGTGGATTTGGGGGTGAGGGTGATAAATCCAGTCTCGCCCATCGAAGTCGATCCCGTTTGGTTGAAGGGGTCTTACGGGGACAGGGTCTGCTTGTACGGTACAATAGACATCCACAGGACCATGCCATTCGGCACGCCATCGGACGTGAGGAGGGAGGTCATGGAGCGAATGCGCAGCGTGGGATATGATGGGGGCTTGATAATTTTCTCCAGAAGCGAATTGGTTGATACGCCCGTCGATAATGTATACGCCCTCATAGAATCCGTTAGGAGGTATGGGATATATCCGACGGGGCATCCCTGAACTCCCAAGCCTTTAGACTTATATCCAAGAGCACGGTCATCATATCGAGATGGACGCCCTCGAGATAACAGTGATAGTGCTCATTTTAGTGTTGGGGCTGGTCTTGGCCTTGATATTCCTCATGAGGCGTCGTGAACTCGAACCCTGGGATCGATATCAGAAGAGACCGCGGAAGGAATGACAACTAGATCAGATTAACGCCGGTGGGCCTTCGTTTCATGTATGCGAGATAGCTCTCATAGCCTGCGGCACGAAGGGCTTCTTCGGCCCTATCAAGTCCAGCGGTGATCTTCTCACCCCTCTTGTGGTGGTCCGTTCCGATTGTCACCCGTATCCCCAGATCCCTCGCCTCTCTGAGTATCCAATCACTTGGATATAGGGCCCCGACTGGCCTCCTCAGTCCCGCCGTGCTCACCTCCATGGCCACCCCCGCGTCCGCGATCCTTCGCAGGCACTTATCGACGAGATCCCGATACCACTGAGATCGCTCGCTGAAATGCCGTTCACCAGGATTGTATTTCTTAACTACGTCCAGGTGGGCGATGCTGTCAACTAGGCCGCTTTCGGCAAGCTTCCCTACGGCCTCGAAGTACCGGACGAACGCCTGTTCCAAGCTCCCAAAGAAACCCCTGCCCTTCAGGAATTCAGCTTCAGACCAATCCAAGGCCCATCGGCCAATGAGGTGAACCCCGCCGAGCACGAAGTCGAGGTCCAGGTCTCGAAGTCCATTCCCGAGCAGATCCAGTTCGTCCAGGAACTCCACCTCCGCCCCAGCGATCACCGTCAAACCTGAATTACTCCTTCGTAAAGCCTCAAGCTCCTCGCGTTGCTGTGCCAACCCCCTGTGACTCGCCGTCCAATTGACTTCCCCCCAGGTGATCGGATAACAAGGATACGGGAAATGATCCGTGACCGCTATGCCATCCAGTCCCTCCTTAGTTGCGCACCTAATGAGTTCACCTGCCGTCATCTGCCCATCCGATAAAACAGTGTGAGCGTGCAGGTTCCACCTGATCAATTGCGTCACACGTCAACGCGCAGTCAGGAGATGCCAACTACTTAGCTTTGTTGTGCAATGCCGCCATAGACGAAAAAACTTAAGCGCACTCAACCCTACATAGAAAAGGGCCCGTGGCCTAGGCATAGGATTGGGATACCCAACCCTGGGGTTGACAGGATAGGGCGTCGACGTTGAGACGTAAGCCTTCGGAGCCGAACAGCGTGTCGCCTAAGGCGCGCTAAGGTTCGATTCCCATCGGGCCCGCTTGATCCCTCCATTCGAGAGGGCGTTCCCCTTCTTAACGAAAGTGCATAGGCCGGGGGGAAGGAATCGCTTTATATGAATCCTGAACCCTTAGACATGAATATCCTTAAAGGCGCCGAATCAGTGTTATCGGGCGTTCTATTCCCTTTGCCACCTCAATGGGTTCGGCCATGTTCCAATTATTCCACCCACCGATGAACTCGAACAATCCCGACTTCTCGATTAACAGCAGGAACTCCTGCGGGAAGATCATCCTCGAAACCTCGATATTTTCCAGGTGAAATATCCTTCCGTGATCATCGACCTCGGCGATGATTTTATTCTTCCATGTCTGAGCCAAACGGCCTACGACGCCTTCATTTACGAACTTTACATCGACCTTCACGCCCTCCTTCTCGATCGACCAAATCTGCTCTCCCATGACTTCATCCCATTGAAAGTTGACACACCAATCCAAGAGATAAAGACCGCCTGGATTCAGTGCCTCGGCCACCGAATCGAGATGCGATAGTATTTCATGAGTTGTCTTAGCATACAGCGAACCGAGCATCGTGTAGGCGAAATCCACTGGCATTTCCAATGAGAAATCGGTCATGTTGGCCAATAGCAGGATGGGACGAATGCCCAGCGCTTTCGCTTTCCTTTGGGCATAGTCGATCATGACCCGATTTGTATCGAGCCCGATGTACTCGTATCCCCTCTTCGCCAACTCCTCCAGGTGAGGGCTTGGGCCACAAGCTAGCTCCAAGACCTTTCGAACGGGGATCTTGGAATATTTATGGAAACATTCCTCAAAGACGTCGACTTCCCTCATGATGTCCCTGAACGAAAACGCCAACTCATAGTATCTCGGATGGTTATAAAGATCGGACATAGATTGCCATCTCACAGCGGTTGACATGCAATATAAGTTTTCATCTCCAGCGCTAAACTTAAATGATTCACTTCGTATCCGAATGTAATTGGAAGCACGATTGAGATGGATCAAAAAATACTCTTAGATGAAATGTACACCGGCCTGAAGCCATTCCTGAAGGTACTCGGTTGGGATGTCCTAACGGTCGAGGACGTCGGATTGAGGGGGAATCAGGATCAGGATGTGATCGCGTGTGCGGCGAGAAATGGTCTGACCCTCGTCACCCAAGACCAGAAGATCGCCGACCTGGCAAGGCTCAAGGGAATGCCATATGTCTTGGTCGGATATGTCGAGATAGCGAGGATAGTGGACGAGAGGCTACGGGGGCTCTACGCACATCGGTAATGGGCTCACCCCCCTCGATGGCCGCCTCTATCTCAGAACAACGATGTTGGCTGAGTGGGGTGGTAACGCCACTTTAATGGGGTAAGAGATGATCTTCACGGGTGGTTCCCTTTCAATCACGACATTGTCCGGGGCATCGAAGTTATTCCTGCTATCTATCCCCTCACCGCACATGTAGATGTGCTCGAGCATCGTCGGGTTGAAATCCCTGGGCGCGACCGTGCATTCGATCGCCTCTTTGTGGTTTTTATTGACGATGTAGACGTAGAGGGTCTTCCCATCTTCACTCAATGTTGCAGAGGCATCTAGGATGGGCAGATTTACGGAGTCCTTCGAATGATGGCATGGGGCATCTACAGAGGTGCCGACGGAGAACTCACCTGTATTGTCCCCGTACATCCTGAAGGCAAGGTATTGCGGATTTACGTATATGGCCCCGTCATCTCCCGTAGATATGAGGGGAAGCACGTTGACCGTTTGGGCGAAACATGCAATTGGCACTTCGTGTGGCAACCTCAGGAGCGAATTGAAGATCAGTGCGGTGAAGAGCCCGTCCTTGACGCTCGTGACCTGATCGAGAAGAATGGGTCTCGCCTCTGGGTACCAGACGTTCCACTCGTCGAATGCGAGCTTGATGTCCTTGCCCGAGGCGTACTTCCTCGAGGCTGACCAGACCAGTTCGTAAGTGGCCCTAAGGGCCCTCTCGATTTGGGCGGGTGCCGAGAGCAGCCCCATGTAATCCCTGTCCCCGCCGATGTAGGTATGGACGGATAGGTAGTCTATGTATTTCCCAGCGCCCTTGATCATCTCGAGGTTCCATTCTGGTTCTATGCTTCTCTGCTCTAAGTCCCCCACCGCTACGATGCGAATGTTGGGATCGACCTTCTTCATCTCGTTGGCGAATTCAACCGTACGCCTGGCGCATTCCCGACCGTCAACGCAATAGCCGATCTGCCATTCGCCATAGAGCTCGTTGCCGATCCCCCAGAGTTTCACGTTGAATGAATCCTGGTGTCCATTCTCCCTTCTCATAGCAGCGTACTTGGATTTTCCCCCTCCGTTGGCGTATTCCACCCAGCCCGCGGCCTCTTCGGGCATGCCGTTGCCGGCGTTAACGACGATGAGGGGCTCTGCAAAGAGGAGGCGGCACCACTCCATGAATTCATCAGTGCCGAACTGGTTAGGATCATCGGATCCCCAAGCCATGTCGAGCTTAATGGGTCTCCTCCGCCTCTCGCCGACTCCATCCAACCAGTGGTATCCAGAGGAGAAATTCCCGCCGGGCCATCGGACCAGGGGCGGCCTCAGTGCCCTGATCGCCTCTAGGACATCCTTCCTATAGCCGCTTACGTTCGGAATTGGCGAATCATCACCAACCCATATTCCGCCATATATGCACCTCCCCAAGTGCTCTATGAACTGGCCGTAGATCCTCCGATCAACTCTTCCCAAGAGCTGCTTGGTGATGACAAGTACGGTTGCTGAAGTTAGGCTCATCCATCTCCACACATTCCCCCTTTTGTTACGGCTTCGATATATAAATGGAACTAACCTTCCAGGCATCGTCGAATTGGTAGCCCATCACCTTCACGTGAGTGGCATCGACTAGCATTCACTCTGCGCATCGATCATCGGTTTGCTCGAATGGACGAGCGGCTCGGTAGAAGATATATCCGGTTCAGCTGTGGAGATGACGGCGTGTCCGGAACACCCCATCGTGGTGAGCATGGGAGAGGCATATCCATAATATATGCCAGTTTCTTCCTGATCTTCCTCAGCTCCGGTGCCTTCCAGCAATTCATGGTCCCCTACCTAATGGCCACGACGGATTGGGGTCGAATGGGGAGCTCGGTCATTTTGGCAATGGTGTATTTCAGCTTCCTCCTCTGGAGGATATTCGTGAGCTATTCCATGATGATTCTGGGGGAAAAGGCCTCCCTCGTGCTGGGCGGCGTGACCTACACATTTTTCGTCTTCATGCTCCTATTCCCCGAGAGCTTCCACGCGATCTTGATCGCGGCCGCCATTTGGGGATGGGGGGCCGCGTCGCTCTGGATATCGAGCAGCAGCATGGTCTTGGATCTAGCTGGGGTTGGGAGCTATGGATCGGCCTCCGGGAAACTGTATACGGCCAGCAACGTTGGCCAGGCGTTGGGGGTCCTCGCATTGGGCTTAATGATAAACTTCACGGGATTCACGGGGTCCATCATATTCGCGGTGGTCACATCAGCAGCAGCGAATGTCGTGTCAGCGCTCATCTCGATCCAAGAGGTCGCGAGGGAGAGGCCCAACCTGAGGACCATCTTGGGGATGGGCTTTAGAGGCAAGGGCCTCGTCCTCGGTCTCCTCCTCTTCGCCTCCTCCCTGGGATATGGCATCCTCTTGGGGATCTTCGCCGAGCACGTGGCCACCGGCTACGGCTTCCTCTCCCTGTCTCTGATAACGCTGGTCTTCTACATCGTCAGGATTCCATCTAGCCTCTTCGGCGGCTACATCCTGGATAAATTGCCGAGGTCGACGGTCCTTTCTGTCAGCTTTGCAGCCACATCCCTTGGCCTGGTCTCAATTGGGCTATGCCCCAACCAGCTGTCATTGGCGTTGGGTGCTCTGGCGTTGGGATTCGAGGCCTCGCTAGTCCCCGTCGCATCGATGGCAATAGTGGGCGATGCGGCTAAGCCCGAACGGAGGCACATGGCCCTTGGGGCCGTCTACGCGTGGCGCGACCTCGGAGTGGCACTGGCCCTGATCGGAGGCGCTGCGATGAGAAGTGCGTTCGGGGGGATAGAGCAACCATTCATACTTTTTGGCCTGGCATATGGCGTCTGCGTCATCCTCTCCCTCTATCTGGCTAGAACGCGAGAGCTCTGAGCCCGCACTGGGTGCGCTGCGAGGATCTAGTGCCAACACCTGTGGGCAACACTTATGACGAAGGGGAAGGAGAGGGGATGAGGATGTTCGGGGGCCAACGGGCGGAGCCCACCCTTAAGAGGAGACTGGGTCTAGTGGATGCCGTTTCAATAGGCCTCGGCGCCATAATCGGTGCTGGGGTCTTCGTCCTGATAGGAACTGCCGCGGGCATGGCTGGGCCCGCCGTCTCCATCTCCATCGTGATCTCAGGTATGAGTGCGACCTTCACGGCATTGAGCTTTGGGGACCTCGCAACGAGGATGCCGAGGGCGGGGGGAGCATATGAGTATGGGCACGAGTTGATTTCACCTCCCGTCGGGTTCCTGATGGGTTGGTTGTTCATATTTGGGAATCTACTGGTGGGCTCCACCGCCAGCCTTGGATTCGGACACTATCTCGAAACCGCCACGGGGTTCATCCCGTTCAGGATCGGCGCCTTGCTGAGTCTCTCCCTCATCATCCTCTTCAACGTCATGGGCGCGAAGAGGTCGGCATTGGCCAACGACCTCCTCGTCCTCGCCAAAGTGGGGGCGCTCTCGCTCTTCATAGCTCTGGGTCTGCCGAGGATACAGCTCTCGTTCTTCGATGACATTTTGCCAAACGGGCCATTCCCCGTAATACAGGCCGCTTCGCTCCTCTACTTTGCGTACATCGGTTTCCCCAGGATCGCCACAACCGCCGAAGAGATAAAGAACCCCGAGGTGAACATACGACGCGCAATACGGATCTCGCTCCTCCTCTCTTCCGTGATCTATCTCCTCGCTTCTATCACGGCAGTTGGATTGGTCGGATACGAGAGGCTGGGGAATTCGAGGACCCCAATAGCGGACGCATCAGAGGAGTTGGGACTGGGGAGCGTAGTAGAGGTGGGCGCCCTCTTGGCGACGCTGAGCGTAGTGTTGACTTCAGTTCTTGGCCAATCGAGGGTCTTCTTCGCTATGGCGAGGAATGGCGAGATTCCACACTTCCTATCCCGACTCCATGGCAGATCCGATACGCCGATCTATTCGGTCCTTCTGTCCGGCATGATCATGATCGCACTCGCATTGAGCGTAGAAATCACCTCTCTCGCCTACCTCAGCAGCCTCTGCGTGCTATTCACGCACATACTGGTGAATTATGCCGCCCTCAAGCTGCGCGGGCGTCCGGTTGAGGGGAGAGATCAGGCGCACTCCCTTCATGCCATCATTGGATTAACACTGAGCTCATTGCTAATATTCGGCATGGGGGTAATCACGCTTGCGATGGGCTTGCTCGTCGCAACCGTCGGATTGATGTCGTATGCCCTCTATCAAGCTGTACGGAGATGCCGGCACGCCACGCGTTCCCTCATCGATGGCCGCCGGTGAACCTTAACGCGATCTTTTTGCTTTTGCCCGATGAAAGAGCGAATCCCCCTTGATGCTACCTTAAGGTATTCACGATCTATATCGTATCCCACACACGGAATCCCGAGGCCAAGGCAGGCCAGTGCCGTCGACCCTATGCCGATGAATGGGTCCAACACCAATCGGGTCCTCTTAAGTCCGTGAACCCTGATGCACATCCTTGGCAGTGCGATTGGGAACGTTGAGGGATGAGGCCTCTGCGCCTCCCCATCCCATATGGTCTCATACGGGATGAACCACGTATTCCCTCGGCACCTCTTGTCCTGCGTCGCCGATTTCCACCTGCCTACGTTCGACTTGTCCTGATATGGCACACCTATCCCAAGTCTATCCAACTCAACACCGCCGTCCTTAGTGAAATGAAAGATGTATTCGTGGCAGTCGTGGAGGAATCTCTTACCGCCAATGGGCTTGTAGTGGCCGACGGCTATGTCCCCCAGGATATTGGGGTAGTTGCCCACGTCCCTCTTGAGTATCGCTATCGACTTGACCCAGTGGATCACGTTTTGAAGTACGAAGTGCCTCCTCATCATCTGAGCAAGGTCCAACGGAGTCCAGGGATCATTGGGCCTGCCACCTACGTTGAGGAAGAAAGAGCCGCCATCGGAGAGGACACGCCTCACCTCCCTCCCCACCTCCTCCATCCAAGCGAGGTAATTGGCTCTTGGCCTCTGATCGATGTATTGGTGGTACTTAACGCCTATGTTGTATGGCGGGGAGGTCACCACGACATCCACGCAGCCATCTCCCTGATGCTCTCTCATGCCCTCCACGCAGTCTTGGAGGTAGAGCGTTACACCGCCTACGTTGAGATGGGGCTTCGTCGACATGTCCCGCATCCCCCCACCTCCGCTCTTGATCCCACCAACCATTTTGACAACCTCGGTGCTTTCACGGTACGTGAATTTAAGGATGTATCGATCTCTCGAGATCAAACGCAGCTAGAAGCCAACTGAATCAGAGATGCCAGGAGAACTGATAATAGATGGTCCCGGCGAAGAGGATGAGTGCGGCGAAGAAGATGATCCAATCCGTTGGCCTCAATACCAGCACATTGAGCCTCGTCCTCTTGGGCTTGGCACCAAAGGCCCTGACTTCCATGGCGTCCGCTATCTCATACGTCCTCCTGATGGTCTCAACGAAGACGGGCACCATTATCGGGATGTAGTTCCTGATCCTCTGGATGAAGTTCCCCTTCTCCATCTCCAATCCCCTTGACCTCTGTGCATCGAAGACGCTCTGAAATTCATTGCCTATGACCGGCACGAAGCGAATGGCCATCGTGAAGGCGAAGCTGAAGTCCGAGGGCACGCCGATCTGTTCGAGCGAGAGGCCAAGGTCGTCGGGCGAGGTCGTGAGGAAGAACCAAGACATCGTGCTCGTAACGACCACGAATCTGAGTGAGTACGTTATCGCCGAGATCCAGGACCACGTTACGAGAATCTGTGCCGCGAAGATGAGGGCGATCAAGAGGAGGAGGCCCTTGAGCGAGCGAAGCCAATCACCCAAACA
>Ga0315312_1000993_pt1 | contig 25164 bp, 27 predicted proteins | sample TDP7_MG_FD_203629 | JGI IMG/M metagenome (GOLD analysis project Ga0315312, IMG submission 203629) | Freshwater sediment microbial communities from Lake Towuti, South Sulawesi, Indonesia - TDP7 | ecosystem: Environmental > Aquatic > Freshwater > Lake > Sediment | place: Indonesia: South Sulawesi... | reverse complement strand
ATAGGCCATGGCGGTGGCTGGGTTCTCATGGGGTACGAGGATGAGTTTGGGCGAGTCTTTACCCTCAGCCGCGAAGCGGGAGAAGGCATCGTTGATGGGCGCGCTATCTGTGCCGGGATTGACGAAGAAGTATCTGACTCCCTTAGCTCTCAGGAGTTCGAGATAGGCCTGGGCAGCATTCTCAACCGTAAGGATAGATTCAGACAACCTAAATGTCTCCTCCTACCCAGGGTCTGATATCGCTGACTTTTATGCCCTGCCCTCGAGTGTATTGCAAAGTCTATGAAGAGAGGCCTTCTCTGGAATTCCCTTAATAGCCTGATGATGCCATGGGATGTTCAACCCGAGATGTCGTCCAGGGAGTCGAGGCTCCTCGCCATCGCCACAGCTATGACCTTCACGAGCTATCTAGCCCAGTTCATGCGAACGCCAATAATACCCCTCTACGCCCGAGACATCGGAGTATCCGTCGGAGAGGTAGGTCTGATATCCTCAGCCTTCATGCTCATGGCCTCAACCTTAGCCATACCCCTAGGCCTAGTCTCCGACAGACTGGGACGACGCCGCCTCATACTTCTCGGAGTAGGGCTCACTACAACCGTGTCGTTCCTCTTTCCCTTCGCAAAGAGCCTCGCCCCACTCTTCGCAGTCAACGCCTTGGCTGGTCTGGGGAGTGCTGCGTACTCTCCCTCCATGACAGCCTTCGTGGGAGATTTTTCCAAGAGCCGGGGTCTTGGAAGGAACATCGGAGTCTACTCGACGGCGATGCAGGTTGCCATGAGCCTCGGGCCCGCGGTGGGTGGCGCCCTGAGAGATTTAGCCGGCTATGAGAGCACCTTCGTAGCATCGGGTGCCGTCGCTAGTATCGCCTTCTTACTGGGAGCTTTGGCTATTCCCAAGAGCCTAGGGGTGAAAGAAGGTTCTCGTGGCTGGAAACTGGAGGTCGACATGAGCGTCGCATCATGCTGGGTCGCTACCCTAGCCATGAGTTACCTCTGGGGCGTATCCTCTTCCTATCTTCCTCTCTTTGGGAGAGACTTGGGCTTTACCACCTTCGAGGTCGGCCTTATCTTCGCTGCCCAATCCCTAAGCAACGCCCTTTGGCGAGTACCTCTTGGGCACATAAGCGACCGGATCAAGCTTCCGCATCCCCTCCTACTCTCCAGCTTGGGTCTGGGAGCCATTGTGACAGCGACAGTAACTCTGTTTGAGAGCTTGGTTTTGATCGTGGGGCTCATGGTAGGATTCGGCTTCGCTATAGGAACAAGTACTCTCATAGCTACCACGACTGTGGCCAAGAACCTTCCGCAAAGGAGCAGAGGGTTAGGCATGGGAATCTACTACATGAGCTTCTACGGGGGGATGGCACTGAGCCCAGCGATCATGGGTCAGGTAATAGCTTCGACGAACTACCAGACGGGTTTTGGTCTGACGGCTCTAGCAGGGGTCGCTGGGATCATCATATTGATATTCGCTTGGGTAAAATCTAGACCGAGGGCGATGTAGGCCCTTCGTTCCTCCTCCTACCAAGGTAACTCGCCTTCGCAAAGGTCTCAATGTCCCCCCGAGACATCGCATCCTTAGGGGTCATACTCCGCAGGTCAAGACCCAGCCTACTCGATTCTTGGTCGACCCACCGCTCCCACTCCGCTCTCGCAAGGATGCCAGCTGCGGCAACAGCCATCTCCTCCTCAGCCCCCGGCCTCTGTTCGAGGACTATTCGCTCCAAGCTGAGAACTCTCCGGAGGCGTTCCTCAGTCTTCAGCCTGTCAAACTCGTCAATGACAACTTTGATCCTGGCAAGTTCCTCGGGTAGACTCCTGTACACCTGATCTACGGCTCTTGCGTGGGCCCAAGCCAGTATATCGTTAAGGTTCTTCCCCTCGTCCCGAGCGTCCCTGAGAAGTCCATCAAAACGCCTAGGTCCAATAACAACAACATGGTAACCCGAAGAGCTTCTCCTGATGTGGTCTGCCAGATCGAGGATCCTAGGGACACTAAGTTCCTTGCTGTCCATGATCCCTTTGGTTGCGGCCTCAACGGCCTGAGACGGCGTAAATGCGACCGCCGCCACGGTCATTGGTCCAAGCCACTCACCCTTCCCTGCTTCATCAGAACCAATCAAGATGTCGTAGTCCTTCGGTCCCAGCAGGAGTTGCCTTATTGCGTCACCTACGGCCTCCGCTGCAGAGGGGGAGTTGGCTACTATTTTCCCAGAGGTGTATCCAACGACAAGACCTGTGCCGATCTTCGTTCGAAAGCTCTCATAAGGGTTCGTTGGTAGAAGTGGCTCCGCGGATGATCTTAGAAGGAGTTCCTTCAGCTTCGCCAGTTTATCAGAGTCCACCTTGAATACAGACGTCAGCAGGATGATTCCTCCCCATGCTAGAGGATGAGGGCCCACCGCGGTTGTATGCTTTGTCCTCACAATTTATCATTGTGGCTACCAGAGATCTGGGCAAGGCTCCGACCTAGTCTCTGGATAGGCGGCCAAGTAAGGGCCGCGATAGAGAGAGCAGCAAAGATGGGGGACGCCTTTGCAGGAGGCACGGCCACTCCAATTCAACGATTCAGCGAATTCACAAATATATATCGGGAAGCTCTGAAGAAGCTCGGGAAAGATCCCAACCAAGCAGACATTCCTATTATGAGGATTGTCTGGTGTGATATGAAGGAGAATGCGAGAGACAAGATTAACAAGATTGTTTCAGATCAATTTAAGCGAACGATCGCAGTAAGCGACGGCCACCCAATGCAGTTCGATAAGTATGCGACAGACTACGAACATACTGTAGAGAACCGGTGCATAGTGGGAACCCCAGATACCTGTATAGAAATGATAGAGAAATATGCGAAGCTCGGTGTGACAGAATCTTGTGTTCATTTGTAACTACAGAACACACAGTGGAACAGGTCGAGGAATCAATTAGACTCGTCGGTGACGAAGTGATTGGCTACTTCAGAGGTATTAGGATGAAGGACGTATGAACCTTAGCTCCTGCTGTGGATGGGTTCTTCCCTTTTCTTGAAACCCCTCTGCCAAGAGATCGGGATCTGTTCGTCGCTTCTTGATCCGGAGACTTCGGAGCTGAATACAGATCCGTAATAACCTACATATATACCGCCTTTTCTACCAAGGTTTCGGAAGCGGTATAGATGTTTCTGGCGTTTGATCCAGCCGACTTCGAGGCCACGGCGATGAAAGGGATCGTCACAGCTTCCCATCCATTGGCGGCCCGGGTCGGGATAAGCATCATGAAGAGGGGTGGAAACGCGGTCGACGCGGCAATCACGACCGCCATAGCTTTGACGGTCGTTGACCCTTGCATGTGCAGTATCGCCGGTCGAGGCGAAATGAACCTCTACCTAGCCGATGAGGGCAGGGTTCGAAACGTGGAGTTCATTTCTGTATGTGGCGAGAAGGCTCGGGAAGATATGTTCGAGGTTCTGCCTAGGACCCCCGGGAGTTGGTGGAGCGTCAGAGATGAAGCCAACAACATCGGCTACAAGTCAATATGTGTACCAACGGCGCTCGCGGGGCTGTGTACAGCGCAAGAGAGGTTCGGGACCATGGAACTGAAGGATGTCATAGAGCCGTCCATCGATCTTGCGGCCAATGGCTTTGAGGTAGACGCCAAACTGGAGGCTATGATCGACAGCGACTTTGAGAAACTGTCTAGGTTTCCGGCCACTGCCAGAATCCTTTGTCCAGGGGGCGGACCACTTATGCGCGGTCAGACGCTTCGTATGAAGGACTATGCCCAAACCCTTGGAAAGATTGCTGAGGATGGTCCCGACGCATTCTACAAAGGAGCCATAGCTGACATCATAGTGAAGGACATGGAAGAGAACGGTGGACTGGTCACAGGAAAAGACCTGTCGACCTATAGGCCGAACATATCCGACCCTCTTCACACGAGTTACCGAGACTATGAGGTCGTCTCTGGTTCGCCAGATTGCTCAGGAGGGAGACTCGTCCTCCAGAGCCTGAACATTCTAGAGAATTTCAACCTTGGAACTTATGGCGACTCGTCACCAGAATACATTCACATCTTATCCGAGACCTTCAAGCGGGCCTTCGCGGATAGACTCCAGTTCGAGGCCGACCCCCGGTTCACAGAAATCCCAGCTAAGGGTATGCTCTCCAAGGAGTACGCTAAGGAGCTGGGACAACAAATCCCTATGGACAAAGCCTCCCCCAAGGTCAGGGCTGGAGACCCTTGGAGATACGAGGGAAGAGAAGGTAAGCCACCGCGAAGATTCGGACTCCCACCTGGCGGTTCCGAGACGACCCACCTCTGTGCGGCTGACAAAGAGGGGAATATGGTCGCCCTAACCGAGACCCTTTGCGGCAGCTTCGGCTCCGGCGTGACCATACCGGGCACCGGAATCCTCATGAACAATGGCATGTACTGGTTCAACCCTATTCCGGGTACTGCAAACTCCATAAAGCCTGGCAAGAGGCACGTAGCCAACATGGCCGCAACCCTCGTCCTCTACGGTGGAGAAGCAATTATGGCAGTGGGAGCAGCGGGTGGCAGGAGAATCCTCACGACTGTGACCGAAGTCCTGACCCGAGCCCTCGACTTCAAACTAGGCGTGAAATCCCTCTTCCTCCCCAGATTCCATGTGGAGGACGAGGAACCTATCCAGGTCGAAGAATCATTCTACGAGGAGGTCCCCCTAGCCTACAGCTTAGCCAGAGCTCTCAGCGCCATGGGGCATAGGTTTGAGGCCCTTCAAAGCATCTGCATTGGATGCCTGATCATAAGGGACCTCGAGACAGGTAGACTTCATGGAGCCGCGGAACCACGACAACGAAGAGTGGGATCGATAGCGACCTACTAGTTTGAACCCATCCGCTAATACCTTCTTCAGCCTGTGGCCCAAGACTTTAGCCTACTCTTCAAAATCGACACGAAGGAACTCGCGCCCTATTCGAGACCGTCGAATCACCAAAATCTGAGGTGTTCGCTCAGGAATGTTGGTGGGCCGACTGGGATTCGAACCCAGGACCTTCGCCGCGTCAGGGCGATATCCTAACCATCTAGACTATCGGCCCTCAGGATGTCTCGAACCCCGTATCCTAGAACGCTTCTTCAAATGTGTCTTCTTGGGTCAGCTGGTTCCTTTGTCAAGGCGTTTATTAAGACTATCTTCTCGGCTTACCAGAGATGTCTCACAGAGGCGTGGGCCATGGGGTCGTTCATGACCTTTGGAATCCACTCCAGCAGGTCCGTCGGCAACAGGTGATATCCCCTCTCTTTCAAGGCGAAGTCTCCGGCAGCGCCATTTATGAAGACGCCCGCTGCTGCCGCCCTGAAGGGCTCGAATCCATGCGAGAGGAGAGCACCTATGACTCCTGAGAGCACGTCCCCTGTACCCCCTACAGTCATTCCCGGGTTGTGGGCGAATCTATTCAGCTTGACGCGCGCGCCGTCAGAGACTATGTCCACCGGCCCCTTGACTACGATGACGCATCCCAACATCTTCGCCGTCTCGGAGACGTGCCTCACCCTCTCCTCGATACTCCCAGACAGTCTCTGCCCTGTTAGGATCTGGTACTCGCCTGCATGGGGCGTGGCCACCATGGGACATCGTAGGGGGCGTTTGAACTCACTGAAGGCTTTCAGTCCATCCGCGTCCAACAAGAGAGGCAGTCCTTTCCCTTCAACATCGTCCACTATGCTTCTCACAGCCTCGCGTGTCTCCGGCTCTAACCCGAGCCCAGGGCCCAATACTACAGACGAGGCCTTGGCAGCCCACTTCTTCAGAACTTCTATGTTTTCCGGGGACACATGCCTCCCCCTAAGCTTCACTACGATGAGGGCCGGTGAAAGAGAAGCGACCTCACAGGCCACTATCTCAGGCACAGCAACGTAGATAAGATCGACGCCCGTCCTCATCGCTCCCATCGCGGCCAAGGCTGGGGCGCCGTGGAAGTCTTCGCTCCCTCCGATCACCAGGACGCTTCCGTAATCGCCCTTGTGGGTCTCGGGCTTCCTCGGCTTCATGGCTAGGTAGACGTCCCCAGGACCGACGTGCTCCTCGGCCTCCGGTGGGATCCCGATAGGGGCGACGATGAGCTCCCCCACCATTTGTGAAGCCTGTTCCAAACCCTTCTTGGGTCGGTGGAAGGTGACGGTGAGGTCCGCCTTGAAGGACTCTCCTTGCACATCGCCTGAGTCAGAGTCCACCCCTGTTGGGATGTCTACGGCCACCTTGAATCCTGAGGCCTTGTTCATCGCCTTCACCGCCTCTAGGATCGGGGGGCGAAGAATCCCTCTTGCCCCGGTTCCTAAGAGCGCATCAACGATCACATCGCCCTGAATAGTCGGCATGAGTGCCGAGTCCCTGACTACGGTTACCTGCACGCTTTCTGGCATCAGCGTAAGGGTTTCCCAGTTCCTATGAACATCCCGCCGACTAATGGTCGCCGGATCGCCGACTAGGACGAGGCCGACATGGAATCCCTGGCCGGCTAGGTGCCGTGCCGTCACCATCCCGTCCCCTCCGTTACCTCCTATTCCAGCGAAGATGGTGACCTTGGCCTCTCTGCCCTTGAAACGTCTTGTGATCTCGGAGGCTACCGCGTAGCCTGCGTTCTCCATCAGCTGAGCGTCAGAGACACCTAGGTACTGCGCGTTGAGGTCTATCGCCATCATCTCTTGACTTGTGACGGGTTCGATACGAGGGCCCAAAAGAGGTCGCTGTGTGTCGTTAGCGGACAGACCTTAAATAGGTAACCTACCCTGTCCGCCAAAGCATAAATGGGGGGAGCTCAATCGGTTACTTGAGGAATGCCAGATGCCTATGGCCTTCGTCCTAATCAACACCGAGATGGGATCTGAGAACGAAGTTCTGGAGGCCCTTAAGAAGATAGAGAACGTCAAAGAAGCCTACGTCGTCTATGGGGTCTACGACATCATTGCCCGGGTCGAGGCGAAGAGCATGGACCAACTCAAGGACATAATAACCTGGAAGATTAGGAGGCTCAACAAGGTCCGCTCGACCCTCACGATGATGGCTGTTCAAGGTCAATAGGACTGTTCCTAGAGGCTTCCCGAGACCGCTCAGCGTGCTGTGGGATGGTTCTACTCCATATAGGCATTGACGACACAGATTCCCCCCGCGGTGGATGCACGACCTACGTAGCAGCGCTCCTAGTTGAGAGGCTGGCCCGACTCGTCGAGTTCACCGACTACCCCAACCTAGTCAGGCTGAACCCAAACATCCCATGGAAGACCCGCGGTAACGGAGCCATCTGCCTGAGGGTCGAATCGTCTTGGGACAGTATTCCGAAGGTTAAGGAGATAGTCACGGAGACGGTGGAGGAGAACTCGGACATAGCTTATGACAAGACAGATCCGGGAATCGTCTTCCTTCAAGGCCAAGTGATGACGGATGTTTTGTGGTTCGGAGAGTACTGTCTTCACGAGGTGGCGACAAAGGCCGAGGCCCTGAAGGTTCTCAAGCACTGCCGAGGGGAGGCGGTCTGCTATGGGTCCGGGAGGGGATTAATCGGCGCCCTTGCGGCTGTGGGAAACCCCCTCATGGGAGACCACACCTATGAGTTCCTGGCCTACAGAAGACCCGACAGGAGGGGAAGCCCCCGGAAGGTAGACATCGACTCGGTCCTCCTCATGGACGAGCTGACGAGAGGGGAAACATTCAGCAACATCGACCGGGAAAACAGGCGCATCCTCATCACGCCTCGAGGACCCGATCCAGTACTTGTGGGGATTCGTGGGGAGTCCCCTGAAGCTGTGAAGGAGGGCTTCCTCCGAGTCTCCTTGAGCGAGGGGGTGGAACGATGGACCATCTTCCGGACCAACCAGGCTACTGAGGCGCATCTGCCCCCCATCAATAAGGTTGCCTCGGCCAGACCCTACTGCCCCATCGCTATTGAGGGGACCGTTACCAAGGCTCCGCAAAGCATCCTAGGCGGGCATGTGTTCTTCGGGGTTGGCGATGGGAGTGGGGAGATTTGTGTTGCGGCCTACGAGCCCTCAGGCAGCCTTAGAAAGGTTGTCAGGGAATTCCGTGTCGGCGATCGTCTCCGAGTCTTCGGGGGCGTCAGACCGGCAGAAGGGGAAATACCATCGACCATCAACTTGGAGAAGCTTGAGGTCCTAGACCTCGCTCAAGAAGTCGTGTACGCCAATCCCCTCTGCCCCGCCTGTGGGAGAAGCATGGAGTCCATGGGGAGGGGCAAAGGGCACCGATGCAGGGGCTGTGGGTTCCGGGAGCCCCTCGGCCAGCAAATCTTATCACCGGTTACGCGTATGGTCGAGGGGGGACTCTATCTCCCCCCGACCCGTTCCCAACGTCATCTCTCGAAACCTTTGAGCAGGTACGGGCTTGAAAAGCCGTACCAGCCGATCGTTCCAAAAGACTTTTGGGGGGTTGGGCCACCTAAGGGAAACGGTAAATCCTGAGGAAGATTCTATTCACCGCCGAGGAACCCATTATGGCCACGTGTCCCAAGTGCGGTAGAGAGATTGAAGAGGGTAGTTACTTCTGCAAGTTCTGTGGCGCAGCCTTAGAGCCTTCATCTAAGATGAGTTCCAATTCCTCAGAATTGAGGAAGATCGTTGAGAGACGATTAGATGCGATTCGAAACCAAGACGAGGGCATACTCGACGATGTCGTGGAGAAATCAGGTTACACGAAGTTTGACGATTGGCCGCCCTTCACTCGTCAGGATTCCCAAGAGGCCCTAAACAACGAGAGGGGCGCCTACAAGGTTATGCGAAAATATGATTATGAACTCAAGGATTACCGGGAAGACATCCTCGGCGACACAGCTGTAGCGACCTTCCACATTCACTATTGGGGGGCCATCAGAGATCGGAGCTTCGATGTGAACTCCCGGGTCACACTCATCCTCAAGAAGCGTGACCAATCATGGAGGGTTGTCCATGAACACTGGTCCCGATTCCCAGAGACAAGACCACGGAGAGGGCTCTTCGGCTAATCCTGCCGTCGACCGATCCTAGGCTTCGAGATCACAACCCGTAAGGGCTTGTAACCCAATCCTCACCGAACTCGGCGTAAGCCTACTTGATACAGTTCGATGTTTGCTCCTCGACAAGCCTCAACCAGGTTCTTGCTGAAGGTTACGCAGACAATAGCCTTCCTCACCATCTGGGCATCGATGCCCTCCTTGGCGATGTAGCCTTCGGCTATCCGACTGACTTGGCCGACGGCGAGATCGTCTCCGTGACTCTTCACCTCAACAATGATTGTGTGCCCGTTTCCTCCACTGAGGATGAGGTCGGCCACACCCACCCCAACATCTACCTCGACGCCTAGGCAAGACGCCCCCTCCTCGAGCATCGCGGGATACACGGCCAGAAGCTTCAACAAAGGCACCTCCAAAAGGCCGTTGCCTTCCAAACCTTTCTCCGGGCCCTGGTCGAGGATTCGATTCAAGCCTTCTTCCACCGTGACATATTCCTTACCGAGCATATGGGGGCATACCTGAAGCGGCGCATTGTCGGCGTAGAGTATGAGGATCGGAGTATTGTCCACGTTCAGTTTCTTGCTGTGGGAGAGGGGGAGAATGTTCCCTCCGGAACTAACTATCCTACCCCTGACCTGCGGCACGATCTCACGTATCTCCGCCCTCAACATGTCCACCTCATCCTCGGACATACCCTCCATCTCCTCTACGCGGTACTCTACCCCCCATCGACTCTTGATCTTCTCAAGGGTAGAGACGATCCTCGGTATCCGCTCAGCATACAGTGCGTTCTTGCGGTAGATCATCAAGAAATGACGCATTTTGCTAGCACCCCAGCCTAGATGCAGAGGCCTTGCCTTCGAAGGGGTATGTCCCTGTCGTTATGCGTTTCCCTCTAGCTTTTCGTAGAAGTCGAGGAAGATGGGGTCACGCTTTGCATCTACGGCAACGCGGCAGAGATGCCTGTCGGGGTCGATTTGGCCCCAAGTCATGTCAGGGTTTATCTTTGGGGTTGGCTGGAGTTTGGTCGGGACCCATTCTGGGTTTATGAGGTATGCGATGGTCGTCATATCCCAGAGCGGCTTAGAGCGGGCCTTGCCACGTACCCAGTTTCCGAAGATTTCTGCCAAGTAGTCGCCTATCTCGCCGCGACCTTTGACGTACTGCTCAACCTCCGAGGGGACTGTTCGAAGATGCTCCGCCACATTCTTACATGGCACATGCACTAGAGGGACCCCTGAATCGAAGAGAACCGTCGCAGCTAAGGGGTCATTCTGGAGGTTGAACTCCATCGGAGTATGCCAGTACGTAGGGTGGCTGCCCAGCCAAACGACCACTATCCGCTCCATAATCTCAGGGCTCAACAAGATGGCAGAAGCCACATTGGTTATAGCGCCAATGCCAACGACGTAGAGGGGAGAGTCTCCATGCTCCAACGCTAGGCGAATCAGGTTCCCCGCGGCCTCACTCTCCACAGGTTTCTCCTGATCCCTGAGGACGCTCCTCGATCCTCGGAAGACCGGAACCCCATCCCTCATACTCATCTTCTCAAGGACTGTGAGGATCTCTTGGTAGCTCGCCTCCATCCCCGAGGCCGGCTCAGGGTAGCCTGCCTTCCTGAAGGGTGCGGCGTGGATCGCCTTCAACTCGATCTCCGATGACAACAAGGCGTAGGTGATGGCGAATTGGTCGTCGATCTCGTTCTTCGCATCAGTATCCAAGACGATCCTGACAGGCTTCGCTGGATGTTCAAGCCTCCGCTTCCTTAGTTCTTCGGATGGAAAGAGACGATTCCTGAGAATTGCCTAATCCTCCTCACCGCGCTTCTTCTAGACCAATGATTCATAACAGTTGAGGCCGAGTAGGTATTTGTCACTTCCTAGCTGAGTCTGAGCCATCGAAGCAAGAGAAGCATGCCTTAATACTTTCCCCGTCTCTAACTGGGGAATATCCAGGAGAGGGTCGACCAACGCTAGAGAAGATTGACCGAAGCTTCCTTCAATTCGCGGTCTCCCTCTATATCCCGGGCTTCTTCATAAACCTAGGCTGGGGCCTCATAACCCCCATCCTACCCATCTACGCCCAATCCTTCGGTGTCTCCATCGCCTTAGCCGCCATGGCAACTACGGCCAACGCCCTCGGCCGAATCCTCAGCGACATCCCTCTAGGCAACCTCTGCGACCGCGCAGGCCGACGACCTTTAACTATACTTGGCCCTCTCCTAGTTACCGTCTCCGCCATCCTGAGCGGTGTCGCCCAAAACTTCTATGAGCTCCTCCTGTACCGGTTCTTGACAGGCGTTGCTATGGCAATGTGGATGGTCGCCCGCCAAGCCATTATTGCCGACACTATCGACCCATCCATCCGTGGGAGGGTCATGAGCACCTTTCAAGGCGTCAACATGATCGGTTCCGCCGCCGGCCCCGCATTCGGTGGCATCATCGCCGAGTTCTGGGGCTACCGCGCACCCTTTTTCTTCTATGCAACATCGACATTCATCGCCCTCGTTGCCAGTCTCCTCTTCATCAAGGAGTCAGCACCTGTAAGTCAACGAGAAAACAGAACGACCTTAAAAGCCAACGCCCGCAAGCTTCTGGGACTCCTCACCTTTCCCATCCTCATGGCTGCCTTCACTAACTTCACGAACCACATCCGCTTCTCTGCCCGAGCCCTCCTATTCCCTCTCTACGGCAACAACATCCTCAATCTGACACCAGGCGAGATCGGCCTCGTCATGGCTGCCTCAACCCTCGCCAACGTCCTAGTCGTCATCCCTGGTGGCTACATAGTCGACAAATACGGCCGAAAGGCCGGGCTCGTGCCAGCCTTTATCTTGACTGGTGCCGTCTTCGCCCTCTTTCCCCTCTCAACCGACTTCATGAGCGCCGTCTTCATATCAACGCTACTAGGAGTCGCCAGCGGCATCGGCGGGGGAGCAACCATGGCCATCGCAGCCGACCTCTCCCCAGAAGGACTTAGGGGGTTCTTCCTGGGCTTTTGGCAGACGGTTGGGGATGCTGGGAGCGCCGTTGGCCCTGTGACCTTGGGGGTTGTCGCTGACCTGTACGGGTTGGTCTCACCCTTCTACGCTACCGCCGCCCTAATGCTCTTCACGGCCGGGACAACCCAGCTCTTCGTCAAGGAGACCCTGAAGACTGGGAAGCCAAGAAGACCTACCTGATGGATCTTGCCACATGCGTTGTCTTTTGCAAGAGTCTCTACAAACCTATTGTCTTGTAGGTGATATCGAGGACGACTCGAAAAGAGCCATGAAGCTCTTATAAGACAGAAACTACACAGCGTGCCTCATGCCTACAGTAGAAGAACTCGAGGCCGAGTATGCTTCGAAGCATGCGAAGTCGAGGCAACTCTACGAAAGAGCCCTGAACTGCTACGCGAGTGGTGTGACGCACGATAGCAGGTTCATCCACCCCTTCCCCATATACGCCACCAAGGCCCAGGGAACGAGGAAGTGGGATGTGGATGGAAACGAGTACGTAGATTACGTGATGGGCCACGGTGCTCTTCTCCTGGGGTATGGAGACGAGAGGGTGGAAGCTGCATTTCGAGACCAGATCCCGAAGGCCGTACACATGGGCACCAGTACTGAGCTGGAGATCGGGTGGGCCGAACTCATCCAACGACTCGTCCCCTGCGCGCGCGGCGGCCTAGTTAGGGCAGCCTCAAGTGGCACCGAAGCGAACATGCTTGCCATTAGAATGGCCAGGATCTACACAGGCAGGTCGAAGGTCGTCCTACATGCAGGTTGCTACCATGGAACAGCGGATACGACCCTCTATGCTGGCCGCGGTCCTCCATTTGGAGTATGCAATGTCCGAGGCATACCGCAGGGCGTCAGAGAAGACGTCATAATCGTCTCCTACAACAACCTCGAGGCTGTCGAGGAGGCCTTCGCCACCGGTGATGTGGCATGCATAGTTCTGCAGGGAAATGACCTGTACACTCGTGAGTACATAGAGGGGCTCAGGAAGCTCACTAGAGAGTATGGCGTAGTATTCTTGATGGATGAGGTGGTCTCAGGCTTCAGATACGCTGTGGGTGGAGCTCAAGAGTATTACGGCGTCACCGCGGACTTGGCGACTCTGGGGAAAGTGGTCGGCGGTGGTGCTCCGATCGGAGCGATTTGTGGCAAGAGGGAGATAATGGAGGCCCACGCCTTCAAGGATGACTACTGGAATAGGTTCGTAAGGATCTCCGCTGGAGGCACATGGAACGCTCAACCCATCACAATTGTCGGGGGAATCGCCATGATGAAGATCATCGACGAGGAGCGCGGCGCCCTGTATCCCCGCCTGTACTGGATCGGTAGGAGGCTTGTGGGGAGTTTTAACGAACAGGCCCAAGACCTCGGTGTAGCAGCCCTGGCAGCTGGCCTACCCTTTGAGAATCCGACGACCTTCTCAATCAACCTGTTCAATCGACCAATACCAGAAGACCTGACTTACCTATGGCAGACTGGGCCAACAACGCTCGAAGACTATGCCACGAAGGCGGGATTCTCGGCAGGTGGTGGAGCTAGCCACGCGAATTACCTCGCCATGACTAACAATGGGATCTATCCATTCCCTAGAGGCTCCTTCATGACCTGCGCAAAGTACACGGAGGAAGATCTACAGAAGACAGAGACCGCCTTAGGCATTTCCCTGAGAATCTTGAAGGAGAACGGCCTAGTGGGTCGCCTCAATTAGCAAGACACACACTCTCCCGCCAAAAAAGCTAGGAACTAGGATGGTTGTACCCCCAAGGGAGCAGGAGATCAAACGAAGGGTGATGCATCCGGGGGAGAAGTCGATCTAAACTCCCAAGTCTAGCGTGCCAGGGATCTCTGCAAACACGTACCATTGAGATGGTGCCGATGGACCGTCCGAGAATAAACTTAATTAAGCTGTGGCCTCAATCGTTACGAAAAGTTAGTGAGGCGTTGAGATGTCGAAAGATCAACTGCTTGGCGCACTCATTCTAATTGGCTCGATCGCCGTACTTGGGGTCTATGCCTACATGCTCTACGCCCCGGGGCTTTGGATCTGGGCTTTCGGCATAGTCATAACCGTAGCCGTCGTCGCTGTAATGGGGATAGTCGCGTGGATCGGATGGACGATGGCAACAACTCCTCCCCCGGCCCCGCTAGAATCGCTGGAAGATATATCGACGCCTTCTAGTGAAACCTCTGGTGAAAAGCCAAGCGAATCGACTAGTGAAAAGAGCGGCGAAGAGTAGCCGCCTTCATTTTCCTTTCCTAAATCAAGACGCTGCTCCTAGACGAACATAGTCTGTACTGGGCAACCTGAACCCTCGCCAGAGCGAAGCTCATCACACTGCCTGAAGCTTGAAGGAGGTCTTCCGGCAAAGGCCCTTTTTACAGGCCATCGAGGGAAGGCGTCATCATAGGAGATTGTTGTTTCTGTAACCGGCGACGTAAGGGATAGACCACTGACACATTCCGACTATTCTTAGCCTCACGTTTCAGTAGCTATTTTGTGTCTTAGACTTCGAAAACCTCGTCTTTTGACACGATCGAATATCCTTCCCAACCATTAGTGATCATGTGGCCATCAGCATCCTCCAACACTTTTTGAAAACTCTTCTATGATGCGCTACTTAGTCGAGAACGAACTCCTTTTATCTGCAGCCTTTTACTATGCGGCCACTAATCAGACGGGCAATGCCAAGAACATGATCGAAAGTGAAACAATATGGAGCAGGAGAAAGTCGCATTAATAGTTAACAGCGCCTCCTACGACAGAGTCTCCTACGCCCTCTCCATCGCCAACATCTCCGCAGCCCACCTAAAAGACGTGTACGTCTTCTTCACATACGGCGCGATCCTTAGGCTGTTGAAGGGCAAAGCCGATGAGGTAGGTGAAGAGACCAATGCTTGGCTACGCGAGTCTATCAAGAAGGGGTTGGAGAAGGGTACTATGCCGAGGATCTCGGAGATGCTCTCCTTCTCGAAGGGCTTTGGGGTTAAGATCTATGCCTGTTCCGGGGCTGTGGCTTTCCATAATATTTCGAAGGAGGAGATGCCGTTGGTTGATGAGATAATGGGTATCTCCGAGTTCCTAGAGAAGGTGAGTGGCGCCTCCGTGATACTCTATGTCTAGTTCGCCAAAATGAAGGGTAGGCTACACCCTGATAGTGAGCTTCCACCCCCCTTTCTCCATGCTAGTGGGTTCTTCCACCTTGTAGCCCCTCTCCTTCACAGCAAGGGGTACGTCCCTCACCGAGGGCGGGTTATCGACGAAGATCTCCAAGGTATCTCCAGGGGAGAGGGAGCTCAGAGCCCTCATCGTGAGTAGCTCGGGATATGGGCAGACCGTGCCTCGAACGTCGAGGAGGTAACGTCTCTCCCCTATCCTCTGAAGCCTAAACCTACTCTCCATACCTTACCCCTCCTTGGTCTTCATGTAGGCTTTTAACTCCTCGACTGTGTGCCGGTTACAGAACTCACCCAATCCCTCGGAGGCCCTCCTTCTAGCGAGGTAGTTGGTCAGCAAGGCCTCGATCTTCGCGGGCACATTGCGGGAAGGAACCCGTCCCTCGATGAGGCGGCCGATGGTCGTGGTCAGGCCAAATTTACCGCCGAGGAGTATATCGTAGCTCTGCCTTGTCTCCCCATCCTCCTTGGTCAGGAGGCCTGAGAGCCCTATTTCAGCTATCTCCTTGGCACAGCAGTTGTTTGGGCAACCACTAACGTGCATCCTTAACCTCGCCTCATTCAGTAACCCCTCATCGAAGCGACTCTCTATGCGATCCACCGTCTCCTTGAGTATCTCTTTGCAGTGGGGGCTAACGGTCTTGCCGCAGAAGTCCGAGGCGCATCCCACAGAGTTCCACCTCAACCACGAAACCTCGGCTGGAAAACCTTCCTCTTCCAGCCTCCTGAGGAGAGCCCCCTTCTCCTTGACGTTGGCTATAATGATGTTCTGCCTCGGCGTGAGTCTGAGGTCACCATCACCATACTCGTCTGAGAGGTCCGCGAAGAGGACCATATCCTTACTTGACAGGCGACCTCCTAGCGTGGGAACGTTCACATAGAAATAGCCGTCTTGTCTTTGCGGTTGTATCCCCAGGTGGGCATCCTCTCTCTGAAAGACCGGCCCCTCATAGTCCTCAAGGGATTTGCCCAGCTTCTCCTCAAGTACTTTCCTGAATTTTTCAAGACCCCAGGTCTCGAGGAGCCATTTGAGCCTAGCCTTGGCCTTGCTCTCCCTGCTACCATAGTCTCTGTGGGTCTCAACCACGGCAACGACGACATCAAAGGCTTCCTCCGGGTCGATGAAGACGCCCAGAGGCTTTGCCAATCTAGGCCCTGGTAGACTCACGCCCACGCTACCTCCAGCGAGGAGTGCGTAGCCAACTACCCCTCCCTTCTCCGCGGCCACCAAGGCTAGATCGTTTACCACAGCCCTTGTGCAGTCGGATCGACAGGCTGAGAGGGAGATCTTGAACTTCCTAGGCATGTCGTGGAACTCTCTGTTGCCGATGAAGTGGTCACTTAGTCTATTCAGGAGAGGCCGTACGTCAATCAGTTCGCCTCGCTCGATGCCTGAGGCTGGGCAACAGACTACATTCCGGACATCACCGTACTCTGGGCCTGCGAAGCCTTGGCCGCACATGTCTGTGGTGAAGCCCAGCTTCTCCATCCTCGAGAAGATCTCTAGGGTATCCTCCGCCTCTATCCAGTGGAGCTGGATGTCCTGCCTGTTCGTCATCTCTCCCTGACCTCTACCGTACTTTTCTGCAACCTCGGCCACTCCCCGGAGCTGGTCGGAGGTTATGAGGCCTCCAGGGACCTTCACCCTTAGGAAGTGGAGGGAGCCCATCGTTGGCAGGGGGTTTGCGTCACGTCCGATGGAGTAGCGCCCTATGAATCTCGTTATATCGTCTATTGGTAGTTCTGCCATGTTCAGCCCCTTCTACGATTCTTGTTTCCGTGAGGACTCTCGTTGAATCATGTTGATCAGGTAGCCTCTAGAGGGCACGCCCGTCAACTTGACCCTACTGTTCAAGACTATGGTGGGAACGCTACGAATACCATAGTCTTCGGCTCTCCTTAATCCCTCAGGAGAGAGCACATTGACTTCCTCAATCCGCACTTCATCGTAATCTTCGTCGAGGCGCATAATGACCTCCCTCACCCTCGGACACAATTGGCATATTGGCGAATAGAACAATTCTAGCCTAACCCTCACCAATCTTCACCCTGCATTCTTCGATCATTTTGGAACCACGTATTCTAGATTAAACTCTCTAGCATACTTTTCCGCAACCTCGTAGAATGCGTCTCTAACCTCACGAACCTCATCCCAGCTTAATCCATAAACTGAGAGCTTTACGTGCTTACTTAACCCCCTGTGGAGGCCGACGATCTTTCTTTGGAGCATCTCCTCCGCCAAGAAGAAGCCCTTCCTCCTATGGCGCTTCGATATATCCCAGAAGAGGGGGGTCTCAAAATGGAGTAGATGATGCCTATGCGGCCTCTCCCCTACCAGCATGTTCTCTCCCAGCTTCTCCATCTCCTCGATGAACCACCTCGTCTTCCCCAGCTCCTCATCCCATCTACCGACGCGTTCTACGACGTATGGGTAGGAGTACATGGCGGAGATGAGGGGTATCCCACCTATGCTGCATCCGAAGATGGACGGAATCTTCTTCCCGAAACCTCTCCCACTCCACTCGGGGATGATGGTAGCCGTCTTGAAGACCTTCTTAGCCCACTCGTAGTTAGTCACTAGGAAGCCTAGGGGGCCGAGGGAGGCCATCGACTTATGGGCTGAGACGGTGAGGAAGTCGGCTTGAAAGTCTTTCATATTCAAAGGTATGACGCCAGCGGTGTAGGCAGCATTAACCATGTATGGGATGCCGTATTCCTTGGCTATCTTCCCGACCTCTTCAACGGGATTGATGTTCCCATAGTAAGGCTCGGCGTGGGTCACGACGATCAGGGCAGGCAGCTTCCCAGTCTTCGCCTTCACATCCTCTATCCTATCCACGAAGCCCTTCGCATCAACCTTGTACTCAGGATAGCCACTGTGGGGAGGCTCCACCAAGTTGAAGCCAGTGATCTCCGCGGAGATAGCCGTAGTGTAATGGCAGAGGGGGTCAGCCACTACAGTCTTCGTATAGCCTCCAGCACCTCCTCCTTCTTCGATGTCGTCGCTCACCGCCTTCATCACTGCGAACTGGGCTGCCCGGCATCCGAAGGTGTGTTGTGCGACATCGCCCCCATAGAATTCCGCAACTTCGGGGAGGAAATCCCTTATCGGGGGCTTGGCGATGGAGCATGATCTTCCCTCAAGGCAGTCGAAGCAGGTGGCGTAGCCGGCTTTGAGCCATCCTTCCTCGAAGAGCCTCCTCTGAACCGTTTCCGGCACTATTCCGCCGGTCATTATCGTTTGGATTATCTTGTAGCCTTTGTACTCATTCTTCAGCTCTCTGTACCTATCTAGGTTCTTTGAGACCACCCGACTCACCCAGCGGCCCTTGTCCTATTCAGGGCCTCCGTCGATTTAGTGACGAACTCAGTCAAAGCTTTACCGATACTCTTCTCCTCCAACAGGTCTATGCTCAGCTCCCCTAGGTTCGCGCTCATGGTCAAGTCCAGCCAGTTCCCGCGCCTACTAGCGTGGAAGGGGGGAGAGAGAGTCTGTGAGAGGCTTTGAACCGCCTTCTCCGCCTCTTCCTCAGAAGCCATCTTTACAGGGAGATGGAAGGTTATGAACTGAAGTCTACCCTGAAGGTCCTTATTGAGGTACGCCCTTACGCTGCGGCCATTTACCCTACCGAAGAAGAAGTCGATGCCCTTGGCCAGGCCCGCCCTCTCAAAGGTATCCACGACCTCTTGAGGTATATCGCTGGTACGGCAACCGCATAGGGCACCGCCAGTCTTAGTTATCTTCTCAATCATGTCGGCCACGTGAAGATAAGTCTCAGGGGGTGCCCCGAAGAGGATTTCGTTGTCTCGGAAGTCGGAGTAGATGGTGCGGGCACCATTGCACAGCAGGGATAGGTTCGGTTTGTGCTCCATGAAGGGTTTTGCCGTGAACTCTGCGCAGGAGGCTTCGCCCCTGAAGCCTACGGTGAGGAGGTCGGGATTCCCGGCTTGTAGGATGATCGATAAGTCCATCATCTGCTTAGGAGTGACCGTGGCGAGGATGACGTCGGGTTCCTCCCTCATGTGGTCTAGGGAGGCGATGACGATGCTCTTGGTTTCCGCGGGCTTAACCCTCAGATCGATGTCTATGTGCTTTGATTCTCGTAAGCCTAGGACGATATGGGCTGTCGGGCACGCCTCGTCGCTCTTATCGTATACATAAGTCCCGCCCTGTAGGGCGATTTCCCTGATCATTTGGCAGTGGGCCATAGGCCTATCCGGCCTATGCTCGGACTCCTTCCCATCGACATCCCTTCCCCTTATCTTGATGCCTACGAGGTGATACCTTAGGCCGAGGTAGCCCCTTATCGTCCTGTCTATGCTCTCCCAGTCCACGCGCTTTTCCGTCATGCCCTGGCCTCCACCTGCAAAGTTGGTAGTATAGTCTTGACCTTGGGAACGATTGCTACGGCAGTGAGGGTGCCCAGTATATTCAACCCGATATCTATGAACTCCTTAGGGAGGTTTACTGGAAGCCAAACCAAGAAGGCAACAGGCCCATAAGAGATCAGCCTGTAGATGAAGTAGGGGAGAGACGCCAATACTCCAGATACTAGCGCTGCTCCCACCAGATAACCAGTTCTACGCCCTCTCCTAAAGCCTCTCGCAAGAGGTATGAAGAATAAGGCGTCGAAGGCTAAACCCCCCAAGGCATATCCAAGACCCACGACCCACACGTAGAGGGATGCGGAATACCGTATCATCCTAGTCGCCAACGCCGCTATCGCAGCCATCAAGGAGACCCTGCCGAATCTTCCGATGATCTCAGCCAAGACAAGCATTAGGAACCAGCCCATGAAGCGTTGTACCAACCCGTGGAGCGTTGTGGCTTGGCCGATGACCGGCCCTAGGTAGATTTGTGAGGTAACCCAGACGGCGGAGAAGAGTGAGACCAAAGCGATTTCCCTAGTGTTCATTATCTACTCCTCTCAGGCCTCTACGAAGGGGTTCTTCCACTTCCTTATTACGTTGCACACTTCTGGCCTGAGGCCGGGTATGGCGGCGTGGCCGTTGACTATGCAGTCCCTCACCTTCGTCCCGCTGAACTCGATGCGATAATCGACCCTGTGGGGGCACATCCTTTCATTGGTCACTCCTTCGCATTGCCTGCAGTAGAAGACGGAGGAGAAGCATAGAGGAGTTATGTCCAAGTCGGGGAACTCCTTGAAGATTTCCTGAGCCGAGTAGAGGGAATAGTAGTCCTTCACCCCAGCATGGTCTCTCCCTACTATGAAGTGGGTGCAGCCAAAGTTCTTTCGGACGATAGCGTGGAATACAGCCTCTCTCGGGCCCGCATATCGCATACTGGTGTGTAGGACCCCTATGACTGTGTTCTTCGGCAAGAGGTTATTGTCAAGTAGAGCTTTGTAGGAAGCGAGGACCACCTCATCTTTGAAGTCCCCTCTCTTCTTCTTCCCGATTATGGGTTGGATGAATAGGCCGTCAACGAAGTTGAGGGCCGTCCTCTGGATATACTCGTGGCCAATGTGGGGGACGTTCCTCGTCTGAAAGGCAACTACGGTCTTCCATCCCCTCGCCTCGAATAGCTTTCTGGACTCTCTAGGTTCTAAGTAATGCTCCTCATAACGTCTTTCAGATGCTGCGATGAGGTCTATCTTGCCTCCCACGAGGAGGTCCTTCATACTGAAAGTCTTGGCAACTCCAGGATGCTTTTCGTCAGTTGTCCCGAAGACCTGCTTCGCCATCTCCTCTTTGTCAAATTGGAAGATGTCGGCGATGTGGAGTAGGGCTATTGCTCTACCACCCAAGTCGGTGATGAGCGCATCGTCTCCTTCCTTCAGGTCACGGATCTCGTCTCGCGAGACATCCAAGACGATGGGGATCGTCCACGGCAACCCGTTTAGGAGCCTTTTCCCATGTAGCACGTTAAGGTAGTCCTCTTCCTCGAGGAAGCCCTCTAGGGAGCTGAATACCCCCTCAGCTATATTCTGAATATCAGATATTACTTCCTCGTTAACCGCTAACTTTGGTAGGGTCGATGCTTCCCTAAGTATCCTCTCTCTCTGGTCTTCCCTCAGAATTCTGTTGACGAGTCTTCCTCCGTGGGGTATAGACAATGTCACTTACACCCTTTCCAGTATTTCACTTGGCTGTGATCCTCTCCGTGAAAGTGTGGATGCCACATTCCTTCTTGCCGGTGCCAGCCCATCTACCGGCCCTTTCATCCTCCCCTGACCCGACCGGTCGGGTGCATGGTTCACAGCCGATGCTCTTGTAGCCCTTATCGTAGAGGGAGTTGTAGGGGATTCCCCTGTCAAGGATGTACTTCCAGACCTGCCCGCTCGGCCAAGAGGCTAGGGGGTTCACTTTGACCAAGGTCTTCCCGTCTCGTTCATTTACCTCCATGATGGAGAGGTTCCTTCGGGTGGGTGATTGCTCCCGTCTTAGTCCGGTTATCCAGGCGTCTAGGTCCTTCAAGGCCCTCTTTATGGGTTCCACTTTTCTTAGGTGGCAGCAGAGGTCGGGGTCTCTTTTGAAGAGTTCCTCGCCATAGGTCCTTGTCTGTTCTTCGATGCTTAGTTCGGGAGCGTATTCGATGAGGTTTAGGTTATACCTCTCCTTAATGATGGCCTTGACCTCGTCCGTCTCCTTGAACTGGGATCCGGTGTTGATGTAGAAGACTTGGATATCGGGTCTGATCTTTGTCGCTAGGTCTATTAGGACGGTGTCTTCAACGCTGAAGCTGGAGGCTATGGCTATCTTGGGGTAGAACCGGCATATTGCCCATTCAAGGATCTTATCCGGCGTCTCGTTCTCGAAGACCTTATTATACGCGAGAATGTCGGCTGGATTAGTCTCTAGCTTGGCGGGTCCGCGCCCCTCTTTGGGGGAGACAAACGTTATCCCTCGCCATGGGCTTCATCCCTTATAACGACGTTATAGCACGAGTATCACCACAGAACTCGCTTATAAACATTAGCGAATTCGGTTCTGGTAACTCTTCGGGACTTTTCCTTTGACTACTTGATTTGGAAACTAACGGGACTTATGCGTGAAAGGAGGTGAAGAACCCATGGCACAGAAAGCCATAAATACTAAAGGTCGCCTAGTCTCTAGGTCGAGAGGTTCAAAACACTTGCCGTATAGAAGGACATTTTCAGTTGACGATAGCCTGCAATCGATGATGATGAAGGTCCGAGGAGAGTTTATTTCTAATGGGATTGACCTTGACTCCACTAGAGCCTTGAACATGTTTCTTGCCTTAGGCATCAAAAAGTTCAACGAACGTCCATGGAACGACGAAACCGAGAAACTCGTAATCGCCTACGTTTTTAATGATAAGTTGAAATGGGAATCTCTGGTTGACGAAATGCAAGACGAGTTTGTGAAAAGCGTACCTAAGATAATAAAGCAAGTCTCCGAAGAGTTGGCAAAAATACTTGTAGCAGCTAAGGAGGCAGCATCAAAAGCGGCAGCATAAAATAGAAAGCCCCCGTAGCTCAGCGGCGAGCACCGCCTTTGGTAAGACGGTTGTCCGAGTTCGACACTCGGCGGGGGCTCCTAAACTTATAGAGGGTTGCACCGTGACTTAAGCCTTTTCGTTCGGTGCAAAGATGAGTTTAGGGCCATCGACGGTGCTCGCCAGTTCTTGGTTTTCCTTCCAGCCCAGTTCTTTGATGACGCGTTCTGGTACAACAATGACATATTTGTAGTGAACCTTGTCCTTGTACTTGTAGGCAACTTGCTTCTGGAGTTTCATTGTGGTACAACTCTGCTCTTGGACGCCTTCGCTATTATGGCTTTCCACCTGTTTCCCTCTAGACTGAGTTTGATTCCCGCGGTCTCGGCTGGAGTCTTCCCTTCCAATCCCATGTGCGGGCGCAGATAGTTGTAGTAATTCTGGAATCCTTCTACGAAGGCCGTCTCCTCGTTGTCGAGGCCCCGCATCGTCTTCGTCCGTTCCCTTATTGTACCATGTAGTCTCTCAATTTCGTTGTTGTTGGGGCGTTCCTTTATGCTCGGAAGCCTAACGTGCTGTGGCCTAGGCTTCTCCGCTGTATAGAACTCCTTGTTGAAGGCTCTGCTGTATGCTTGGAGTCCATCGGTTATCACGTAGTTGGGATTGTTTCCGCTAGCGGTCTTTGCCAAGGCAAAGATTAGCCGTGCGTCCGTGACTTCCCTCTTCGTGCTTATCTGACTCGCTAAGAGGAATCGGGTCTTATGATCCATGCAGTTCCACAGCCACTTCATCTGCCCGTCTATGTTGAGAGTCATTTCGTCTGTGTGCCATATTCCCGATGTCTGGGGCTGAAAGTCCTTGACGTACTCCTTGATTAGCTGGCTGTACTTCCTGATCCACTTCAGGATTGCTACATGGGTTATCTTGATTCCATAGAACTGTTGCAGATGATCCACTATCTTCCTTGTGCTTATTCCCTTGAAGAATAGGTCGAGGCTCACGGTTACTGCCTGAGGCGTAGCCTTCATTCGCTCGAAGCCCGCGTTCACCACGAACCTGTTACCGCAACTCTTGCAGCCGAATCGTTGAACGGGACCGTTCTCTGTCTCTCTGATTCCTCTCTTGATTATCTCAGTTGAACCACACTTTGGACAAGATAGTTTCTGTGACCATAGGTCTTCCACCTCGATTTGAGGAGTCTCTGGGATAGCGCGCCTCACATTCAAACTTTGCGTGATAACGACTGCGCGGATGTGTTTGCATACGACTCCTCGGATCTGGTAGTCTGGGCATTGGCACGACCATTCTAGTCCCTGTCTGGAGACTATGTAGGTTGCGTTTCCGCTTTGGCTCTTGACCGCGTAGGTGTCTCTGTCTATCTTGGTGACGTTCTTCTGTAGTACGACGGCTTTGAGTTGGCGCTTGTCGAGGTGATTCGCGGGCATTATTGTACCACACTCAAGATACCTTTATGGTACAATAACTATATAAGGTTTATGGTACAATAAGCAATTTCTCTAAACGCAACGGGGGTGAGCAATTGGGCAAGGAAAAGAAAAACAAAAGCAGAATCTACCTTACGAAAGCCAGCTATTGCGAAGTAAAGAATTGCCGTGTCAGTGACTGAATGGAATAGTTGGAAACTGTTATTTACCTTGGGTGCGATGAGGGCTCCAAGGTCTTTGGTATGGAGAAGGTCAAGGACAGAGTCTTCAAGGGTGAAAGGATCAGTCTAGACTTTTCTGAATATGACCATTGTCTCTTCGAGAACTGTGAAATCCATGTGGAATACGGTATGACAAGGCTGATTGAGAATGAGTTCCGTAACTGTTCCCTTCATCTGCATGGCCAAGCCACAGTAATTGCTCAGATAATTGACCTATTTCGCCCCAAGTCTCCTGCAGCCACAAACCCATAACAGAAGACGCAATAGAATCCATTTTCCTCAACAAAGTCCCGCGAGTTACCAGCTGTCCTCTTAGGCCCTCAAGTCCCGACAAGTAACCAGAACCGCGAATTCAATTCTAGCAACCCATTTGGATTCTTCTAGTTTGTGACGACGATGATACCTTGTGAGACTTGTTTTCGCAGAGTCACGCCAACTACATGAAGGTGCTAGTGCGCACTAGCACGGACGCGTGAGCATCCAGAGGAATTAGGAACGCTTATAAGTTTATTCGAATATATGAATATTCATGCCTTTGCCCTCCCCCGATCATAGGATCTATCAGTGGCATGCAGAACTTTGCAAGACCCTATCGAATCCCATTAGATTGGAGATCTTGAATCTTCTTCGGGACGGGGAGAAATCCGTCGGTGCGTTGACTAGCATGACAGGTGTCCGTCAAGCTACCATATCCCAGCACCTCGCCGTGCTACGACAGAGGGGCGTCGTCACGACGCGGAAGGACGGCGCAAACATCTTCTACGCAATCGCTAACCCGAAGATCGTCGAGGCCTGCGACATCATAAGGGAGGTACTGTTTGAGCAGTTGGCCGAGATGGAGAAACTGGCCAAAGCATCGGTGGTGAGGTAAGACGAGGATATTGATGCTCCATGTCGACCATTTCAGTAGCACCGTCACCGAGAAAGGAAGGTCATCG
>Ga0315312_1000992_pt1 | contig 25186 bp, 26 predicted proteins | sample TDP7_MG_FD_203629 | JGI IMG/M metagenome (GOLD analysis project Ga0315312, IMG submission 203629) | Freshwater sediment microbial communities from Lake Towuti, South Sulawesi, Indonesia - TDP7 | ecosystem: Environmental > Aquatic > Freshwater > Lake > Sediment | place: Indonesia: South Sulawesi... | reverse complement strand
ACTGGGAGAACAAGTTAGCTAAAGCTGACCCGGAGGCCTTTAATTTAATACAGGGACTGGAAGTAAAAGGGCCATACGGAGAGATATGGAAAGTAAGCATGATAGGAGGAGCGCGGAACATAGATGGCACTTTTATATGCGGTCTATCTCAAGGCTTCTGGTCAGCGGGCATAGACAGGCATGGGCAAATTCTGCCTACAGGCAGTGGTCTATTAGTAGACGCCAGACATCAAAACTATTATGCCCAACTTAGCAAGGGATTTGCTCCAGAGAGAACAGATTGGACTGGTGATTTTACTTCATATTGGCATGGGAATTATTTATTTACTCAAAAAAACCAGCCCTCCATGAATTTCTTCAAAGATTTTGGCAGTCCATATCTGGAGGATTTCACTCCGCAAACCATAGCCCAGAAATATGACCCCTGGCTCCAGAACTATACCCTCTATGGTGGCGGGGTAGAACAAATCCAAGATGCTCGTGGGAAGGCTATGACTTATAACCGTACTAACTCTCTGATAGAAATGTTGTCTGTTCTAGGCACGAGAAGGAGTATAGAAGCTGGAGAATTCTGGAAGGTAGAGCCAGGACAAGCGACAATTGGCAATCTTAAAACTGGTGAGGTAAAGGAATATAGTCTATCTGGTCGGGGAGGAGAATTAATCCTCAGCGAAAATCCCACACCTGTAGAAGTCTATTTAGATGAATGGCGAGACAAGACGAGAGAAGAAGTATTTGAAGGCAACCAATTTGAGGCGAGAGAAGGATTCAGGCGTTCAATAGTTAATATGAGCGGGCATCTCAATACAGGGATGGCAAACTTAGTGAAGGATTTACAGGATAGAGATCAAAACTGGGTTAAGCAATCCCAGGATAGTTTTGGAAAGTTAGGAAATGATAGAAATGAAGCCATAACTCAAGCGAAGACAGAAAGGAAAGTTCTGGATATATCTCAAGTTGTCATTGGGACGAGAGAGCATCCGAGAATTGATTTATCATTTTATAGAGATAGTGAAGGGAAAGTCATTGGCTATTCCTATCTTCCTTATGAAAAAGAGTTGCAGGATAGCCGTAATCTTATAGATAAAAAAGTGGAACTTCTTCCTCATCAGGGGGAGATAGAAAGACTACAGGAAGGTGGTAAAGGATACGGTCGAATCATAGATAAGAGTGGCAGAGACTTATTGAGTTTTGTTTGTGGACTTCCACAGACCAAAGCGATGGAGAATGTCCTTGAAGGAAGCCAGAGAGTCCACTCTCAACTGGTCACTCTATCAAGAGAAGACCCAAAGATAGTGTTGCCTTCCAATGACTATTCTCGGACTAGAGGCGAGCTAATCAACGAAACCGTAAGATTCATCGCTAAAGAGAATAAATTATCGTTTTTTTCTTTAACTTCTGGCTTTATTTCGGAGATGGACTCTAAAGTCAGTTATAATCTCAAGATAGTAACCAGCAAAGAGAAATACGAACTTGCTGACTATCCAATAAAAGTGGGTTATCAGTGGGAAATAGCAAAGTCATTCGAATCTAACCCCAAAGCACCTGGGAAGTTTACTTTGAAAATAGACCCCATAGAAAAACAAGTAACCCAGTCTTGGGCAGGTGGAAAATTGAAGTTCAGCTTTGACAGTTTGAGCCTCTTTTCGCCCGAAGGTCATTTTGTTACTGGTAAGATAGACACTACTCTCGGTTACGGACACTCGAAAAAGATTGAGTTTTTGGAGGCAACCTTTCTGGAAATAAGTCATTTTAATAGTTATAGAGTAAGCGAAAAGTTTGTTCGCGATGTGGCTCTGGCGTACTTGTTGGCACACGGGATTATTACTGTGCCTTATCAGGTTCCTGCACCAGTCGCCGCAAACCTGGCTCTGATTTCACCGTATCAATCTATTCCTTCTTCAGGAAATTTACAAGAAGAACAGCCTTAAGGAGGACAAAGTGTTAGCATTTGATTGGTTGGATTACAATGTATGGCATTTTTTGCTTGGCCGCGCAATTATGTTTATTTTTCTTCTGGCAGTTTCCTATATTACTCTTCGAGTAGCAAGGTTGAATAAAATAGTGTATCTTGTTGTCCATCCGATCGTCACTTTCATATTTGGTTCTCTAATTGTGATCCTTCTTTTCTCTGCTGGATGGGTTGTTCCTATCAATGTTGCAAAGAATATAAAACCCATGTTCTGCGAATTGATAATGCTCGTGGGAATGATTGCTGGTGGGCTTGTTGTAGCGAGGATATATTTAATTGATGATGAGAATAGAAACTATAGAGCCTGGATTTACCTTTTGGCTATTTTTTGTGGTATTATGACTTACTTAACAGAGCCGAATTATGTGAGAGGGGTAGTGCTTAGTATGACGTTAGTTAATTGGTTCTTTCCTGTGCCTTTGATGTATCTTGGGTATTTAGGGATTAAGTTTAGAATAAGATACCTTCAAAAACGGAGAATAAGTCGATTGAAAGAGAAAGGACTTGAAGGTTAATTCAAAAGGAAGGTGAGAGGAAATGGGGCGAAGAATTCATATAGTAGGTTTAATATTGTTCTTATTGCGTGGGGTTGTTCTTGGTGGATTTGAGAGTTGGGATTGTGGGGAAAAACCGACGTCAGTTGACCGGTGCTATGGGTTTTGGATGGGCGAGCCAAATAACTATGACCAGAACAATTCCTATAGCTCAATAAACTTCTATGCTAATGGGCTAGCAAATTATACTTTCCCTGGTGGTAATTTTTCGGTTTCCGTCAATAATGAAGGTATTAGTTATAGGGACTATTTAGATAAGGGGATATGGTCCGAGTTGAATGTGGGAAATTTTGGGGAGTACAGGTCTGGGTCCTTTTGGTTAGAGAAAGGATGTTTACTAGGAGCCTACCGTGATCCTGAGACATTTTCTCTTGACTGGGAGAACAAGTTAGCTAAAGCTGACCCGGAGGCCTTTAATTTAATACAGGGACTGGAAGTAAAAGGGCCATACGGAGAGATATGGAAAGTAAGCATGATAGGAGGAGCGCGGAACATAGATGGAACTTTCATATGCGGTCTATCTCAAGGCTTCTGGTCAGCGGGCATAGACAGGCATGGGCAGATTCTACCCACAGGTAGTGGTTTATTAGTAGACATCAGGCATCAAAATTATTATGCCCAACTTAGCAAGGAATTTGCTCCAGAGAGAACAGATTGGGCTAGTAATTTTACTCACGGTTGGTATGGCAATTATTTATTTAATCAACCGAATCAGCCAGCAAAGAATTTCTTTGAAGATTTTGGCAGTCCATTTCTGGAAGATTTCACGCCGCAAACCATAGCCCAGAAATATGACCCCTGGCTACAGAACTATACCCTCTATGGTGGCGGGGTAGAACAAATCCAGGATGCTCGTGGGAGATACGAAACGATAAACAGGTTAGATTATCCGATAGAAAGGCTAGGGAAAGTAAAAAATATTGATGGCGAAGTGGAACCAGCGGTGGTTGAGGCGGTTACCTCCCGGGGAGGGAAAGTTGGGGAGTACACATATATTCAGTCCTTAAAAAATCCGGTGGGGGAAGTATATCTGCATGATGTAAGGAGTGGGAAGAATATTATTTACACGCCTGTCTGCGGTCAGGCTGTTGGAAGTCTTGATTTTTATATAGGGAAACACAAATCGGGCGGTTGGGAAGAGAAGGCATACGAGGAGCCATTGAAAGATTTATATGGAAAACGGGAAAAGTCCTTAGGTTCAGCAAGGAGCGAAATGGCGAACCACATACGAAATACAGCCATTCTCTCACAGGGAGATGAATTAACCGTAAGGAATGTTAACCGCCGGGATTTTGACTCTCTCGGGGAAGTGAATAGAATAGCAAGGGATAAACTTATTCCTACACAGAGGACAATAGGAGATGTTATAAAGATGCAAAGTTACATTGATAATGGCAATGATTGGAGTAATTGGGATTTTAGTGATGAAAGAGGGAATTTACGAAATGGAAATGAACTTTTGACTACAGCCCAGGATGTGGCAAAAGAGGAGAATATATCAAAAGGTTATAGAACGGTACCATGGACAACGGATTTTCTCAAGGATAGCGAAACCAAAATCATATCGAATTTTCAAGTCATAGAATCTGGAGGTAATTTAAGGAAAGAGAGACTTAGTTTAAAGGAAAGCGAGGGTTATGGAACTAAGGCAATTTTTGCACTGGATAGGTTAGAGAAAACGGAAGTTCTTCATCCTTATGATGGGGAGGTAGCGAGAGAAAACATAGGTAGGGTATATGATAATCTGGAAGAGAAAGTAGAATATGACCACACTTACTTTCCATCAGAGAGGATATTCTCTCTTCAGAAAATGGCTCCAGCAGCCACTGCCCTGATAGGGTACGCAGGACTGAAATTAGACAGCAAGAGCATAAAGATAGGAACCGGGGTATTACAACTGGCACAGGGCAGAGTTCCTACTGGGTTGTCAGCGGCATTTTCTACTGACCGGGCGCCAGTAATGAGAATGTTTGGCCCCCGTCTTGGGAAGACTGTTTATGAACTATACCAGAAAACTCCCGCTCAAAAGATTTCCTATATTGACCTTGCTGGGGGAGTTCTTGGTGTCGCCGCCGCTGGAGTAAGCGGCTACGAGTTTGGGCGAGCTATAAACGGACTCATTGAAGATGGTTTTCGAAGAGGACTTCCCAATTTTGGCATTAAGGGTGCAGGTTTGCTTGGCACTATCGGAGCGGGAACATACCCGTGGCTTCTGCTTCTACGACCAGTTGCTTGGGGATTAGACTGCGGTGTCGAGCGGTTCACATACGACCCAATAATTATTGACGCTACTCGAGAATTTTTCTATAGTCACGGTGAGGACTAATAGGAGGCGAGAAAAATTGTTTGAAAAAACTTATACCTATGGAAGACCTTGGTTCGGGATTGCGTTTGGCGTTTTCCTTGCCGTATTGTTTGTTTATGTGTTGATTGTGCTTGGAACCAAGGACGTAGTTGGTGTTGTAGTGATGGGATTTATGATTTTGATGGCGCTCGCCTTTGCGGCTATAATGTTTGCGTCATTGGGTAGGAAGGTGATTATCAATGAAGAAGGTATTACTTATGAAGAGCCGCTGGCAAAAAATATACGTGGTCAGAAAAAGAAGATAAAGTCAAGATGGCAAGATGTAGTGGAGGTTAAAGAATGTCTTGGTTATCTAGGACACGACACCATAGTGAAGGCAGTAAGCGGGACTTTTCGTGTCACCTCGGCTATCAAAGGTTATCGGGATCTGATGACGGAAATAAGGAGGAATGTTCCCCATTTGCGGCAAGCGCCTGGGTCAAAGTTGCTACATCTTGTTAGCAAGACAGAGCTGGAACGGGTTCGGAAGAGGAAACTACCGCTCAAGATAAAAATTTGGATTGGTGTTATCTCTGCAATGATAATTTGGGCATATGTTGTTGTAGCGAGGAATTGGTATGATTTTTTCATGATAAGTTTAGCATGGTTTTATGTAATTTACCTTGTACAGACAAAGAAATGAACTGAATCTATAAGTGCGATAAAGCTTTTCGGAACAACTGTACGTGGTCTAAAGTATTGAGCCGAAGACAAGGGCTTGGTTGTTTTTCGATTGGGAGGGAAAAGGTGAGAAGAGCAATTTTTGTAGGATTATTAACATTTTGGTTACTCGGTTGTGCAACAATCCGCTCTCCCAGGGAACACGAACCTTCAAACAGTTACTGTCCGGAGGAATACGAAGCTTTTACTTTTGGCAGCAGAGATTATGGTGCAGGCACCATTCTCGGGAAGAGGATGATAAAGAAGAGTATAGAGGGGCTTCAGCTTATCCAAAATCTACTCGAATTATCTGCCAACTTCAAAGAAGCCATTAGAGTCGAAGCAAAGGTAGTTGAAACAAAAGTGGATGAATCACCTTATCTGGGACATGGACATATTGATATTTATATAAATGGCCTTGATTTCATTGAGAATGAAGGAAATTTATCTCCCAAAAGCCAGGTACTATTGAATGCTTTGGTGGATTTGTTATCTGGCTACCCGGAATATAATCTGAAGGTCGTAGTATTTGGGATGACCCGTGAACAAGCTAACAAAAGACTATCGGTTTTCCAGAGTTATGTCGCTCAGACTGGTATTAGATTACTTTGGCAAGTTTGGAAGACTAATGTTGATTTTGTATCTGGAGAATCTGAACGCTCCGCGCCAAACGCGATAGTTACAATATTGAATGCATATACAGGCAGTTACTTGGTTCCTCAGTATGGTCTACCTGTGCTTCAAATAAATATAGAAGATTTTTCTGAATTTTCGCGGAGTAACCCAAATGATTTCATCAGTGAAGCCATAAAGAAATCAAATGTGAACTCTGGGGGCTTCAATTTGATTAGAGGCTTGAAATCCATGGGCCCTGATGGGGAGATATGGCAGGTGGACATATTTGGAGGCGTGTGGACTGGAGTGGATTGCAAGGTTACTAATGGTGAAGAATGGGGAGCTTTTTCTTATCGGGCCCGGCGTTAGAAAAGGCCTTTTTGTTAATGGCTTTCCCGATAGAAAGGACGGTAAGTTGTAGGCAGGACGGTTAGCATAAGATATCTTCAGTCGTGGCAAATAAATCGTCGTAGAGGAAAGGGATTAAAATGATAGATTCAAAAGGAAGGTGAGAGAAATGGTGAGAAAAATTGTTGTGGTGAGTTTGATATTGGGATTTTTTCCGGGACTTGTTTTTGGGGCTTTTGAGAATTGGAATTATGCAGGAAGGCCGATGGCTCTTAATGGGTGCTATGTGGCTCTAGCAGATGATGTGAGTGCTATTTTATACAATCCAGCGGGCATATCTCAAATAGAAAGACCTGAGATTGGGGCATTCTACTCCAGGCCCTTTTGGGGCCTGAAAAATGTAAATTTTGATACAGGAAGTCTTCTATTGGCTTTACCCTGGTTTGAAAATTTCACTTTTGGTTTGGGCGCTACGTTATTTCTGGAAGACAATTTCGTCTATCACTATCAGGAAAATATGGTAGCAATCGATGTCGCTTATGGGGTCCAGGAAATGTTTCAAAAAGAAGGATTGAATTTGGCGATTGGCTCGAATTTGAAAATATTGGCATTGAACGCCCGCGCTAAGAGTGGATTTGGCAACGATGACGCTGTTTTGGAGGCTAAGACTACTACGAAGTTATCTATGGACCTTGGCATAGTTCTAACCTATAAGAATTTGAGACTGGGCATAGCTGGTCAAAATCTGATTCCAGCAGATTTTGGCGTGGTTGACGAGGAAAAAGTCCCGCAGGAAATACATTTTGGCGCGGGATATGATTGGAGAATATTGGGCAAGAAGAGAGTGACACCTCTTGTGGAATTTCTGTATAAAGCTGGTGAGAGTCGAATTGGATTTGGGACGGAATTTGAGATAAGTTCAATACTTGCCGTCCAGCTTGGTATAGATAGAGATAATTATTCATTTGGGATCTCTTTTGGCAAAATTTCTGACATCAAAGAAGAGAGTCAGATGGATTCCGGAGAGTTTGTTAGCCTTCCCTTGAACGAATCCTGGGCTCCTCGCATTGATTTAAGTTATGTCTATGCCCGCAATGTGGAAAGACAATCAGGCTCTCCCCACATTGGACTAATCTGGAGGTTTTGAGAATGGTAAAGAGAATAGTTATTGGTTTTTTATGTTTTGTGTTGGTGACCAATGCTTCGGTTTTCTTGGATTTGAAGATTTCTTTTGCCAAAGAGCCAGAAGGAGAAGCAAGAGAATCTGAAGGTCGAGCGGCACAGCAGGCGCCTATTCCCACGAGAATCATAGATAGAGCCATAACCAATGTAAAGATAATTCCAGAAGACGTATTAATAGTTCAAACAGAAAAGACAAGAGATGTGATTGCCGTGGATAAAAATGGATTTGCCACAATTCCTAGCATGGGAGATATGAAGGTATCGGGGCTAACTGCCTTTGAATTGTCCGAGCTCATCCGCGAGAAGACCCGTATAGATAATATAGTTGTAATTGCCACACTTCCCCAAGGGATAGATTCCTATACAATTCCCAAGGGTGTGGCTGTTATTGGGGAGGTTAATCGGCCCGGTATTGTAGCTCCTGGACGCATTACTGATATTGTTGCTCAATCTATGGGAACTACCCCTTCCTTCAATGGTAAGGTTGTCATATTTAGAAGAAATGAGCAGTTAGCCATCAAGTATGATAAGATTCTGAAAGGCAAATACCAGTATAATGTTATGTGCAAAGATGGCGACACCGTGTCTTTTGGCAAGTCAACTGGAGGAAAATTTATTGATAGTACAAGACCCTGGTTAGGAATAATGCGGGATATTGCCCTGGTAATCATTGCCATAGTGGAAATCAACGACGTCGGCGAAAGACACGGCTGGTGGTAAGTAATCTCATATTTTCTCCAAAATAGCCTTCCAATTTCGAATCCTTCTTTTCCTTCCAAGAAACTAAGATTGACTTTCTGAACAATACATTGATTCTTAGCCCTTTTCCGAGAAGGAGATTTAGGGAATAATAATGGTATAGTTAAAAAGCTTTTGAAGAATTTTCTGTTATGTAACTTTTGAAGAATTTTCTTGACAGTCAGTTTATAGATATTTATAATTATCAGTACCAATTGGTAACTACTGGTAACTTCCCACAGAGATCATAATGCCTTCCAAATTGCTAACAGTTGATGAAATTTCCGCATATCTAAAAATTCCTAAACCTACAGTCTACTATCTGGCACAAACCGGACGCATACCTGCCTCTAAAGTTGGTAGACACTGGAGGTTTGACGAAGAAGAGATTAAGAAGTGGCTTAAGGAACAGCAGGTGGCGTATAAAAATAGAGGCAAAAAAAATAGTCACTTTTCTGGAAAAGGAGGGAAAGCTTGATAAAATTGTTGATAGTGGAAGATGAGCGTAACATGCGTGAGTTCTTGAAGGATTTCTTTGAAAGGCAGAATTATGAGGTTTATACTGCTTCTAATGGAGAAGAGGCGTTGAAGCTGATAAGAAATCCGAGGCCTCACCTGGTATTTCTGGATATAGGTTTACCAGGCATGTCCGGAATGGATGTTCTGGCTCGCATAAAAGAAATGGATAGTACAATTAAGGTGATTGTGGTTACGGCGATGCAAGATAAGCAGAAGATTGCGGAGGCTACAAGGCTGGGAGCGAGCGATTATGTTACGAAGCCTGTTAGTCTTGACTATATGGAAAAAGTGGCATTGGGCAAGGTGCATACGCAGTTATTTGAAGATTTACGAAAAGAGGTAGAAGAAAAGGAAAGGCTTTACAAGGAGCTGGAGAAAAAAGCGATTGAACTGGAGAAGGCATATGCAAAACTGGCACAGACTGCTGTGCAAGCTCTCTATGCTCTGGCCAAGGCTTTGGAAGCGAGGGATCCTTATACTCATGGGCACTCTGAATCTGTTACCAAATATGCTACCTGGATAGGCGAGAAACTGAGAGGAAAGCCGGGCTGGGATGATGAGACGGCAAAGGTTATCCAGAATGGCGGTCTTTTGCACGATCTCGGCAAAATCGGAATCATTGATGGAATATTAAATAAACCTGGCAAGCTTACCGAAGAGGAATGGGTGAAGGTTAAATTACACCCGGTAAAGGGAGCCTATATTCTGGAAACTGTGGAGGAGTTTAAGGGGTATGCTCTTGTGGCTCGCCACCACCATGAGAGGTGGGATGGGGCTGGCTACCCGGACGGATTAAAGGGGGAGGAGATTCCTTCAGGAGCAAGGGTCCTGGCTGTGGCTGATGCTTACGACGCTATGACTTCTGACCGTCCTTACAGGAAAGCTGTGTCTCCGAGAGAGGCAGTTGAAGAGTTGTTGAGGTGCAAGGAGACGCAGTTCGACCCTGAGGCAGTAGATGCATTCATAATTGCTCTGAAAGAGCATGGCATTTTGAGTGAGGAGGATGTAAAGAATATAACAGAGGGAGAGAAATAGTCTCCCCTCACCCCTGCCCTCTCCCCGAGGGGAGAGGGGATTATTATTTCAAGGGAGAGGGAGGAGTTGGCAGAGAGGAAGAATTATTAGGAGGGGGATGGGAATGGCGAATTTAGGAGTGAATATTGACCATGTGGCTACTCTGCGGCAAGCAAGATTTACTCCTTATCCTGATGTTATACAGGCTGCAAAGATTTGCGAGAAGGTAGGAGCAAATGGAATCACTGTTCACTTGAGAGAAGACCGCAGGCATATCCAGGATAGAGATGTAATCACTTTAAGGAAAATAGTCAAGACAAAATTGAATCTGGAAATGGCTGCGATCCGTAAGATAGTGGAGGTTGCTTTAAGAGTTGTCCCGGATGAGGTATGCATAGTCCCGGAGAAAAGGAGAGAGTTAACTACAGAGGGTGGGCTGGATGTTTGGGGACAGAGAAGAAGGCTAGCGAGAGTGGTTGGCAGGCTCAAGAAGAAAAGGATTCTGGTTAGTCTTTTTGTTAACCCTGAACCCAAGCAGGTTAGGGCAGCGAAGGAAGTTGGTGCCGACTGTGTGGAGCTCCATACGGGCGCTTATGCAAAGGCGAAGAGTAAAAAGAGCAGGGCAAGAGAATTAAAGAAATTGAAACGGGCTGGAAAGCTGGCGGTGGAGTTAGGGTTACGACTCAACGCTGGCCATGGGCTAAACTATGATAATGTGGTACCTGTGGCGAGAATTCCAGGAATAGAAGATTTGAATATTGGCCACTCCATTATTAGCCATTCTGTGTTCGTTGGCCTGGCCCAGGCTGTGAGTGAGATGAAAAGACTGATTGAATAGAGAGTTTCGTAGGATAAAGGGGACAGGCTACTTTTTTACATAGACGGTAGGTAAAGAACTTCAGGCTATAATTTAGGATGGGATGGATGGAGAGTAGGCGCATGAAAAAGTAGCTTGTCCCCATTTTCTTGTCCAAGAGGAGCAAGTGTATGTGTGGAATTGTTGGCTATGTGGGGAATAAGGATGTTGTTCCGATTTTGATTGATGGATTGAAGAGGTTAGAATATCGGGGCTACGACTCAGCGGGCATTGGTGTAATTGAAGACGGCAGGCTGGAACTTAGAAGATGTGTGGGGAAGATTTGTAATCTGGAGAATGTGTTGAAGGAGAAACCCACGAAGGGTAATATAGCTCTGGGCCACACGAGGTGGGCGACCCACGGCAGGCCGTCAGAGGAGAACGCTCATCCCCATACTGATTGCCAGGATAGATTAGTTGTGGTTCACAATGGAATTATTGAGAATTATCTCGCATTGAAGAAAAAACTGATAAAAGAGGGTCATAAGTTCAAATCTGAAACGGATACTGAGGTACTGGCTCATCTGGTAGAGAAATATCTGGCGAAGTCGAGAGGTAGGGGGAGCATGCTGCTTGCACTGCAGAAGGCACTTAAGGGAGTGGAGGGTTCATATGCCCTGGGAGTAATTTCTGTTGATGACCCGGAGAAGATTGTTTGTGCCCGCAAGGATAGCCCGCTGGTTATCGGGCTGGGAAGGAAAGAGTATTTTCTTGCTTCTGATGTTCCGGCGATTCTGGGACATACAAGGAGAGTAATCTATCTGGACGACGGCGATACCGCTCAATTGAGTACGAGCGGAGTGGAAGTGTATGATAGGTCGGGGAAGAGAATAGAGAAGAAGGTGTTTGAAATAAGCTGGGACCCGATGATGGCAGAAAAGGGAGGCTATAAGCATTTTATGCTGAAGGAGATTCATGAGCAGCCGCGGGCTATTCAGGACACATTTCGGGGGAGGATGGCGCCAGATAGGGGCGAGATATATCTGGAAGAAATGGGACTTACGAAGGAAGAGATTAAGGGTATTGAGAAGGTATACATTGTTGCCTGTGGCACCTCATACCATTCTGCGCTCTACGGAGAATTCCTTATTGAGGAACTGGTGAAGATTCCCTGTGAGGTTGACATTGGTTCCGAATTCCGTTACAGGAACCCTATTATAAACGGGAACACTCTTGTGCTTCTGATTTCCCAATCGGGAGAGACCGCGGATACCCTGGCGGGGCTGAGGGAAGCAAAAGCAAAGGGTGGCAAGACTCTGGCTATCTGTAACGTGGTGGGCTCGACAGCGACTCGAGAAGCAGACGGAGTAATTTATACCAGGGCTGGGCCAGAAATTGGTGTAGCCTCCAGTAAGGCGTTCACTGCTCAGCTTACGGCTTTAGTTCTTCTGGCAATCTATTTCGGGAGAGTAAGGGGAACATTGGGAAAGGAAGAAGCCAGGAATATTTTGATGCATCTGCTCCACATTCCTCATCAGGTGGAAGAAGTCCTGGAAAATCAAGAAGAGATTATTGCCTGCGCGCAGGAACATTTCAAGAAGATAGACTTTCTCTTTCTGGGACGCCACATAAACTATCCGATTGCTCTGGAAGGGGCACTGAAACTGAAAGAGATATCTTATATTCACGCCGAGGGCTATCCTGCGGGAGAGATGAAACACGGTCCGATTGCTCTAATTGACGAGAATATGCCGGTTCTGGCTATTGCCACGGATAGTAAGGTCTACGAAAAAGTCCTGGCAAATATAGAGGAAGCTAAAGCTCGTGATGGGATTGTAATTGCTTTAGCCAACAAGCACAATAAGGAAATCAAGAAGAAAGTTAACCATGTTTTCTATTTACCTGAAACTTTAGAGATATTATCTCCTATCATCAATGTGGTGTCGCTTCAGCTTCTGGCTTACCACATTGCTGCCCTCAGAGGCTGCGATGTGGACCAGCCGCGAAATCTTGCCAAGAGCGTTACCGTCGAGTAAGTTGGTGCTTTAATAAATCAGAATAGGCATCTGAAAAAAGTCTTGATTTTCTCAAGACTTTTTTGTATTATAAACTACCTGTTGACATATCAAAATTTGGTAGCCGCAACCTTCAGGTTGCGAACCTAATCGTCCATAGAGTTGGGTACCCGTAACCGTTGGGTTGCGCTTTCTCTTCTGCAGCCTGAAACTCCGGAGGAGCTGAGGCTACGAAGGAGTTCGACACCTGTTCGCAGTCCTTTTGGACCTGCGACTACCATTGGTAAATAAGGGGAAATGAATGGCAATTTATGGTACGGGCATAGATATAGTTGATACAGAAAATGTACCTGTCACCATTTTTATGTCACCATTTTTAGGGGAAACGAATGGCAATTTATGGCACGGGCATAGATATAGTTGAAATCGCCAGAATTAAGGAGTTGATGGAGAAAGACGACCGGCTGAAGAATCGCATATTTACTGAGAACGAAGTCAGGTATTGTGAGAAGAAAAGAAAAAAGTATGACCACTACGCAGTTCGCTTTGCGGCGAAGGAGGCTATCTGGAAAGCGTTAGGGAAGGGGGGTGTGGGTCTAAAAAATATAGAGATTAGAAATAGGTCGAACGGTCAGCCGCAGGTCTATATAAAGGGTAAGAGACTGGATGCTCCAAAAATTCTGGTCAGTCTGACCCACTCCCGAGAATATGCAGTTGCTCAGGCCATAGTGGTTAGGTAGCAAATGCTCGGTATTTGATTTAGGTATTTGAGGATAGTTTGTCTGTCGCTCGGGAATTTCTTAACGCCAAAAAACTTCGGACTCTGCTAAGCGCAAATCAAAACTCCTCGCTTCGCTCGTCAAACAGTGATTTGCTGGAAAGAGAATCAGCCGTCCTCGTTTTTTGGCTAAAATTCCAATAGCTCCATACAAACTATCCTCGAATGTATGTGAAATTTATTTCATCAAATACCGAAGATCAGAGTAGAATGTTTATTGGTATGAAGATAGTTTCTTGCGAACAGATGAGAGAGACGGATAAGAGAGCGATTTCCCGGGGTACTCCTGGAATCGAATTGATGGAACGGGCGGGAACAGGATTGGTTTCGGTTCTTGGTGAAGAAATTCCCGAAGTAACTAAGAAGAAGTTTCTCGTTTTTGCGGGAAGCGGGAATAATGGAGGAGATGGCCTGGTAGTGGCCAGGAAATTAAAGGAGTTAGGGGCTCAGGTTAGAATTGCTCTTCTTGCAGAAGAGGAGGAAATGAAGGAGGATACCAGAACCAATCTGGCTCGGGCAAGAAGTGCGGAGATAGAGACCATTCCTTTCAAAGATCTTTCTTCGGAGAGGATAGAAGAAGAGGTTTCCAGAAGCGACATTATAGTTGATGCAATTTTCGGCACCGGATTCTCAGGCGTCATAGAAGGTATGGCGAAAGAGGTAATTGAAGTCATCAACAAGTCAAAGAAGTTTGTAGTTGCTTGTGACATTCCATCAGGAGTAAATGGTGACACAGGAGAAGTTGGTGGCATTTGTGTGGCTTCCGATTTGACCGTTGCTTTTGCTTATCCCAAGAGAGGGCTCTTCCTCTATCCTGGATACAGATTCGTGGGGGGTATTAGGGTCGTTGATATAGGAGTAGCGGAGGAAGATATAGTCTCCAAATGGAATATGATTTGCCCTTCTGAGGTGAGAGAGATATTGCCGAAGAGAAGAAAGGATGCACATAAGAAAGATTTTGGGCACGTTCTGGTCCTGGCTGGCTCTTGGGGTATGACTGGAGCAGCAACCTTGACCTGCGAGGGCGCGTTGAGGGTTGGAGCTGGATTGGTGACTTTAGGGATTCCTGAGAGCCTGAATCCAATTATGGAGGTTAAGATTACCGAGGCTATGACATTGCCTCTTCCAGAAACAGAGGAGAAGAGCTTAAGTTCAAATGGGTTGTCGGAAATCTTAGATTTCATAGAAAGGAGGAGAGTGGACGTTATTGTTATTGGGCCGGGGCTATCAACGAATAGGAATACGGGAAAGCTGGTAAAACGAATTCTCAATAAGGCAGATATGCCTTGTGTTCTCGACGCGGATGGAATAAATCTCCTGGCTGGCCAAACAAGTCTTTCCGAGGCTAAAGCTAAGATTATTATTACTCCCCACCCTGGAGAACTGGCTAGACTTCTGGAAAAGACGGCAGAAGAGGTGCAGAGAGAAAGGATAAGTTACGCTTCCCAATTGTCTATAGAGAATGATTTAATCTGTGTTCTAAAGGGCTACCAGACAGTAATTGCCAGAGGAGGAGATATTTTCGTTAATCCCGTTGGCAATCCCGGAATGGCCAGTGGGGGTAGTGGTGATGTTCTTTCCGGGATGATTGGCGGGCTTGTAGGTCAATTCCGCCTGACGGGGATGGGAGAGAGAGATAGCATGCTTTCTGCCGCACTTGCAGGAGTATTCCTACACGGTTTAGCGGGAGATATAGCCAGAAGGGAAAAGGGAGAGATGGGTCTTATCGCTTCGGATATAGTGGAGAAAATTCCAGAGGCGGTAAGAAAAGTATTGGAAAATTGAGAGTTGTCAAAAAAGGCAACTATTCTTAGGAGGAGGTGAAAGGAATGGGTAGTATTATTGGCGGACTGGTCGCTGCAGCCATTGGCCTAATCTGGTTTATTGCCGGAAGGCTCTGGTTCGAATTGTGGGTGGTGCTAAAAGGAGTCCTTCCAGCTATGTTACTGGGGGGAGGATTAATTGCTATAATTGCTGGCGTTAGTAGCATAAAGGACAAAATCGCCGCCAAGAAAGAAGAGGCAGCGGCGAAGGCTTCTGAGGAGAAAAAAGAAGAGAAGAAAGAATAACTCAGACATAGAATGGAGGGGCTCCTATTTGAGGAGCCCCTTTTTTGTTTGTAAATAGGGACAGCGACCATTTTTCAGGGATTTTTTTTGTTTGATTCTAATGAAGATATCCAGGATTGGCGAGTTCGGATTGATAGAGCGAATAAAGAAAAGAGTGGAAAGACGCTATTCCGCTTCTCAGACTAAGAGAATTATTGCTGGCATTGGTGAAGATGCTGCAGTCATCAAGCCTTATGGCGAAAAGCTCCTCGTGGCTACCACGGACACGATGTTGGAGAGTGTCCATTTTAATACTGAGCATGCAGATTTTGAACAGATAGGTTATAAAGCAATGGTCTCCTGCATCAGCGATATCATCGCTATGGGTGGTAAGCCAAAGTATGCGCTGATTTCTCTGGCGCTTTCCAAAGAGACTTTGATTAAAGATGTAGATGGCTTATACGAGGGTATGTTAAGGTGTGGAAGGAAATTTGGGATTAGCATAGTCGGCGGTGATGTGGTCTCTTCGCCCAGGAATGCTGTGGTCACGATAAGTCTATTGGGAGAAGTGGCGAGGGGGAGGGTAATATATCGCTCCGGAGCTAAAGTGGGAGACAGCATACTGGTTACCGGAGATTTTGGGGGTTCTGGTGCCGGCTTAGAAATACTCAGAGGGAGATGGAAAATACCGGGGAAATCGGATTATGTTCAGAGGTGCAAGAAGAACCTCATAAGTAAACATCTTTTTCCCCAGCCCAGAGTGCAGGAGGCAGAAATTATTTCCAGAAAGAGATTGGCCACAGCTATGATTGATAGTAGCGATGGATTGGACTTGTCGCTAAGATTCATCTGTCAGGCAAGTAAGGTTGGTGCCAAAGTCTGGTTGGAGAAGATTCCTATCGCTGTCTCCTTGAAAAATCTGACTTGTCAGAAAGAGGTGGAATCTTCCTTAGAACTTGAAGGAGCTCTCAGGGCTTTGATATTTGCTCTCTATGGTGGGGAGGAATATGAACTGGTATTTACGGTTTCCCACGAGAAGGTGGGTAAGGTATTGAGAGATGTTCCCCATACTACAATGATTGGTGAAATTGTGCCAGCGAGATGGGGAATAAGATATCTGGATAGGGAAAATAAAGAGGTGAAGCTGAAAGGCCGAGGTTACGAACATTTCAAAACCTAAAGAAAAGGGGTCTAAAGAAAAGGGGTCAGAGTCATTTTTGGTTTTTTGCTGGAGTCCTCGCTAAAGGGAGGGTGTACTTAACCTCCGATTCCACGGGACGACTCTACAGTTTTTTACTTTATTGAATAATGAACAAGAGAAGTTTGGTAAAGATTACGAAGAGTGAAGAAGAGACGAGGCAAATTGGTGAAGCAATTGGGAAAGGCCTTCTTCCAGGAGATATAATTTGCCTTATTGGTGAACTCGGCTCTGGCAAGACCACAATCACCCAGGGCATAGCCCGGGGAGTGGGTGTCCGAACCTTTGTAAGTAGTGCTTCTTTCAAGTTAATTAATGAGTATGAGGGCCGAATTCCCGTCTACCACTTTGACCTTTTTCGTCTTGATAAATTGTCTGAAGTAGAGGAGCTTGGCTATAGAGAATACTTTTATAATCAGGGAGTAACAATTATTGAATGGGCGGAGAAGATAAGGCCGCTCTGGCCTGAACAGAGAATAGAAATAGAATTAAAGATAGTTTCTGACAATGCTCGAGAAATAAGGATAACCAATCTGATGGGAAGGGAATTTAATCTAAGTGGTAATTCTGGGAATTGAAACATCCACTAAGACTTGTGGGGTGGCTCTGACAGACGGAGGGAAGGTACGGGATGAGATTTCGCTCCGCCTGGGACTATACCACTCAGAGAAATTAATTCCCCTCATTGATGAGATATTGAGAAGAAATGGTATGGCTATCCAGGATATAGATGGAATTGCGGTCAGTGTTGGCCCAGGGTCGTTCACTGGAATTCGCGTTGGAGTGTCCACAGCCCGAGGGCTGGGTCAGAGCTTGAACATTCCGCTTGTAGGAATTTGCAGTCTCGATGCCTTGGCTTTTGGCATCGGGACATTGGGAGAGCTCGTTTGCCCGATGATTGACGCCCTGCGCCGCGAAATCTACACCGCATTATACAGAAGGGGAAAGAGATTGACTTCCCATCAATTGATCGGGATAGAGAACTGGTTGGAAAGACTAAAAGATGAGAATGAAACAATACTTTTTCTTGGCGAACCAGTGGACATCCATCAAAGTCTAATTAAGGATTTTCTAAAGAAGAAAGCAGAAATTGTGGAGAAAGAGAAACGTTACGCTTCGGCAGCCCGGGTTGCCGAGCTCGGTCTGGAGAAATTTTCTGCAGGTGAGGGGAAAAAGTATGACGAAATCTTTCCATTGTATTTAAGGAGACCGGAGGCTGAAGTGAAATGGGAAGAGAAACAGAGAATGCGGCAGATTTGAAGTTTACCATACTCCCAATGGAACACAGCGATCTGGAAGAAGTGGTGAAGATAGAAAGCCTATCTTTTCCTGAACCGTGGTCAATGGCAATGTTCTATCACGAGCTCGTACTGCCATTTTCCCATTTCTATGTTATGAGAGAAGAATCGGAGGGAAATAAGCAAGGTAGAATGGTTGCCTATGGTGGTTTCTGGATGGTTAAAGACGAAGCGCACATAACCAATCTTGCCGTGCATCCAGACTATAGGAATCGTGGTATAGGGACTAAGTTTATGGGAATCCTCCTGGAGAAAGCAAAGAACCTGGGAGCTAAGGAGGCAACTCTGGAGGTCCGGGCTTCGAATAAGGCCGGGCAGAGGCTGTATGAGAAATGGGGCTTCAAAAAAGTAAGAGTCAGAAGAGGCTATTATGCCTATACTGGAGAAGATGCGATTGTAATGGAGAAGAGAGAATTATAGTGAAAGATAGTCTATTTGTCGCCAGGGAATTTCACAACGCCAAAAAACTTCGGACTCTGCAGGGCGCAAAAATAAACTCGCCCCCGACGCGTCGGGGGCTCGAACAAATTTTTGCTCGGAAGAGAAATGTTCACCCTCATTTTTTTTGGCTGAAATTCCAATGGTTCCTCACAAACTATTTTTCAAATGTCAGTAAAGAGGCGACAGGCAGTTTATACCCATAAAGCGGGTAGTCGCCTAAATGTAGTATTTATGGAGGCGTAGATGGCAAAATTAAAGTTGGGTTTACCAAAAGGGAGTCTGCAGGTTCCCACTATGGAACTGTTTCGTAAAGCCGGCATCCGCATTTATCTGGGAGAGAGGTCGTATTTTCCCTCTTGCGACGACCCGGAATTGGAAGTTATGCTGGTGAGGGCACAGGAGATAGCCAGATATGTGGAGGATGGCACTTTTGACGCCGGGCTCACGGGCCACGACTGGATTAGGGAAAGCAAGGCAAAAGTAAAAGAAGTTTGTGAGCTTATATACTCTAAGTCTGGTTATCGTCCCGTGAAGTGGGTTCTGGCTGTTTCTAGGAACTCGCGAATTAAATCGGTGAAAGATTTGAAAGGAAAAAAGATAGCCACTGAGTTAGTTAATGTAGTCAAAGACTACTTGAAGGGAAAGAAAGTGGCAGCAGAGGTGGAATATTCCTGGGGGGCAACCGAAGGGAAAGCGGGCACTTTAGCTGACGCTATTGTAGAATTGACCGAGACCGGTTCTTCATTAGCAGCAAACTATTTAAGAACAATAGATACGGTTATGGAGTCCACAACGCGTTTCATTGTGAACAAGAAGTCTTATAGGAATCCGTGGAAAAGAAAAAAGATTGAAAATATAGCCATTCTCTTAGAGGGAGCTCTGGCAGCCGAGGGTATGGTAGGATTAAAGATGAACGTGCAAGAGAAGGATATAGCCAAACTTATGGAGATTCTGCCCGCGCTCAAAAAGCCGACAGTTTCCCGTTTGACCATTCCTGGCTGGGCAGCCCTCGAGGTAATCCTTAAAGAAGAAATGGCAAAGAAGATTCTTCCCGAATTGAAACGCGCCGGCGCCCAAGGAATAATTGAGTATCCTCTAAATAAAGTAATCTATTAGACGGCGAAAAACTCTGGAGTACCCTCACTTTTCTTCCTCTCCCATGAGGGAGAAGGCCGTCCTCTTTTTCCCTCTCCCCTTGGGGGAGAGGGTTGGGGTGAGGGCGAGTAAGTTTTTTGGAGACTTAATGTCTGTTCGGGTACGATTTGCACCTTCACCTACAGGTTATCTCCACTTGGGGGGAGCCCGTACCGCTCTATTTAACTGGCTTTTTGCCCGACAGAGCGGTGGAGCATTTATCCTCCGGATTGAAGATACTGATGAGGTGCGCTCCACAGATGAGGCAGTCTTGGCGATTATTCATGGGCTCAGCTGGCTGGATATGGATTGGGACGAGGGGCCAGGCTGTGAACTTCCCACAGCAGGGGTATTGGAACCACGAAAGAGAACCGAACCCGCAGCCATATTTCCCCGTGACCTGGTTGAAGGGAAAGGACCCCATAAGCCGTATTTTCAAATGCAAAGGTTAGAGTTGTACAGGAAGTATGCGGACGACCTGGTGAGAGCGGGTAATGCCTATTGTTGCTACTGTCTTCCTGATGAGCTTGAGGAGATGAGAAAGAAGGCACTTCAAGAGAAGAGGCCGCCAAAATATGATGGTAGATGTCGCAATCTTACTCCTGAAGCTGAGGAGAGATATAGAAAGGCAGGCAGAAAGCCTGTAGTTCGGTTTAAGACTCCGGGAGAAGGAGTTACAGAATTTGACGATATGGTGAGGGGGAAAGTAAGTTTTGAGAATCGCCTGCTGGACGATTTTGTGATGCTTAAATCGAACGGGGTTCCCACATACAACTTCGCCGTTGTGGTTGATGACTATAAAATGGAGATAACCCATGTGATTCGTGGCGATGACCACATCTCAAATACTCCGAGACAGATTCTTCTCTACGAAGCATTGGGCTGGGACAAGCCAAAATTTGCCCACATACCTATGATTCTCGGCCCGGATGGAGCCCGCTTGAGCAAGAGGCATGGCGCCACCTCATTGGAGTATTATGAGAACGAAGGCTATCTTCCGGAAGCAATGATGAACTATTTAGCTCTTCTTGGCTGGGCCACAGAAGATAGTCAACAAATTTTCACCCGAGAGGATTTGATTACAAAGTTCTCCTTGGAAAGGTGCGCAAAATCGTCTGCCATTTTTGATCCTCAGAAACTTCTCTGGATGAATGGCGAGTATATAAGGAACACGGAACCAGAAAAGCTCACTCTGGAGGCGTTTCCGTTCATTTCTCGGGCAGGATTAATTGAAGGCAGAAAATATGAAGAGGTGGAGAAGGCTATTAGACTGGCATTAACCAGAGCTATCTCTCTCGAACAGGAAAAGATAAAATTATTAAAAGACATCCCTTATTTGATAAGCTATATGCTCAAGGAAGATTTAGAAGATAAAGATTATGAAGAGGATGCGAAGGAGAAGGTATTAAAGGTCAGCGGGGTTAAAGAGATACTATCCGATTGCAGAAACAGACTCGCCAGACTCGACGAATTCTCGGAGAAGAAGATTGAAAATGAAATTCGCGATTATGCTCAGGAGAAAGGGAAAAAGACAAGCGAAGTCTTCCATCCTATCAGGGTGGCAGTATCCGGCCGCACTAAAGGGCCTGGTCTTTTTGCACTTCTATCATTCCTGGGCAAAGAGAGAGTATTAAAGAGAATAGACCATACAATCAGAAACATCCTGTAGCTTAAACAAGGGGGGAAGGTGCCTGAAGAGCCAAGACTGAATGTGCATTTTATGAGCCTCATAATATCCCTTTCCCACGCAGCGATGCAGCAAATGGGTAAGATTGTTAATCCTCTAACAGGCAAAATCGAGAAGAATTTGGAGCAGGCAAGGATAACAATTGATATGCTGGAGATGTTAAAGGAGAAGACAAAAGGGAATCTGGTCAAGGAAGAGGAGAGGCTTATTAGTGATACTCTCGCCACTCTCCAGCTCAACTATGTTGATGAGATAGGAAAAGAAGAGCAAGAAAAGAAGAAAGAAAAACAAGAGCAAGAAAAGAAAGAAGAGTAAAGGGAATACAGATTGCCGGGTGGTCTAATGGTAGGACACAAGACTCTGGATCTTGCTGTGGAGGTTCGAATCCTCCCCCGGCAGCTTTACCCGCTTGCGGAAGGATTCGAAGCCAGCGAGCGCCGAGGTCATCCGAGGAAGAGCACGGAGTGCGGAAGCGAGTTGGCCGGCTTTTGAGCCGTGGGAGAAGAGGGGACGGCGAGAAAGCGAATCTTCCCCCGGCAGCTTTACCCGCTTGCGGAAGGATTCGAAGCCAGCGAGCGCCGAGGTCATCCGAGGAAGAGCACGGAGTGCGGAAGCGAGTTGGCCGGCTTTTGAGCCGTGGGAGAAGAGGGGACGGCGAGAAAGCGAATCCTCCCCCGGCAGCTTTACCCGCTTGCGGAAGGATTCGAAGCCAGCGAGCGCCGAGGTCATCCGAGGAAGAGCACGCAGAGTTAGATATGGAAGAAAGCAAAAAGGAACATATTAATATCCAAAAAATTGACGCCTTCATGGCTATCAGCAAGGCGATTACAAGCGAACTGTATTTGGACGACATTTTAAAGCTTATTGTCACAGTAACCGCCCAGGTAATGAGCTCTAAGATCTGCTCGCTTATGCTTTTGGATGAGGATAGAAATGAACTTGTAATTAGAGCGACCCAGGCGGTAAGCGTGGCCTATAATAAGAAACCGAATATAAAGATTGGAGAAGGCATAGCCGGGAAAGTCTTTAAAGAAAACAAGCCCATAGTGGTTCAGGATGTCAAGAAAGACCCCCTCTATATAAATAAAGAGATTGCAAAAAAAGAAAAATTGTGCTCCCTACTAAGCGTTCCTCTAAATATTAAGGATAAACCTATAGGTGTAATAAACTGTTATACCTCAAAACCCCATAAATTTACGCAAGCGGAGATAAAAGTATTGACAGCGGTTGCAAATCAGGCGGCGGTGGCGATTAAGAACGCTGAATTAATCACTAAAACAAAAATTATCCAGGAGGAACTTGAATCCCGCAAGTTAATCGAGAGGGCAAAAGACATACTGATGAAAGAAACAGGACTCTCCGGCGAGGATGCATATAGAAAAATCCAGAAACAGAGTATGAATACCCGGCGGACAATGCGAGAAATTGCAGAAGCTATCATACTTACAAAGGAATTGAAAAAAATATGATAAGTATGATTCTCTGTAAAAAATAAAACTTGACAAGTCTAAAATTGTATGGTAAACTCTGAATTGAAAGCGCAAGGTTAGCGCTTGAAGAAAGGGAACAATGTGGCGTTCGGAAGAACGCCTTTTTTATTTTATAACCCTTTCTTTCAGCGTTGAAAAAAAATAGGATAAAGACGTCCTTTTTAGTAGCGAAGTCTGCTAGGGAGGACGTTTTTCTTTTTTAGAACAAAGGCGTTCTATGCCCAAGCAAGGCAAAAGAACGCCTTTTTTATTCTTAGGGATGGGTTTATATGGACTTTGAGACACTGTTGAGGGAATTATCTCCAAGATTAAAAAGAATGGCAAGGAGCCATAATAGCCACGGCTTTTTTATTGACCAAGACGATCTCTATCAAGAAATGTGCATTCACCTATGGAACAATTTCAAAGGTGGTGTCCCAAACGGCATAAATGAGGCTTATATTGTGCGAGGATGTGAATTTCATCTATTGAATTATCTCAGGAAGGAAAGAGAGAAGGCAACAATTGTAAGTCTGGAAGAACCTATCAATGAAGAAGGAAATACATTAGAAGATATCTTACAAGGCACAGGAGAAGCTTTAGACAATTGCATAGATAGAGAATTGACTCTTGAGGATGTAAGAAATAATGGCCTCAGCAAAAGAGAACAGGCTGTACTTTCGCTGTTAATGAAAAGTTATACAGTAAGAGAGATTGGGGTGAGATTAGGTATTTCACATGTGATGGTTGTTAAGCTAAAAAAGAGAATAATCAAGAATTGGCAGAGAAAAACTCGGGTTACCAAAATGCAAAATTTTTTACTTTAATATATTGAGAGCACATAGATAGAAAAAGCACGACGTTAGTGCTTGAATAGGACAAAGGCGTTCTTAAACCTCATAGGTTAAGAGGCAAAGAACGCTTTTTTATTTTCTGCGGCAGAGTGAAAAGTGATGACTATGACCGATGAAGTTTGGCTTAGGACTGTACTTTTCGATATAGAAAACCAGATGCGCGAGAATAACCTGGAAGGCTTTAAGGCCATTCTGAGAATTCTGGCCAAGGATTCCCTGAAGGCTTTAAAGGATACAGAAGTGGAATGGAAACTTGACCACAATTCAGAGGAATTAAGAGAAAAATTTTCTCTCTTGCGCCGCTATCTAGGTTATTTAAAGAGATTCGTCGAAGGAGTAGTTTGAGTCATATATTTTTAATTTTGAGTGCCTGAAAATTAGGCAAGCCGTAGACTGTGATGAATAACATATCCTACGAAGAGCAAATTAAGGCATTATCAAAAATAAGTAAAGCCATTGCCTCAGATTTGTATCTGGAGGATATACTCCGCCTGATAGTGGTAGCAACAGCACAGGCGATGGGTTCTAATATATGCTCTTTGATGCTCATTGACGAAAAATCCGGGGAACTTGTAATACGAGCTACTCAGAGCATCAGTGAAGAATATAACAAGAAGCCTCCCTTAAAATTGGGAGAAGGAATTGCTGGCAAGGTGGCCAAGGAAAACAGGCCAATCGCCATCAGGGATGTTACTAAAGAAAAAGAGTACAAATATAGGGACATAGCTAAGAAAGAAGGTCTTTGTTCTCTTCTCTGTACTCCTCTGGCAGTAAAGGGAAAGGTCATCGGAGTAATTAATTGTTATACATCCTCCCCTCATAATTTTACTGAAACCGAGATAGATATATTGACATCTATAGCAAACCAGGCTGCTGTTGCTATTGAGAATACAGAGCTTTTGGTAAAAAGCAGGGTGATTCAGGAAGAATTAGAAGCACGCAAGAGAATTGAACGTGCCAAAGGTATTTTGATGAAGGAAGAAGGTTTAACAGAAGAGGAGGCTTATCTTAAGCTTCAGAAATTTAGTATGGATCGCCGTAAGACTATGCGCGAAGTCGCAGAAGCAATCATTCTGACAGCAGAAATGAAGAAGTCAAAATAGGTTAAAAAGGATATGGACAATAATGCGAATAGTCAAAATAGACCTCTTAAGTTAGCCAAAGCAATTGAAGATGCCGAGAATTTCTTTTTATATGAAAAGGAAGGCAAGCTCTATAAGTTTTTATTAAACATCGTGGAGAAGCCGCTGATTGAGAATGTCTTGCGTAAAACAGAAGGGAATCAGTTAAAGGCAGCGAAGATTTTGGGAATAAATCGTAATACGCTTCATGCAAAAATTGAAAAATTGAAAATTAACATAAGAGACTTCAAAAGTTAATAGGTAGGGTTAAAGAAAGGAGATTTCCAATGAAAAGTCAAGAATTAATTTATAAAAATCCAAAAAGACAAAAGAGACCCCCAATGCCACCTTGAAGGTGGTTTTAAGAAGCCTTTTGCTCTTTGAAAAACAGACTATCACCC
>Ga0315312_1000991_pt1 | contig 25187 bp, 23 predicted proteins | sample TDP7_MG_FD_203629 | JGI IMG/M metagenome (GOLD analysis project Ga0315312, IMG submission 203629) | Freshwater sediment microbial communities from Lake Towuti, South Sulawesi, Indonesia - TDP7 | ecosystem: Environmental > Aquatic > Freshwater > Lake > Sediment | place: Indonesia: South Sulawesi... | reverse complement strand
TTTTAGAGGGGGAGCAGGAATCGTTAGGTATGATCTGATGACCATTTGCCACGAAATCGGAAACGATGGATACTTTGGAAGTCATTGATCTGTCCCTATGCGCGCCTGCTCTCTACTCGACGGTTAGTTTTTAACAATATGGGAGGGAAAGGTAGGATAGGAAAAGATGGGAAGAATGAAGTGGGTGGCCGTGGCTGTTCTGATCCTTATCCTATTCGGTGGAGGGATTTGGTTGGTTTTGGTGAAATTCGAATGGGAAAAGCCGATCATCCAACTCCTGACAGATTCAAAGTACCTCAGCAAGGAGCTATCCTTTAAGGTCGAAGACCAGAAAAGTGGGGTGGCGGAGGTCCGGGTTGAGATCACCCAGAAGGGAAAGACGGCAACACTTTTAACCGAAAACTTTCCCCGAAAAATTCATCGCGTAGAAAAAGCTCTCGCCATGCGCCCTTTGCCCGAGGGCCTGAAAGATGGCGAGGCTCAAATCAAGATCTCGGCGTTAGATCATTCCTGGAACCGGGGAAATCCCGTCGTTCTGGAGAGGAACATGATCATCGATACCACCCCTCCCCGGGTAGCGGTATTGGGGGCGCTTCATTATGTAAATCAAGGAGGGGCGGGATTCGTTACCTATCAGACCTCTGAGGAGACGCCAGTAAGCGGGGTTCAGGTGGGAGACCTTTTTTTCTCTGGATATTCTACGGGTAAGGATGGCTATCTGACCTACTTCGCCATCAGCTATGATGCGACCCCGGACGTCTCTGTCTCCTTGGTGGCTGAGGATCAGGCCGGCAACCGGACAAGGGCCAGGTTTCGCCCCGTCATCAAACACAGAAACTTCAAGAAAGATAGGATAGAACTCACCGACACTTTCTTGAATAACATTATCCCTTACTTTAGGGAGCGAGACCCAAGTCTTCGGGGTTCGCCTCTGGACATCTTTCTTACCGTGAACCGAAAGCAGCGGGCGATAGATCACCAGCAAATCAAGAAGCTTTGCCAGCATAGGGAGGCTACTCCGTTGTGGTCCGGCCCTTTTCTTAGGTTTCCAAATTCGAAGCCTATGGCCTCCTTCGCTCAGGATCGAACTTATTGGTATGGGGGAAGGCAGGTGGATCAGCAGGTTCACTTGGGAATAGACTTGGCCTCGACCGCTCATAGCCCAATCCCGGCAGCCAACTCGGGAAAAGTTATTTTTGCTGGGCCACTGGGCATATATGGAAATACCGTCTTGATCGACCATGGCTGTGGCCTGTTCAGCATGTATTCCCATCTTAGCCAGATCGAAACTGAGGTGCGCAAGGAAGTGAGAAAGGGAGAAATCCTGGGGCGCACTGGCTCCACTGGGTTGGCTGGAGGTGACCACCTTCATTTTAGCGTGCTGGTTCAAGGCGTGTTTGTCAACCCGATTGAGTGGTGGGATGAACATTGGATCAAGGATAACGTGGAAAAGAAGATGAAATGATTTCATGGGACAAAATAAGAAACCACAGAGACCGCCCAGAAATTCTCTGTACTCCTAACGTGCAAAATCTTGAAGTTTTGTTAAGCAAAAGATCTGCCCCCCACCCTTACCGTTCGGCTAAGCCCTCGGCCTGAGCTCGGGCCGAAGGCTCACGACGAAGCCCTCCCCCTCGCCCTGTACCATGTTGGTTCAGGGCTCGAGGGGGGAGGGTAGGGAGGGGGTGAATTTGGTTACAGCTATGCCGCGCTGTGTTCCATGTGGTTAGATTTTGACGATGCCAATGCCCCTTGCCTGAAAGGTTTAGGCCATGAGCAGCTTCATTTCAGGCCTTTAGGGAAGGGGAACCATATTGCCTTATTTAAATGGTCTTAAATAGATGCCGAAGATTAGCTTTTGAGTCCATTTACCCGCAAGTGTCTGAACCTGCCGCATCATCCCGCCTGCAAAAACAAAAGCCAGGTTGCTGGGGCCTGGTTTTTTCTGAATACCTGGTAGACACTTTTACATCTCATCTTGACTGGCGACTTCACCTAATACTCTTCAACGTAAGTACTTTTCCGATGATAGAAGATTACCGAAAGAAGTCATTCATCCAAATTCACAAGATGAAAATCATGTTAAAAGATTTCCGCCGGCCAGAAAACAGAGGAGATATAGCAGGCATTACCGCATTGGGGCTGTGATGTTTATGTCCCATAGGTAGGCATTCTGAATCAGAAGGAGTGGTTGAAATAGGCCCACCTTTTTATTTCTTGCTGAATCAAACCTTAAAGTGAACAAAGTCATTATGCTCTCCCTTTAAAGATTTTGAGTTGTTCAATATCGATCTTTCCTAAGCCCCGTTGATGAGCAACAAGCAGGTGCTCAACCTGTCGGCCTTTAAAGGTTTGCCCATACCAGGGGGCTACGGTGACACCATATGAATCTACGGCTACAGGATCGATGCCGGCGATGATAAGATTGGGCTTCTGGACCTCCCCAGGTCCCCCAGGTCCGCCGGAGACCAAAGCCCGGGTGGCATCAAGAATGGTCAGTTGGGGTTTGATGACCGTGGCCAAGTCGGCCAAAGCCAGGTTAATGTTATATTTGGAGTGGAAACTCTCTCGGTCCCAGATCAGGCCCATGAGGCCCTTGATGCCCAGGCTAACCCCCGTGGCCGAATGCGTTTTGGCTACTGGAAGGTTGATGAGCACTTGGCTCTCCAAAACCTCCTTCGAGACCTCGACACGCTCCACAGCTTTCCCCTGAGGGATTTTGATTTCCCGAAAGAATTTTTTTTCTGCAAGAGCCACCACATAGACTCCCTTAATATTTTTACAGGCATCTCGGATTCCTGTTCGTTCAAGACAGAGTTCGGCTTGCTGCAGGGGATGGTCCAGAACAACTACCTGCTGGGCCCCCGCTTCGATGCAGGCCTGAGCCACTGCAGCAACGACTAAAGGATGAGTGGTGGCACTAAAGTCAGGAGTCCTGGAAAAGGACATATTCGGTTTAAGGATGACCCGCTGCCCCTTTTTAACAAAACGGGAGATTGCTCCCATCGCTTCAAGCGCTTTTCTGGTGGCAGCAACGGGTTCCCCTGAAATCACAGCGAGCTCATATTCCTCCTTTGCCATGGAAAAAGAAGGGCTGCCCACAAGCCCTACCGTCATTCCAGCAGCAGCAGTTTTAAGAAATTTACGTCGTGTAATCACTCCACAATGCTTTCCCAAAACTCGCTCCCTTTCCTTTGTTTTATTGCCCTTCAATCTTCCCCTCTCCTCAGGTGGAGAGGGACAGGGTGATGAGGAGGTTCATTACCCAATAAACTCTGACGGAATATCCCTCAGACGAACTATATCCCTAATTTTAGACGATACATTGAACCCCATCGAACATTTCACGGGGCATTGACCACAATCCTCACAAACACCGGCTGGCAAATTCAGGGACACCACTAAATCCTGTGCAAGAGCAAGATTCCGATAATCGTAAGTATACATATAAGCACGCATCAAATCAGGGATGGGAAGTTGCCCAAGACATTGTCCTAAACATTGTCTGCAACCCTGACAGTATAATCCACGGATGGAGGCTTCTTTCTGCAATTCTATCTTTTCAGGTTCGGTGAGGGTCAGATCTTCCATGATTGAAAGATCAATTTCTATATGTTCGAAGGTGGTGAAACCCGTAATGACCGTATGAACGTTCGGATCTTGAAGGATCCATTTCAGTGAACCAGAGATATTCTTTACTGTCGGCGGTTGTTGATAGCCACCCCGGATCGCTTTCATTCCGATAATTCCAATACCCGCCTGAGAGGCTTTGGCAATTGCATTTCTCACTTCTGCATAATGTTTCTGTTTGAAGTTATAGGCTGTTAGAATGACATCGTACGCTTTCGAATCAGTGGTGGCATGAATGACCTCGGGTTCGTTTGAATGAGTGGAGATCCCGGCGAATCGGATTTTTCCGTCTTTCTTCGCCTTATCGAATGCCTTCAGAGCTGGTTCGAATACGACCGACTCTTTTCTGGATACCCCATGTAGATGGAGGATATCCACGTAGTCGACGCCCAGACGCTTTAAACTGAGATCCAGTCTCCTGAGAAACTCCTCGGTCGTTGCCCCTTCCGTGTATAAGCCTTTTGTTCGGTCTTGGGGGAGATTCACTTTGCTGGCAATGTAATAGGAATCTCTGGGGCGGCCCTTGATGACGCTTCCTATGACTTCTTCGTTCCGGCCCCGCATGTAGCTATGGGCAGTGTCCAGAAGTAAAATTCCCGAATCCAGAGCCGCCCGGATAAGGTTGGGATTATCGGTGAGCATCACCCCCATATTAATCACAGGGATTTTCAACCCCGTTTTCCCGAGGGTGCGATAAACAAGCTTCCTCTCCTTTCCTTTCGCCTCAACAATTTTTAATTCCTGTTGTGTATCAATTGAGGGAAGGAAGAACAATCCCCCAAGCCCTGCCAGTGTTGATCTCATAAAATCTCTTCTGCCTATCAATTTCCTCTCCATTATTCCTCCCCTTTCAGCAAAGCCCCCTCACCCTTTCCCTCTCCGCCGAGGGGAGAGGGTGGGGCGAGGGGTTTCTATTTCTTTCTGCTTTTCGTTAATCCATCTTCAATAAGTTTGAGGTACTTTGATCGAAGGTTGGAATCAAGTAGATTAAATATCCCCCATATATATTTCCCACGCCAGTAAAGCTCAATTTCGCCATGATGAGGATCTCGAATAAGGTAACGTCCTTCTGCAATACTCTTCTCAGCTTTTCCTGTTTGTTCAAGATATTTCTGAATCATATTTTTATATTCAATTTTGTCAGCAGGTTCAATGACGAAGAGCTTAAATTTCTTCCCGGCGAGCTCGTAATCAGCCGTAAAGCTAGAATGCAAGAAAGAATATCCTAAAAAGTTCTTAGCAATAAATTTTTCTGAATTTTTTAATTTACCCTCTTCTGGAAAGGAAGCCAATATGGGAGGAAGTATTCCCTTTTCTCCTAAATTCTCTGCAACCTTTTTGGCAAAGGTGAGAAGGATCTCCTGGTCTTTGGCTCCCGTATTGTAACTGCTTATCTTCACATAGTACCGACCATTCAAAAAGTTAAGGACATTACTTTCAACATACCCCTGAGCTCCAACATTGATATAGTTTGCGTTAGGAAGACGTTCCTGACTGTAGATTCCGAAGGCATAGAGGGGGTTTTTATGGCGATATACTTCTGTAGTGACTGAGGCTTTCTTTTCATTTTGATATTCTGCCACCTTCAATTCCTCAAAATCGTACATCAAATAGAGGTCAGCAGCCCCATTGATGTATTCATAAAGTGTTTTGGGAATAAAGGTTTGAATTTCGCCAGATTGTTTCCATCCGGTTATCTCTGGAAAGTTGAATTCCTTTGCCTCTGCTCCCAGACTCCACAAAAAAATAATTATTCCCAAAATCAAGCAAATGGTTTTCATCATCTCACTTCCTTTCATTACCCTACCAATTATTCCCTCTCTCTTGACGAGGGAGGATGAGCCTGCCTATGGTATGCAGGGGTGGGGGTGAAAATGGGATAAGGTAAGGGAGGCTAAAGCCTCGCTCTTTAAATGAATTATGTTTTTTATTTTAACACAAAGGATGGTTTGAAGACATCCATCATACAATAAATTCTTGTGGAACATCTTTGAGACGAACAACATCTCTAATCTTACTTATAACGTTGAATCCAATAGAACATTTCACTGAACACTGGCTACAATCCTGGCATATCCTCCTGGGAAGGTCGAGTGAAGTGACGAGATCATAGGCAAGTCTCATATTTCTATAGCCATAAGCATACATGTGACCTCTCATTAGATCAGCGATAGGAATCTTTGCAGAACATTCCATCAAACACTGCCCACAGCCCTGGCAGTAAAGCCCGGGGAATAGAGGCCTGCTTCTAAAGATATTCCTTATCAGTATCTGTAAGGGAAGGTTCTTCCATCACGGATAGATCAATCTTGTGGAATGGGGTCAGGCCTTGCCATGCCATATATTAGTCTTTGTCTTTACACTCTTCGGCCCTCTTTATGGCCCTGCTGATCGTGGCATAGTGAACCCCAAGATATTCCGCAATTTCCCGCAAGAAATAACCGTAATCCTTAGGGACGTGGATTTCAGCCCGGTCAGCTCTTTCTGAGTAACCTCCCAGACAGCCGCCAAGTCTACCCCCATGTAGTCATGAATGAGGACATCCCTCATTCCAGCAATGCGGCGCCAGGGGATTACAGAAACATAGGATTCGATTTTTTGAATGGCATCCAGGATGTGCCGCAGATAAACAACGTCTGTTTTCATAGGCTGATGGATTCTTTAAGCACTTCATCGCGAAGGTAGGGACTAAGGGAAGGCTCCGTAACAACATGCACTTGCCGGCCGAGAAGGTCCTCCAGATCTTGTTTGATGGCCACTAAGTCAAGCAAACTGCGCCCCACTTCCATTTCTAAAAGGATATCCACGTCGCTTGACTCGGTGGCCGTCCCCCTGGCAATCGAGCCGAATAATCGAACATTCTTGGCCCCATGCTGGGCAGCAATGCCCAGAATTTCCAAACGCTTTTTTTTCAGGAGGTCATCGGTCCTCATATTCTTAACTCCCTCATTTGAAATAATATAGTATTCCATCATTCCGGGCAATATTCTGCCGCCGATTTCCCTCTTTTTAATCATATGTATGGAAAGATTTCGTGAGCTTGGGTTGATCCTCGGTTTGTCATGAAAGAGCCTTGGACACCTCCTTGACATATCGTGGATAAAGCTCCAAGGCCATGGCCACAGCCTTTAGAATCATCGAATGCTCGATGCCGTCGTACTCATGAACGAGCCTATTTCGCAGGCCGGCCGATGGGGCAAGCTTTTCGGCCAATTCAGAGGGGATGATTCCGATTTCACCGGCGCGGATAAAACTCTGGTAATAATCGTCAGGGGCCGGATGTCCGGACTCGACGATCATATGAACGTTGATATCTATGGCGGCCTCAATCAGTTCTTGGAGAAGTCTTTCCGTGGCTTTTCGCTTGTACAAGTCCCGGATATATTCATCTCGCTCTATCCCTTGAATGGGTTCAAGGGCTTTGAGATTTTCCAGGACGACGGAGAGCTTTCTTTGAATGATTTCGATATCGATGGGACTCATGAGAGGCCCTTTTCTTTTAAAAAATGCTGAATGGCCCTTTGCTGAGCATCACGCAGCTTTTTGGTATCGACATACCTTCTGAAGCTCAAGGAAAAGAATGCGTTAAATTGACCCGGGGTACGCTCATACAGGAGTTCTCCTTCAAGGGCCGCTGAAAAGCTCAAAAGGGGGCTCGCCCGCCTGAGGTCAATCACATCTACCTTGTCCGTGTGCAGAAGATTGATCACTCCGTTTGTGAGATCTGAAAGATCAACAGGTCCATCAAAAAGAAACCCAAGGTCGATGTCACTTTCCCGATGAGTCGGCCCTGATACGAGAGATCCAAACAGCAATACCATCTGTAATCCCGGCTCTTTAAAAAGGGGAGCGAGTTTCTCTCTAATTTCATAAATTAAATATGCTTTTGATCCAGTCATGATCCTATTTTCTCATAAGAGAAAGACAAAAACAATCAATTGGTTATCCGCAAATTATTTCTGGCGGGGGAAATACAAAGCAGCAATTAGGCGCATACCGAGCGGCCATGCAAACAAAAAGGGAGAAATGAGAAAGAAGCATTGGCCCCTGGACAAGCTGGGCCATTTATTGATAGAGAAAAAAGAAAGAAGATTGTTTTCTTTGCTCATTCCTATTAAGATAATTAAATAATTCCCTATAAATAAAGGAGAAGATTATGAAAACAGTCCAATATTTTCTTACGGCTATGAAAGATTTGCACAATAATCTAACGGGAGCCATGAAAGGTTTAAATAGTGAGCAGCTTCATTTCAGGCCTTTGGGGAAAGGGAACCATATTGCTTTTATTATCTGGCATTTGGTGCGAACGGAGGATTCCGTCATAAATTATTTTCTGCAGAAAAAAGCTCCCGTGTGGAATGCAGAAGGATGGGATAAAAAATTTGGAATGGATGCGAAAGCGCAGGGGACCGGTATGACGGCTGAACAGGCGGCGGCGATCCGGATTCCGGACCTGGGAGAATTCTCCAAATACACGGAAAATGTATTTCGGGCAACCGAGACTTACCTAAATGGTATTAAAGATGAGGACCTGCCCGAAGTGCGGGATCTTCCCTATTTAGGAAAACGGAGCCTTTACCAGGTTATCGGGGGGATCGTTCTGCAGCACGGTTCGCAGCATCTCGGAGAAATATGGTATGTGAAGGGACTCCAGGGATTGAAAGGGAGCCCCATTTAAAGGATAAAAATTCGAAATTCGAATTTGGAAATTCGAAATTTAATTAATAAGATATGGCTTCTGCTGTCACTCATGCTTTCTTTTCTGTGGCTCTGGGAAAAACTTTCTACCAGAGAGAAATGCCGTGGAAATTCTGGATTTTCTCTGTAGTTTGCTCAATCTTACCAGATGCAGATGTGATTGCTTTCTCCTTCGGTTGGCGATATGGGGATATGTTTGGACACCGGGGGTTTTCCCATTCTCTCTTCTTCGCCTGGCTCCTAACCCTTTTGGTCTTGTTTGCGGGCTTTAAAGAACTGCCCAAATTTTCCAAACCGTGGTGGAGGTTGGGGCTTTATTTCTTTTTGCTCATATCCGCTCATGGATGCTTCGATGCCCTGACCAATGGTGGTTTGGGAATCGCCTTTTTCTCTCCTTTCATAACCACTCGATACTTTTTTCCGTGGACACCCCTGATTGTTTCTCCTCTTGGGTGGGGAGGGTTTTTCAGCCCATGGGGAAGAGAAGTCATCCTGAGCGAGATCGTATGGATTTGGATTCCCTCCCTCGTGCTGCTCGCGCTGGCCAAAGGCAGCCAAAAGATTACATGTCTTAAGAAAAGAAGGGACCTTTATGGGGTGAGATCCTGACGAGGGCCTGTTGAAAATCGCGATTATTTATGTTCCCATTCCTCAACCGTTCTCGATCCGGCCGTAGTCATCCTCGAGGCGGACGATATCATCCTCTCCGAAATACTCGCCGGTCTGAATTTCGATGACAGTTAGAAGATCCGTTCCCGTATTGGCGATTCGATGAGCTGCTCCCCAGGGGATGTCAATGGCCTGTCCGGGGGAGAGGTCGACGTCCTTACCATTTACGGTTACCCTTCCCTGACCACCCACGATCACCCAATGCTCGGCTCGTTTTTCGTGTTTCTGGTAGCTCAGCCTTTGGCCTGGCAAGACCTCGATCCGTTTGACCTTGTATGTATCCCGTTCTTCAAGAACAGTGTAACTTCCCCACGGGCGATGATCTTTCATGGGAATCTCCTGTAAGAATTTTAACACAGAGAGCACAGTGAAAAAATAAAAAAACCCTGATCCCAATTTGAACCAGGGTGAAAGACATAAGTGGTGGAGGCGGGGGGAGTCGAACCCCCGTCCGGAAACCTTCAGCAAGAAGCATCTACGTGCGTAGCCGATGAATTAAATCTCGTCCCTGGAGACTCCCAGCGGCAGGATTCTAAAAGGACCAGCTTATGCGTTTTCGCCTTCCGCGTATAAGCTTCGGCGGAAGACTATCCTGCTTTAGTCGACGCTCCTTTCAGCCTTACAGGAGAAAGCTGGAGGAACGGCCACTGTCAATTAAGCAGTGGCATAAGCGTAATTGTAGTTTCCGCTTATCTTTAACCCGACTTTTTTTACGAGCCCAGTCGGAACCTCGGCACGCAGCCCTCACCTCAACGATCCCCGTCGAAACCGTGGCGCCCCCAGAACATTATTTTTTGGACGCAGATTCACCCTGTTAGATGTTTACTATCTAACAGGGTAAACGCAGATTCTCAGGATATTAAAAAGAATATGCTCTTTCCGTGAAAATCTGTGTCCTAATTAACAGGGTGAACGTAAGGGTTAGAGCCACCATAATGTCAAAGAACCCTTCGGCTTGTTGCCCCTCAGCCTTTGGCGCCTTTCATAGCTTTTTCGATCTCTCGGTCGGCTGAACGCTTTTTCAAATCCTCGCGCTTATCGTAAAGGGTTTTCCCTTTGGCCAAGCCTATTTCAATTTTTATTTTACCATCCTTCAGGTAAATTTTCAAGGGAACCAGGGTGTATCCCCGTTCCTGGGTTTTTCCCAAGAGACGGCGGATCTCTCTTTTGTGCAACAGCAACTTGCGCACCCGTTCTGGGTCATGGTTGAATTGATGCCCATAAGGGTAGGGACTGATGTGGGTATTGTGCAAGAACGCCTCTTCATCTTCGATGCGCACATAGCCATCCTTCAAATTACCCTTGCCCAGGCGCAGGGATTTGACTTCCGTTCCCTGGAGGACGAGGCCGGCTTCGTAAGTCTCCTCGACCATAAAATCATGGCGCGCTTTTTTGTTCTGGCAGAGAACCTTTTCTCCCATGGTTTTTTATACCATGTCCCGTGGCGTTGAGCAACAGGATCATCAAATCACTGGGAAAAAACTTGACAAAGGGCTTTTGGGAAAGTAAACTAAACGCAAAGCTAAGCCTTTAGGTTCAAGGGGTTAGCAGGCGAGCGGAGGGTGACCCCGCTCAAATCATTTCTATGCTGGAAGACTTTGATATCCAGAACATACCTGATCAAGAATAAATTCGGCCTCCATGCCCGGCCTTCGGCTTCTTTCGTGCAAACCGCCAGCAGGTTCCGCTCGGAAATCAAAGTAGAAAAAGATGGGCAGGTGGCGGATGGCAGAAGCATCATGGATTTAATGATGTTAGCCGCGGCCCAGGGGGCTTACATCACGGTGAACGCCAAGGGAGAAGACGCTCTGGAAGCCTTAGAAGCCCTGGCGGCCTTGATTGAGGGTCAATTCGGAGAAGAGTAGATTGAAGCGAGAGGGATGATGAAGACCAAGTTTATCAAAGGAATCGGGGTGACCCCCGGAATTGTCATTGGAAAAGCCTACCTGTTGGACCGGGGAAAAATCGAAGCCCCAGCCAAGGTGCTGCCGGAGTCCCAGCTTCCTCAGGAGGTAGACCGCTTCCGAGATGCCGTCGAAGAGTCCAAGAAGCAACTGCGCAAAGCCAAAGAGAAACTTCTCCAGGAGGATGCGGCCGGCCTGGCCTACATCCTCGATACCCACCTTTTGCTCTTGGAGGACAAGAACCTGGTCGAAAAAACCGTGGAGACCATCAAGCATAGCTGGATCAACTCGGAATGGGCGCTAAAGATCAACCTGGAACGGGTGCGCAAGGTTTTTGACAGCATCGATGACGAATACTTGAAGAGTCGGAAGACGGACGTGGACTATGTCGGAGACCGGATTTTCAGAAACCTGATGGGAAAGGACCCGGAGAGCATTTCGAAGATCAAAGAAGAGGTCATAATCGTAGCCCACGACCTCTCCCCCGCAGACACGGCCCAAATGGCCAAAGACAAGGTTACCGCTTTCGTTACGGATATGGGCGGAAGGACGTCACACACGGCGATCATGGCCCGCTCCCTGGAGATTCCGGCTGTAGTCGGCTCGGAGACAGCTACTCACTCGGTTAGCACCGGCGACACTCTGATTGTGGATGGGATTACCGGTGTCGTGGTGGTAAACCCCAGCCTGGAGATCATGCATGAGTATCAGGAACGGCACCGACTTCGCCAGAAAATGGAACGGGAACTATTCCAGTTCCGCGACCTTCCGGCAGAAACTCTGGATGGCTACCGGGTGAAGGTGCTGGCCAACATCGAACTCGTGGACGAGATCCCGGCAGTTTTGCAGCATGGGGCGGAAGGGATCGGCCTGTATCGCACAGAATATTTATACTTGAACCGCAAAGACCTGCCGCCGGAGGAAGAACATTTCACCTCCTATAAAAAGGTAGTCGAGGGAATTTACCCTCATCCAGGCATCATCCGCACCTTAGACATCGGGGGCGATAAATTCATGTCCCAATTAGACCTAGCCGAAGAGATGAACCCGGCCATGGGTCTGCGGGCGATTCGCTTCAGCCTGAGGGAAGTGGGCATCTTCAAAGTTCAGCTGCGGGCCATCATGCGGGCCAGCGCCTATGGGAAGGTAAAAATCCTGTTTCCGATGATCTCGGGGGCCACCGAGATCCGGGAAGTGAAAAAAATTTTGCATGAGGTCCGTTTGAGCCTATCTGCCGAAGGGGTTCCTTTCGACCCCCAGATGGAAATCGGGATCATGATCGAGGTTCCTTCTGCTGTGACCATTGCGGATATTCTGGCCAAAGAAGTCGATTTTTTTAGCATCGGAACCAATGACCTGATCCAGTACGCCCTGGCCATCGACCGGGTGAATGAGTCGGTTACCCATCTCTATGAACCCCTGCACCCGGCCATCCTGAGATTGGTCAGAGATGTAGTGAAGGCATCTCATGATGCCGGAATCCGGGTGGCCATGTGCGGAGAGATGGCTGGAGAGCCACTTTACGTCCCCATCCTTGTGGGGCTGGAGTTGGATGAGCTCTCTATGAACGTCCTCTCCATTTTCCGGGTGAAAAAGATCCTGCGGGCTTACACCTTCCCAGAATGCAAAAATTTGGTGGAAGCCTCTCTTGGCCTTTCCACTCCCCAGGAAATCGAAGAATTGGTGCGCGCCAGCCTGCGGAAGAAATTTCCGGAAGAGTTCAGCGAGAACTTTAGCTCCAGATCGTTAATCCATGCCTAAGTAAGAGGAGGAAAAAATAGCCATGGCCATGTCTGATTTTCTGTTCACCTCCGAGTCGGTTACCGAGGGCCACCCGGACAAAATAGCCGACCAAATCTCGGACGCCATTCTGGATGCCATCATTGAGCAGGACCCCAAAGGGAGGGTGGCTTGCGAGACGCTCGTAACCACGGGTCTGGCCATGATTGCTGGAGAAATCACCACTTCCTGTTACGTCCACATGCCCGACATTGTGCGGGAGACCATCAAGGAGATCGGTTACAATGACTCGGCCATGGGGTTCGACTGGGAGACCTGCGCGGTCATCACCTCGATCGACCGGCAGTCCCCGGACATCGCCCTGGGGGTGGATGAACGGGCGGATCATGAGCAGGGCGCCGGGGATCAAGGACTGATGTTCGGGTATGCTTGCAATGAAACTCCCGAGATGATGCCCATGCCCATCCTCTTTGCCCACCGGCTGACCCGGAGATTGGCCGAGGTGCGCAAGAAGAATATTTTGAATTTCCTCCGCCCGGATGGGAAGTCGCAGGTGACCATCCAGTATATTAACGGTAGAGCCATGCGAGTGGACGCGATTGTTCTGGCTGCCCAGCATACGCCAGAAGTGAAATACTCTACCCTGAAGGAAGGGCTGATTGAAGAGGTTATTAAGAAGGTCATTCCCGCCGAGTATCTGGATAGGAATACAAAATACTACATTAATACGACGGGGCGCTTCGTGGTCGGCGGTCCACGGGGAGATTGCGGGTTGACCGGGCGCAAGATCATCGTGGATACTTACGGCGGGGTTGGAAGCCACGGCGGTGGATGTTTTTCAGGGAAAGATCCTTCTAAGGTGGACCGCAGCGGCTCTTACATGGCTCGGTACATTGCCAAGAACATCATCGCCGCCGGTTTAGCCGAAAAAGTGGAGGTCCAGATCGCTTACGCCATTGGTGTGGCCGACCCAGTTTCCGTAATGATCGATACGGGGGGTACCTGGAAAATCCCGCCGGATGATATTGCCAGGCTCATCCGGGAGCATTTTAACCTCAAGCCTGCCCCCATGATCCGCTATTTGAACCTGCTTCGTCCCATCTTCAAAAAGACCGCCTGCTACGGCCATTTCGGAAGAAACGACCCAGACTTTACCTGGGAAAAAACCGATATGGCCGAGACGCTAAGGAGGGTGGCTGGACTATAAATACCGTGAGTTGTGAGTAGGGAGTTGGGAGTAGTTTTAATTTTTTACACCTCACCCCTCACAACTTACTTCTCACTGTCTTCTCGAAGGGGATACCGTGGAATACGACATCAAGGACATTGGTTTGGCAGAAAAGGGCAGGCTGCGGGTGGAATGGGCGGAGAAATCCATGCCCGTGTTGCAAGTCATCCGGGGACAATTTGAGAAAGAGAAACCTTTAAAGGCAGTCCGGTTGGCCGCCTGCCTGCATGTGACCACGGAAACGGCCGTGTTGGTGCAGACTCTAAAAAGGGGCGGGGCCCAGGTCTGGTTGTGCGCTTCCAACCCTCTCAGCACCCAGGATGATGTGGCCGCATTCTTGGTTAAAGACCTAAAGGTCCCTGTCTATGCCATCAAGGGGGAGGACAGCCAGACCTATTATCAGCATATCCATTCGGTTTTAAACCTGAAACCCACCATGACTATGGACGACGGAGCCGACCTGGTCTCCACCCTGCATAAGGAACGCAGGGAGCTTCTGCCGGAAGTGATCGGGGGCACGGAAGAGACGACCACGGGAGTCATGCGCCTGCGTTCCATGGCCGAAAACGGAGTTCTGCAATACCCGATCATCGCCGTGAACGATGCCAAAACCAAACATTTTTTCGACAACCGCTATGGCACTGGCCAGAGCACCATCGATGGCATCATCCGAGCGACCAATCGATTGCTGGCAGGCAGCATCTTCGTAGTCTGCGGCTACGGGTGGTGCGGCAGGGGCGTGGCCATGCGCGCTCAAGGCATGGGAGCAAACGTGATTGTTACTGAGGTGGACCCTTTGAGGGCCTTGGAAGCCGCGATGGATGGATTCCAGGTCATGCCCGTTTCTGAAGCCGCTGCGCTGGGGGATATTTTTTGTACCCTCACGGGGAATATGCAGGTCATCCGGAAAGAACATTTGCAGAAGATGAAGGATGGGGCCATCGTGGCCAACTCCGGGCACTTCAACGTGGAGATCGACCTGGAGGCGCTGGAGCATCTTTCCTCGGGGAAACGCCGCTTGAGGGAGTTTGTGGAAGAGTACAACTTGAAGAATGGCAAGAAGATCTATCTCCTGGGAGAAGGAAGGCTGATCAACTTGGCTGCCGCTGAGGGGCATCCTCCCAGCGTCATGGATATGAGCTTTGCCAACCAGGCTCTGGCGATGAGATTTCTGGTGGAAAACAAAGGAAAGCTGGAGAAGAAAGTCTATACCGTACCGCCGGACATCGACCAGGAGATTGCCCGCTTGAAGTTAGAATCGATGGGGATCAAGATCGACGCCTTGACAGAGGCCCAGAAGAAATACCTCAGTTCCTGGGAAATGGGAACCTAAAAAACAGCGATCAGGTGTCAGCAGTCAGCTATCAGCGAAAAATAGGAGGAAGTTTTTTTCTTTTGGCTGAAAGCTGATCGCTAATCGCTGTTTTTAATGGCGTACAGAAAGGAAGAGGTAGACGCCCACCAGGGCGAAGATGAAGTTGCTCAGCCAGGCAGCCAGAAAGGGAGGCAGGGCCTGCGCCTTGCCTAACTCCAGGCTGAAAGAAAAGAGCCACCAACAGAGAAAACTGATCGGAATGCTGAATCCGACAGCCCGAGCAATTCCCCCACCACGCTCCTTCCTTAGGGCTATAGGGATGCCCAAAAAAGCCATGATCAAGCTGATGAAGGGAAAGGAAATGCGGGCGTGCATGGCGCAGCGATATTTGCTGGCATCGTATCCGTCCCGCTCAATCTTGCCCACGTAATTCCTTAAATCCCGGTAGTTCATCTCGCCCGGGTCCTTTTCCGCCAGCCGAAAGTCGCCGGGATTCTCCGGAAGGGAGAGGATGATCTCGGAGTATTTTTTGCGAACCGGGAAACCATCGCGGGCAAATTGAGTTACAGATGCTTCCGAGAAAATCCAGCGGCCCTCTTTCCAGCGGGCGCTGCGGGCATCCACCCGCTCCCTGAGCTGGAAATTTGGGTCAAAGCGATAGAGAGTAATTCCTTCCAGTACATCCCGTTCCGCGCGGTAAAGTTGGATGTTGTAGATGGCCTGGTGGCTGTGAATCCAGATCTGACTCTGTTTGAAAGCGGCCACGGGCATTTTTCTGTAGATGATCAGATCATAAATGGTGCGCACGTTTTGGTTGGTGGCGGGAAGAATCAGTTCATTGATTCCGAGGAGAATTAAGTAGATGATTACCACCACCCCAAGGATCGGGAAGGAACTACGCCAGAGGCTGATGCCTCCAGCTTTCATAGCCAGGATCTCGTTATGTCTGGACATCAAGCCCAGGGTAACAATGGTAGCTAACAAGACAGAGGCCGGAGCAACCTGGAAAAGAATGGAGGGGATCTTGTTCAAGAAATATGCCGCCATCATCGGCAGGGTGGCTTTGTTGTAAAGGAAGGCGTTAATCCGCTCGAAGAACTCCACAATCAGATAGAGGGTACTGAAGCCCGCCAAGCCCAAGAGAAAATTTTGGCTGAATTCTCTGGCCAGGTAGCGGGTGAGGATATTCATCCTGGGGGTCTCCATTCTTTGGATCTGCGCAGGTTGTCCATTCCTTGGCGCAGTCTGTCGATGACTTTGTTCAGCCAGACCAGCAAGAGAACGGGAGATTCATTGGCGGCCTTGATCAGCAGGTAGATTCCCAAGGTCAGGAAAATCGCGTTGGCTGCCCACATACCCGCTTCCAGCAGGATGATCCCCCGCTCGGCCAGCGAGGTGCCCACACTGTTTAGAAGGTAGTAAACCAGAAGAACGCCTATGGACCAGACAAAACCTATGGACCTGCCCGCGCGGGAAGTACGGGATTGAAGTCCCAGAGGAATTCCGATGATGCCCAACACCAGGCAAGCAAAAGGGATGGAAAATTTTTCATGCATCTTGATCCTCTGTGGTCTGGTATCGATGTTCTTCGACTGCCGCACTTGAATGGCTCTGCCGAGCTCGCTCCAGGTCATATCGGCAGGATGCTTTTCCCCACTTTGTTTCCCCTTAAAGCCGGTCTGCAAATCCAAGCGGAGATCATAGGTGTCGAAGTCGATCTTCTGGTAAGCGTCAGGCTGGTCGCCCAATTTATGAATTGCTCCCTGCTTCAGCCTCAAAGTGACGGTGAGCAGATGGGGATCTGACAGGACAAATCCCTGGCGGGCGATGATCGTATGGGTCTCGGCGGCATTCCGGGAGTCTGAGATAAAGACATTTTCCCACTGGAAATTCCTGGGCTGCACCCGCTCTACGTAAAGGACCAGGCCCTCAAAATCGTCGTTGAATACTCGCTCCTTAACACCCGCATGAGCCTTAGTACTGGCCACTTGGTACAGAAGCGAACGGGAAGCCTGGTTGGCTCGGGGAAGGGAGTAGAGCGAAAGGATGGTAGTAACCAGGGTGGCGAGCAGAGCAAGCACCAGCACGGGAGGAGTCATCTGGTACAAGCTCACCCCAGAAGCTTTAAGGGCCGTGATTTCGTTATCACTGGACAGCCGGTTGAAAGTCAGCATTACGCATAATAGGGTGGCCATGGGAATGGTCAAAACGAGGAAGGAGGGCAGGAGGTAATAGAGAAGTTTAAGAATATACGCCAGGGGAATCCCCTTGTTGACGAACAGCTCGGTTAGCTGTAAAATTCTTCCGGTGAGCAGGATGAAGGTAAAGCCGACCAGGCCGAGAAGGAAAATGGGGAAAAGTTCTTTCGCCAGGTATCGGTAAACGGTCACCTTCATACGATGATCTTAACTTAAGGCCAGGGGTTTGTAAATCCCAACCTTTAGCTAGTTCTCATTCGGAAACCCCAGTCTCTTCCCTCCCCCTTGAGGGGGGAGGGCAGGGTGGGGGTGGTAAAGGGCCAGAATTTTGAGACTTTCCGTTTATGATCCCCCTCATCCCGTCCCTCTCCCGCCAGGGGAGAGGGAGTTTCCGGATGGACACTAGCTAACAGTAGGCATTTTTGAAAAAGGATTGATATGTCCGTTCGAACAATGCTGGAGGAGAGGGAGAAAAGATTCCTATCTCCCTATGCTCAGCTTAGCGCCAACAGCCGAGGAAGAGCCATTGCGGAAGAAGAATGCAGCATTCGGCCCGCCTTCCAACACGACCGTGACCGGATCATTCATTCCAAATCCTTCCGCCGTCTCAAGCATAAAACCCAGGTTTTCTTGGTGCCCACCGGAGACCATTACCGTACCCGCCTCACCCATACGCTGGAGGTCTCGCAGATTGCCCGGACTATGGCCAAAGCCCTTTGCCTGAACGAAGACCTAACCGAAGCCATAGCCCTGGGCCACGACCTGGGACACACCCCTTTCGGTCATGCTGGCGAGGAGATCTTGAACGAGATCTGCCCGGGGGGGTTCCATCATGCGGCTCAAAGCTTGAGGGTGGTGGATATTCTGGAGAGAGAGGGGAGGGGCCTCAACCTTACCTTCGAGGTTAGGGATGGGATCCTCAAGCATTCTAAGGGGAAGGGAGATGTAATCCCCGAAGACCCTGATGACCTGCCTTGTACTTACGAAGGAAGAATCGTACGCATCGCCGACATCATTGCCTACATCAATCATGATATTGACGATGCCATTCGTGCCGGGCTTATCTCGCCCAGAGATCTTCCCCAGGATTGCCTGAAGCGCCTGGGAGATTCTCACGGGAAGCGAATCGATACCATGGTGCGCAACATTCTGGAGCAGGCCCAGAAGGCTGAGCCTTTGAAAATCGAGTTGAGCGAAAGTGTATTGGAAGCCACGGTGAACCTCCGGGATTTCCTGTACGAGCGAGTTTATGACCTGCCGCAAGTCCACGATGATTTCATCAAATCGGCGAAGATCATCCGGGAACTTTATGCCTTTTTTTTGCAGAAGAAAGAAGAATTTAGGAAGGAAACAGGGGAGGCATTCGCGCATGAGCCCCTGGAGCGAGCGATCGCTGATTTCATCGCTGGGATGACCGACCGCTACGCTTTCAAGCTCTACGAGAAGGTCTTCCTTCCCCAGCCCTGGCTGGTTATTTAACCGTTTTTCTTCTTCTGATTTGATTGACTACTGGGGGCCTTTTTGTGATAATGCCAGATGAGTTTCTTGGGGGTGGTCATGAATGACAGGAAAAATGAAGAAGAAATAATTGAATTGACCGAGGTGATCGAGGAGGGGCCCGCAAAAATAACTCCCCGGCCTTCAGTTTCAGGTTACGAACCCGAGTTGAAAGCCATGAGAGAAGCGCTCCAGGCCAGGGCCGAGGAATGGATGTCCTCAGAAGGAGCGCTAATTCTGGAGCGAGTGGCCCGGGAGATCTTTCCCAAAATTGCCGAGGATGTATTGCGGAAGGAGATTGAGAAGATCAAAGCCAAGGTAGAGGAGCAAGAGTGAAGCAAGAAAGGAATACGAGTCGCAAGAAAGCTTACAATCCTCACCAGGTAGAAGAGAAATGGTATCGTTTCTGGGAGGAGAAAAATCTCTTCCGGGCGGATGAACTGTCCAGCCGGCCCCCCTTTTCCATCGTCATTCCTCCGCCCAACGTAACCGGGTCTTTACACATGGGTCATGCCCTCAACAACACCCTCCAGGATGTTCTGACCCGATACAAGCGGATGGATGGTTTTAATGTCCTCTGGCTTCCAGGAACAGATCATGCGGGCATTGCCACGCAGAATGTTGTGGAGAAGCAGTTGGCCGAAGAAGGGACCAACCGGCATAACCTGGGCCGGGAAGCCTTCATGGAGCGGGTATGGAAGTGGAAACAGGAGTTTGGCGGGCAGATCATCAAGCAGTTGAAAAAGCTGGGCAGCTCTTGCGATTGGAGCCGTGAGAGATTCACCATGGACGAAGGCCTATCCCGGGCAGTGAAGGAAGTCTTCGTCCGCCTCTACCAGCAAGGCCTGATTTATAGGGGAGACTACATCATCAACTGGTGTCCCCGCTGCCAGACGGCCCTGTCGGACTTGGAAGTTGAACACGAGCAAGAACAAGGTCAGCTCTACTACATCAAGTACCCTTTGGAGGGATCGAAGGAATATCTAATTGTGGCCACTACCCGGCCAGAGACAATGCTCGGCGACACGGCGGTAGCTGTGCATCCTGAAGATAAGCGGTACATGAAATTCATCGGGCAGAAGGCCATTCTTCCCCTGATGAACCGGAAGATTCCTGTGATCGCTGACGCTTATGTTTCCCAAGAATTTGGCACCGGTGCTCTGAAGGTCACACCTGCTCACGATGCGAATGACTTTGAGATCGGGCGAAGGCATGGCCTGGAAATGGTGCGGGTGATCGACGAGGCCGGGAAGATGAATGGCCAGGCTGGTAGATACGCCGGGCAGCAGCGATTCCAGTGTCGCAAGGAAGTAGTCAGGGACCTCAAAGAGGCGAAATTGTTGAAGAAGGTGGAACCCTTCCTGCATAACGTCGGCCACTGTTACCGCTGCAAGACGATCATCGAACCCATGGTTTCCAAGCAATGGTTCGTACGCGCCCAGCCTCTGGCTGAGCCGGCCATCGAGGCGGTGAAAAAAGGACAAACCAGGATTATCCCCCCGGTCTGGGAGAGTACCTACTTTGAATGGATGAATAACATCCGCGACTGGTGTATCTCCCGGCAGATCTGGTGGGGCCATCGGATTCCAGCCTGGTATTGCCAGGAATGCGGAGAGGTGATCGTCTCCACGGAGTCAGTGTCCCAGTGCCCCTCCTGCGGCAGCTCGCGGGTGGAGCAAGAGCAGGATGTTCTGGATACCTGGTTCAGCTCAGCGCTCTGGCCCTTTTCCACGATGGGTTGGCCGGAAAAAACCAAAGACCTGGAGGTCTTTTATCCCACATCTGTCCTGATAACCGGGTTCGACATCCTCTTTTTCTGGGTGGCCCGCATGATGATGATGGGGTTGAAATTCATGGGGGATGTTCCCTTCAGGGATGTCTACATTCATGCCTTAGTGCGGGATGCTGAGGGACAGAAGATGAGCAAGTCCCGGGGCAACGTCATCGACCCGCTGGTGGTCATCGAAAAGTTCGGTACGGATGCTTTCCGCTTTACCCTGGCAGCCTTTGCTGCGCAGGGGCGGGACATTCGGCTCTCCGAGGAGCGCCTGGCTGGTTACCGGAATTTTGGCAACAAGATCTGGAATGCCTCGCGTTTCACTCTGAGCAATCTGCAAGATTACCACCCCCGCAAGCCAGTGGGAAAGGCTGAACTGACTCTGGCCGACCGTTGGGTCCTCAGTCGGGTGAACCGCACCATCTCCGAAGTGCGCCAAAATCTGGATAGTTATAGGTTCAACGAAGCTGCCTCGGCCGTCTACCAGTTCCTCTGGCATGAATTCTGTGATTGGTACATCGAACTGAGTAAGCCCGTCCTCTACCAGGATAAAGACCCCGCTCAGAGATGGATGGCCCAGAATGTTCTCGCCCGGGTACTGGATACTTCCCTCCGGCTTCTCCACCCGTTCATGCCCTTTATTACCGAAGATATCTGGCAGTCCTTTCCCGGAAATGAGGGATCCATCATGGTGGCCGAGTTCCCCAGGGCGAAGGAGAGCGAAATTGATCCTGGCACAGAGGCCGAGATGGACTTGATTATGAGCGTTATCGGGGCTATCCGTAACCTGCGCAGTGAATTGAACGTTCCGCCGTCGAGAGAGGTGGAAATAATTTTGCATACCAACAACAGGGAAGCTTTAAACACGCTGGAGAAGAACCGGATTTACGTGGAAACCCTCGCGCGTGCTGGCAAGATTACACTTCAGACCAGCGAAGAAAAGCCAAAATTATCAGCCACTTCCGTGGTGGGGGAGGTGGAAGTCTTTTTACCCCTGAAAGGATTGATCAACCTGGATGACGAAGAAAAACGAATTCAAAAGGAGATCGCCAAAATAGAAGAGGAGTTGAAGCGGGTCCATTTGAAGCTCCATAACGAAGAATTTTTGCGTAAAGCCCGGCCGGAGGCAGTGGAGAAAGAAAGAGAAAAAGCAAAGCCCTTGTCCGAGAAGATGGCGAAGTTCAAGGAAGGATTGGCCAGGGTGCAGGCCTGGAAGAAAGAAACAAATTAATTTCAAATTTCAAATTGCAGATTGTAGATTGCGGATTTAAAAATCTGAAATCTTAAATTCTTAATTTTCAATCTGCAATCTGAAATCTGCAATCTGCAATGAGGGAGTTGGCCATGTATTTTCCCATTTATCGTCCGCGGCGCTTGCGGAAGAATGAGACTCTGAGGAGGATGATTCGGGAGACGAAGTTATCCGTGGATGACTTCATCTACCCTCTTTTCGTCACCCATGGCCGAAGGGTGCGGAAAGAGATCACCTCCATGCCCGGGGTCGCTCAGCTCTCCGTAGACCTGGCGGTAAAGGAAGTAGAGGAAGTTTTTAATCTGGGCGTGCCCGCAGTCATTCTTTTCGGCATCCCTAAGAAAAAGGACCTGCGAGGATCTGAGGCTTATGCCCGTTCGGGGATCATCCAGCAGGCCATCCGGGCGATTAAGAACAAAGTTCCGGAGCTGGCAGTCATTACCGATGTTTGCCTTTGTGAATACACCAGCCATGGCCATTGCGGGGTGGTGGTCAAAGGTGAAGTGGATAATGACGCTACCCTCAAGCTTCTGGCCAAGATGTCCCTTTCCCACGCCCAGGCTGGGGCAGACATGGTTGCCCCCTCAGACATGATGGATGGGAGGGTGAAAGTGATCCGCGAGATCCTGGACCAGAATGGCTTCGAAAACCTCCCCATTATGTCTTACGCTGCCAAACACGCCTCTGGTTTTTACGGCCCTTTCCGCGAAGCTGCAGAATCTACCCCTCAGTTTGGAGACCGCAAGTCTTACCAGATGGACCCAGCCAACGCCCGGGAGGCCATACGCGAGGTATGGCTCGACGTTCAGGAGGGGGCGGACATTATTATGGTCAAGCCTGCACTTCCTTACTTGGACATCATCCGGGCAGTGCGGGAGCAGTTTAACCTTCCCGTGGGCGCTTACAACGTGAGTGGAGAATATGCCATGATCAAAGCCGCCGCCCAAAAGGGCTGGCTGGAAGAAGAACGGGTAATGATGGAAGTCTTGACGGCGATCAAGCGGGCTGGAGCCGACCTCATCCTTACTTACTTTGCCAAGGACGCCGCTCGGCTGCTCAAGAAGTAATGAGCAATGAGCGATGAGTGATGAGTAGAATCAAGAAGTCAGAATTCAGAATACAGGGATCAGAAAATAGAATAGAGTTTCAAGTTACACGTTGCCGGTTTTGAGTTAAAAACCTAGCCAAAAACATTTGAAATTCCCCCCTCACCTTTCCCCTCTCCCCCGTTTTCGGAGGAGAGGGATGGGGTGAGGGGGCATGTAAGGAGAGGGGGTGATGATTTTTTTGGCGCGGGTGAGTGGTCAATGGTTAAGAATTGCCACGTATGGGGAAAACTTTAAACCTGGAACTCAAAACCCGAAACTCCAAACTCAAGGAGGAAGAACCAATGAGTGAAAGAAAAAAAATCAGTCGCCGGGCTTTTTTGAAAGCCGCAACCGCTGCCGGGGTGGGCGGCCTGACATTTGGATTTGGAAGGGTAGGAAAGGCGCAGGTAAAAGAGAAAGCTCCTGCCAAACCCAAACCCAAAAAGAAGGTCTTAGGGGTGGACGTCATCAAGATCGGCGGGCAGGGAGTCACATCCGGTGCCCATGCCGATTATGGCTGGCAGATGCTCGCCGGTTCGACGCTGGCCATTGACGAGATCAATGCCAAAGGTGGAATCTTAGGGAGCAAACTCGAACTTAAATTCATGGACGAGGAGCTCAAGCCAGCAGTGGCTGTGAAAAATGCCAGGTATCTGGTTACTGAGTGGGGAGCGCATTATCTTTTCGGGGTGGATTCCAGTGGATGCGCTATGGCTGTTGGCCCTGTATTGCCAGAGCTTGACCGCATCTGCATGTTCGCCCATGCGTCCACCCATCGATTGACCGAAGAGCTGGTTGTTGGAAAAGGAATCAAGCAGATCTTCCGTATTTCCGTCCCCGTCTACCAGGAAAGCATTCTCGCTGCGATGATTTTCAAAGATTTTCCCAACATTAAAAAATGGGCGGGAATCCATCAGGATTATGAGTATGGATATGTTTCCTGGGCTCTCTTCAAAGATACCTTGAAGAAGTACCGCCCGGATGTGGAATTTGTGGCCATTGCCTGGGCTCCCTTCTGGACGATGGATTTTTCTTCCCATATCGCTGCGGTGATGGCGGCTAATCCCGATGCCATCCATGCCACTCCCTGGGCGGGGGAGGGTATGATGCTTCTTCGGCAGGCGCTGTTGCTCGGAGTCTTTGAGAAGATTCAGGCCTGGTTCCAATGCATGGGCGGGTCGGTAGACCTTTTGGAGGGAATTGCCCGGGAGGTTGAGGCTGGCAAATTTAAAGATAAACTGTGGGCCACTGCTCGATATATCCACAATTATCCCGATACTCCCGAGAACAAAAAGTTTGTAGCTAACTTCCGCAAGCGCTGGGCACGGCTTCCCAACTATTCGGCAGAAACTTCTTATTCCGCCATCTATGCCTTTAAGGCTGCCGTCGAAAAAACAAAGAGTCTACAAACAGCCGATCTTATCAAAGCTTTCGAAGGCATGGAAATCATGACTCCGGGAGGAAAGAGATACTTACGGCCGGAAGACCACCAGGCAATTTACGACGTTCCGGCGGGGAGGGTGATCAAAGACCCGAACTACCCGATTCCTATCGTTGGCGCCGACTTGAAAGTGGTCCCGGCAAAAGACTATTACCGCCATCCTCCGTTTACGCCAATTGCCATCGGCAAGTAATTGCATGGGAGGGGCCAGCTTCTGTGGCTGGCTCCTCACGCCTGAGAGGGCTCCGTCAAAGTGGTATTGAAAACGATTACAAAATCCCTCTGAATCTCTCTTTACTTGGGGGCGCACGGCCGTGCGCCCCTACTTCTCCCCCTTTGGAAAAGGGGGGAGGGGGGATTTGCTGAGACTGACTTTGACGTTACCATGTCAAACCAGATGTTTGGCTTGACAAGCATGTTTTAAATTTGCTATTTAGCCCAAATATCCGGCCAATTGGAAGGGAGGTGGTTTTTTTTCGTTTCTCTGCGGCCTCTGTGGTTAGTTTTTGACAATAAACATTCATGAAAGGAGGGGAAGCTATGAAAAAATGGTTGGGAATCATTAGTTTAATTTTTTTCTTTTTCACCCTGATTATTTCTGGTTCAGCCCTTGCTCAGAAGGCCCCGGTCAAGAAGCCGGCGGCCAAACCCCTGGGTGTGGAAGTCATTAAGTTCGGGGGCATGGGGATCCTAAGTGGCCCCCTTTCCATCTGTGGCCGTATGATCATGATGGGAGCCCAGTTAGCCATC
>Ga0315312_1000990_pt1 | contig 25187 bp, 27 predicted proteins | sample TDP7_MG_FD_203629 | JGI IMG/M metagenome (GOLD analysis project Ga0315312, IMG submission 203629) | Freshwater sediment microbial communities from Lake Towuti, South Sulawesi, Indonesia - TDP7 | ecosystem: Environmental > Aquatic > Freshwater > Lake > Sediment | place: Indonesia: South Sulawesi... | reverse complement strand
TCGACGACATCTCCGAAAGCCTGCGCCACCTCACCTAATTCTAATCACATAAAGCAACTTCAATGCAAAGGACATCATAAATATCAAGAAGTCTGTATTTAATTTGGGAGTGTTCCAGTGGTTTGATACCCATAAGGCCGTTTCCAGCCATGCTTCTACAGAAAGGCTCTGAACGGGTTTTGGTGGTTGCTGACCTCCACATAGGCTGGGAGGTGGCCTTAACGGAGAAGGGAATTCATGTTCCGTCCCAAACTTCAAAGATGCTGGACAAGATGCTTCAATTAATCAAAGCCCGGAAGCCGACAAGCATTATTTTTCTAGGCGATGTGAAGCACACTGTTGCGACAGCTGAATGGGAGGAGTGGCGCGACGTTCCAGATTTTTTTGAGGCCATCGGTGGCATGGTGCAGAACATTCGGGTGGTTCCAGGAAACCATGATGGTAACCTTGCACCCCTCCTGCCTGAAAACGTGAGAATTCTGCCCTCCACAGGTATTGTTCTCTGGGGAGATGTGGGCCTCTTTCATGGACACGCTTGGCCGTCTCCAGAACTCCTAGGGTGCCGCAGCCTCATCATGGGTCATGTTCATCCAATCGTTGCCTTTCGCGATCCTGTGGGCTTTCGAATATCGAGGCAGGTGTGGGTTAAGGCCAGATGCAACGGCGAACATCTGGCAAAATCCGTTCTTAAACACATAAACATTAAGGGCGAAAAAAACATCGCGGACTTGCTGAAGACCCGCTTTAACGTAAAGCTAAGGTCTCCACAGCTCTTCATTATGCCGTCCTTTAATGGATTTCTGGGAGGCCAACCCATGAACAAGAAAGTCAGAGGCGCGTGGTCTAAGATGTTCATAAGTCCTGTGCTGCGCTCTAAAAGCGTCGACATTAATAACGCAGAGATTTATCTTCTTGATGGAACCTTTTTAGGGTCTATTGGTCAATTACGGACCTTGGATTAATTACCATTGCTAGAAACTTAGGAGAAAACTCATGAAAAAAACGTCAGAAATCGACAGGCTCAAAAGCATTTGCAAGGAGGCTAAGGCTGAAGGAAGAGTAACTGGCACCCATCTAGCCCATCTTTCTGAAGCCTTTGGTTCACGGTTTAAGAAGGCTTGGGAAACCCTAAAGGATGATAGGGTAAAAAAATACATCTTTAAGCCGAGCGGCAGAATCGTTTGGATTGTGGTCGGCAAGGGGCGCGATTACCTTGTGATGCCTTCCGCTGATTTTTGTACGTGCGACGATTTTTACTTTCGGGTGATGGATAGGGAGGTGCACTTGTGTTATCATCTTATTGCGCAGAAGTTGGCGGAGGCCTTGGATTGGTATGATTTGATAGAGGAGGAGGACGATCTTTACGATTCTTTGATGGCGGAATGGAAGAGGGTTACTCCTTAAATATGTCTTTAGAATTTAATAGAGGGGCAGGGATCCTCGTGGAATTGGAACCATACTACACTATAATCATGGACGTATTAATGGTATTAGCGATCTTCGCGTTGGTTCTGGTTTTCTTATATTTAATCTACGGCAAAGAGAAAGGCTCCAAGTGAAAACTAGCTTTTAGCCGCCTCATCTCCTTTGTTTCCTAAGCACTAGAAAAAGGCTTATGCCCAGAATTGTTAGGGCAATAGCAAGAATGAAAAGCCAAATGGGGTAAGGATGCGGCCCAGCGCCAAAAAATATCGGAGGAAAGGGCAACACCCAAATCATGGCGCCTACAGAGGCTCCAAGCAAGACAGCCGCGATTATCATTAAAATCGTCCCCACGAAAATCAGGAGAAAGCCTAAAAGGAACAGTTTGAATGGAGTTAGCCATACGGAAGTTTCTAGAGTTTCCTTTGCCAGCGTCGGAACTTCCTGTCTGAGTTTGTTGTAACAATCTGGACAAAGCCATGTGCGGGGTTCTAGGCATATCTGGCAAACCCTACGCCCGCATTCCTGACAAATGTATCTCGCCGTGTGCCTGCCACAAACTTCGCAGTTTCCAGCCCGCAATTTAGAGCCTACCCAAAAATCTTTGCAGAAAACACCATGACAATCAACAAGAGGGAAACCAAGGCTATGGCCAAGACGAGAAGGATTTTAACTGATTCCTTGTCGGTGCCGAAGACGATTGGAAAGGGTCCAATAACCACTGCCCCTCCACCCCTAATTTTTCCCCTTCTCTTCACTGCTGTAAAAGCCAAAAGTATGACGGCTATAAAGGTCACGGCGAACCCGACAAGAACCAGCACGAGGCCTATGTTAAACAATGTTTGTCCTGCCATTGTCATCCACCTAAATGATGTAAAATGGGGATTAAATAATCTTTAGCTTACACACTTTCACTCAAAATATACAAAGGTTGGGCCGAGTAACTAGATTTTGATTTCCTCCAGTGAAGCATATTTCTCGAATCTTATCCCTTCTTTATTTGCTAGTTCGAGACAGTTTTCCCACAACTCCGTGGATGCCATATTCAGTTCACTGAAACTTCTACTCTTCCAAAGAGTCTTCATCAACTTGCAGTAGTTAGCAGGTATCTTTTTGAACTTTGTTGCCTCTTCAAGGCCCCTAAATCCAGGTTTCTTATAGTACGCTCTATTTACGAGAGCCACAAACATATCTGCATGCCACACTACATTCCAAACAGCTTCTATGCATCTCCCTAAATTTTTTTGTTTACAGGCATTCCTTGTCTTTCCAACGTTCTCGAAAATCTCAATAAGTGCAGTAGAAGCTGCTTCATGAAAATCTTTTTCAGGTATTTTTTCCACGATCTGTCTCCATTCGTTAGGCAATTTTTTAGAACCATACAAAATTTTGGGAAACAGAAATTGATGGACCTCTGCGGGCCATGTCGAAGTAACTTTCCCCACTGCCTCTGAAACCTCTCTTTCGGTCTTGAAATGTGCAGTAATCGGTATTCCATTATATGCGAAATATCTCTGCAAAGTTAGGTTTCTAGTTACGACGTACATGTCTATATCTGAATAAGCCGTTTCCTGTTTTCTTGCAACAGAACCATATACTGCAACTAGTAAGATTTCGTTCGCATATTTTTGTACAATCATTTCTGAGATTGCTTTTGCTATCTTGATCCTTTCTCCATTCGGCATATTTCAGAAAATGCCAAGTCCAATCTATTAAAGTATTGGCTCTTAAATCACGCTCAAAACTAACATGCATAAATTATACCAGAAAGAGCTGCAAAGTAATTGCGTTTAGCTTTAAAAGAAAAATGCGATAATTGTAATGTGACGAAAAATGGGACTTGATCAAATCATTGAGCAAATTCTAGTGGCGAGGCGAGACCTCAATCGTGAAGAAGTTCTTAAGATGATTAGGGAGAAAAAGATGGAAGCTGAGGGATATTTTACAGACGAGGGTGCAGCCCGCCTCGTGGCCTCAGAGTTGGGAGTAGAGGTTTTTAGGGAGCCTTTTCAACCCGAGATTCTCATTCGAGACCTGGTTTCCGGATTAAATGACGTAACAATAACTGGACGCGTCATAACCGTTTACTCCCCTAAAACCTTCATGCGCCCCGATAGGACAGAGGGAAAGGTCGCCCATCTACTCATCGCGGACAATAGCGGGACGTTAAATGTGGTTCTGTGGGACGACAAAGTCGGCCTTTTGGAGGATGAAAAGTTAAATGAAGGAGAAATAATCAGGGTTTCACATGGATACGTGCGTGAGGGCTTTGATGGAAAGCCTGAGCTTCATGTAGGAATGCGTGGGGATGTTCACATTTCTCCGCAGGGAGTAGTAGACCAAGAATATCCCACTCTTGCACGCTTTTTACAGAAGATTGGAGAAGTGACAAAAAACCACGAGAAGGCAAGCATACTCGGTACTGTGCAGCGCATTAATCCCATGTCTACCTTCGAAAGAAGCGACGGAACCCAAGGAAAGGTGAGGAGGCTGCAGCTTAAAGACGAAACAGGCCAGATAACCGTTGTCCTCTGGAACGACAAAGTGGATGAGTTGAGTGACGTAAAAACTGGTGATCACTTAAAAATTGTGGATGGCAGGGTGAAAGAAAACGTTGACACCAGGCTTGAAATCCACACTAAGACCGCGACTAAAATTGAAATATTGACGGGAATGCTCCCACCAAGGTTCACGAAAATAAAGGATTTGAAGCCCAACATGCGTGACGTAGATATCTTAGCCAGAGTTGCACATGTAGGAAGGATCAGGGAATTTATAAGAAGAAGCGGAGAAAAAGGACGTGTCTCCACCCTCCTCGTAAAAGACGAAACAGGGTTTGTTCGCCTCAACCTTTGGGAAGACAAAGCAGCAATTTACAAACAGATTCGACCGGGAGACATCTTGTTGGCTGAGAGAGCCTACACTCGAGAACGATTTGGAGAAATAAACCTCAATATAGGAAGACGAGGAGTTCTGACTTTGAACCCGGAGGTTGCAGAGGCGGAAAAGCTCCCACCTTATGAGGAAAAGACAACAAAGATAATGGAAATTAAAGAGGAGGGTGGGCCTGTGACCGTTGAGGGAATCCTTGAAACAGCCCCTGAAATTAGGGAGGTTACTACTACAAGAGGTGAAAAGGTTTTTGTTGCTTCCTTTGAATTGGGCGACGACACTGGAAAAATTAGGGTTTCCTTGTGGAGAAGGCTGGTAGAAATCAGCAAAGATTTAACGGTGGGAAATCGGATAAAAATCAGCAACGCATATGTCAAGAGGGGATTTTCTGATCAGTTAGAGCTTACTTCACGTATGCTAACGTCTGTTGAAATCAAATCCACGGAAGAGACGACGCTCTCATAACTGTTTAGCACACTAGGCCCAAACACGACAGAAGGCTTTTCCAGTCAACGTACTCCGAGACAAGTTTCTTCGCTAGGTTTATGCGCTTCTCGTCGCCAACCTTGATCTTTCCTGTCACATCCCTGACCCTTTCTACGGTGGTGTACGTGTCATAAGGAACCAAAAGGACTGGAACCCCCTTTTCCTCGGCCCTCGCCAACACCCTCACGTCAGGGTAAAGAGCCCCAGTTAAGATAAGGGCGGAAGTATCGGTTTCAAGAGCCGCTAGGGCAATGTCTGGCCTGTCTCCCCCTGTGATCACTGCCTTTCCTGGAGCCGTTCGGAAATAGTGTATGGCACTTTCTTGAGTCATGGCTCCCACCAGGTAACGTTCAACAAGGCTGGAAAGGTTTTTCTCGCCGCATAACACCTTCCCTCCCAAGGTTTCGGAAAGTTCCTTAACCGTTGGGGCGGTTAGTGGAATGCACTCTGGTATAAGGCCCCAAACGTGGACGCCCCCCTTTTCTAATGTTGGAACTATCACTTTTTTGATTCGTTCATCGATGGGTTCACTAACCCTGTTGAAAACCGCTCCTGCACATTTTGTTCCTTCTTGGGTGACGCAAAAGTTAGCGAAGAGGATCTCATCTACGGCCGTGTCTTGATAAGTCGTTGACACTAATAGGAGGTCCGAGTTTAGTTGTTTGGCCAGTTTGGCAGTAGAGAGGTTAAAGAAAGTTCCCAGACAGGGTTCGCGGAGAGCTTCTATGATCATGAAGTCTTTGCCTTTGGACGCCCGATGATATGCTCCACTGATCCTGTTCGAAAGTGTGGCGGTCTGCTCTGCGGAGTATTGATCTAAATACTGATACTCAAGTAGAATAGGGGTTATCAGTTCGACTGGTGCCTCTAGGCCTAGCAGGTTTTTCATTAGAGAAGCGTCTTCACCCGCAGGTTTTCCCTCTTTTGAGGTGAATTGCCAGCCTAAGGGCTTAAAGTATCCCACGTTCAGGCCCTCTTCTTTGAGAGTGAGAGCTAAGCCGAGGCAAAACGCGGTTTTTCCGATGGATTGATGTGTGGCTGAGGCTACGTATACACTAGGTATTTTTTCCATATTGTTCACCCAATGGTTACTGTAATTTTTACATCAAGGGCTAATGATCCCTTACCACTTTCATAAACGAAGAGCGGATTTATATCGATTTCACTAATTTCTTTAAAGTCCATAGAGAGCTGGGAGACCCTCAGAATCACATCGACAATAGATTCAATATCTGATCTAGGCTCGCCCCTTATGCCTCGCAGCAACGCGTACATCTTGGTTTCAGTCATCATTTCTGAGGCAACCCTCTCTGAAATTGGAGCCAAACGGAAGGATACGTCCTTCAGGATGTTTACATAGACCCCGCCTAGACCGAACATTATTAGTGGGCCGAACTGGAGGTCACGGTTCATGCCCACGATCACTTCTTTACCTATGGGAACCATCTTTTGCACTTCAACTCCGAAGACGCGGGCCCCTGGCATGAAAAGGTTAGCGTTTCTTATAATTTCGTTAAACGCGATTTCCACCTCCCGGCTAGAAGCAAGATTCAGTTTTACTCCCCCGATGTCTGTTTTGTGAAGAATTTGAGGAGAAACCACCTTCATGGCCACGGGATAGCCTATCTCCTCTGCGGCGCTCACCGCTTGCCTCCTGTTTTGGGCAAGAATACTCGGAGGAACCACAATTCCATAGGCTTGAACCACATTTCTCGCCTCCACGGAGAGGAGACTTACACGCCGCTCTCTCCTAGCCCTCTCAAGAATGCTTTCCACAACAGTGCGGTCCACCTTTAACGAAGGAAACTTCTCCGGCTCACGTGTAAGGTCTTCTCTATACTTTACCATGCCTGCCAAGGTGGCAACGCCCTTCTCCGGCTGCGGATAGTTGGGGATCCCAGCTTTCATAAGGGCTTCAACAGCTTTCTTTATACTTTGGCCGCCCATAAAGACCGCTATAATCGGCTTGTTCGGAAAGATGGACTTAAGGGCCTCAAGTTGCATGGCGGTCTCCAAGGGTTGAGTCATAGCCTGAGGAGATAAAATGACCATTGCGGATTCCACGGAGTCATCCGCAAGAATCGTTTTTAGGGCAAAGCCATATCGGTCCGCAAGCGCATCACCCAAAACGTCTACAGGATTGAACAGGGAGGACTCCTCAGGGAGCTCCTTACGAAGAAGCTCAACAGTATGGGGGGACAACCAAGCTAGGTTCAGGCCGTGTTTCGAACAAGCGTCAGCGGCCACAATGCTTGGCCCACCAGCGTTGGTTAGAATGGCCACGTTTGGACCTTGGGGGATGGGTTGCGACGAGAAGGCTATGCCCAAGTTAAACAATTCCTCGACGGAGTCGGCTTTAAGCACCCCGCACCTCCTGAAGGCCGTGGTATAAGCAACCTCGCTGCCAGCTATCGACCCTGTGTGGGAGGCTGCCGCTCTGGCACCCGCATCAGATGTGCCCGATTTAAGGATGACCACCGGTTTTTTACGTGAAAACATGGGGGCTACTTTCATAAACTTTTGTCCGTCTTTTACTCCTTCGATGTATACAAGAATAACCTTGGTGTTTGGGTCTTCCACTAACAATTGCATAAAGCTGGTCTCATCCATGTCCGCCATGTTTCCAAGGCTAATGAGGTTGCTTAAGCCGACGCGCTCGCTTGCCGCCCAGTCTAGAACAGCCGAACACAAGGCGCCGCTCTGCGACATAAAGGCGATATTTCCTTTAGGCGGCATCTGAGATGCAAAAGAGGCATTCAAAGGCGTGAAAGTGTTTATTAACCCCAGACAGTTAGGCCCAAGGAGGCGCATCCGATGCTTCCTACAGATTCTCAGCAGCTCCTTTTCCCGTTCGAGACCCTCAGAGCCTATTTCCTTGAACCCGGCTGAAATCACAATGAGAGCCCTTAAGCCCTTTTCTCCAGCCTCTTCGGCAACGGTAGGTACAATTTCGGCAGGGACCGCCACAACACCCAAATCCACATTTTCCCCCACTTCCAGAACGCTAGGATAACACTTTAAGCCCAAGATTTCTGTTGCCTCAGGGTTTATGGGAAATATTTTCCCTGGATATTCATACCGCAGCAGATTTCTCAAGATTTCATGGCCTACTTTTCCGGCTTTTCTGGAGGCCCCAATCACAGCCACAGAGCCAGGAGCCAAGAAGGTTTTCAGCGTTTCCGCTTGAAATTTGCCTTCATTCTGGTCTCCTTGGGCGACTTGCATATTTTCATCCGCTTCGTGTTGGGTAACGTATAACCTTTATGAAGCTTAGCCTCTCTTAATTCATTTCTCTAATCTTGTTAACATTTCAAGTTTTTAAAAAAGATTTTGAGATCGATACGCGCCTTTAAGTTTTAGATAATACCATGAGCGCCGCAAAGTTTAAAAGAACAGTCTTGAATTGACTAAATTCTCGCTCAGAATGCCGTTTGGAAAGTGGAGAGATATACATTTTTACCGGGATGCAATTTTATTATTGTTGGCCAAAAACAGAACATGAGGACCCGTGAATGAAAAAGTTTGATTTCACAAAAGAAGAAGAAAAGAGGCAACGATACGTAGGGATGCTAGAGAGGTTAAGTTCTCCCATCTACGATCCCCGTAAATGGGAAGAACTAAGAAAATTTGTGTACAAGACCAGCCCACTGAACGTGGAGATAATCATCGACGATACCACATTAAGGGAGGGGCTTCAGATGGCTAAATTGTCCAGCCCTTCCCCAGAGGACATGTGCCATATTGCTTGTCTACTTAGAGACATTGGTGTGGACAGGGAAGAGGTCATAACATACACGAAGTCCGATCAAAAAGCGGTAAAAATGATGAAGGACGAAGGCTTAGGAGATATGTTGGCTGCCTGGTGTAGAGCCGCCATTGAAGATGTGGATATCGCGTTAAAGTTAGGCTTCAAACAAGTGGGAATTTCTCATCCGGTCTCATACATTCACTTTGAAAAATGGCCGGAAAAAGGGCTCGAAGAATTAGTCGATAGAGTCGTGAACACGGTGCAATACGCCGTGGATCATGGCCTCGGGGTTTTCGTTCACGGCGAGGACAGCACCAGAGCCGATTGGGATTTTGAGAAAAAATTCATAAACGCCGTAGCAGACGCCGGAGCCGAGGTTTATAGGATCTGTGACACCATAGGGTGTGGTTTGTCGGATCCTCGGGCGCCTTTACCGAATGGAATTCCGAAAAAAGTTGAATCCATCAGAAGGGAGACAAGCATACCCTATGTTGAAATTCATGCCCATGATGATCTGGGTAACGCAGTCGAAAACACCATGGCCGCCATTGAGGCTTCAGCCGGGTTTTATGACAAATTTTATGCGAGTACAACTTTTCTGGGGATCGGAGATCGATCCGGAAACGCTGAAACAGAAAAAATAATGTTGAACTGCTATTTCCGCCACAACATTAGCAAATGGAACTTTAAGCCGTTAAGGGAAACGGCTAACTTCATCGCATCTGCCCTCAATTACCATCTGCCGTTGAACAAGGCCATAGTTGGCGAAGCCGCCTTCGCCCACGAATCAGGAATCCACGTTCACGGGATAAGAATCCTTCCCCTAACCTACGAAATAGTGCCGCCAGAGCTGGTAGGGCAGGAAAGGGCCATAGTTATAGGGAAAAGGTCTGGGAAGCATGGAATCCAAATGAAGGTTGAAGAGATCACTGGAGAAAAGGTTGACGACGAAGACCCTAGGCTTCTAAAACTCATTGAAATGATTAAAGATGAATACATTGTGGGAGAAAGAAAATACCCAATAAAGGAAATAGAATTCAAAGCACTCAGCAGAAAAGCAGGGTTTCACGTAAGGGAAAAACCTTCAACAAAGTGAAGCCGTAAACTAGAAGAGTTTCAAAGTGTTTAAACTAAGAAGGAATTGGTAATGGGATGAAGCTGGGTGAAGATATTCTTAAACTGAACCTCGAAGAGGCCGCCAACGGGATCATAGAGTTCATTAGAAAAACTGTGAAGAACGCTAATGCTTCCGGCGTAGTACTTGGATTAAGCGGAGGTGTGGATAGCAGCCTTGCAGCGGCGCTCTGCGTTCGTGCCTTAGGTAAAGTAAAGGTTTTAGGCGTCATAATGCCCACGGAATTTACGCCTCCACAAGACGTTGAAGATGCCCAAGATTTCGCTCAGCAGCTAGGGATACGAACTAAGCTCGTTAATATCCATGACATAGAAGAAGCGTTCTTTAGAGGACTGCGTTGCATTCAAAAGGACCCTAAACAGAAAATCCCCATGGCAAACATTCGCGCCAGAATCCGCATGGTCATACTTTACTATTATGCAAACCTCAAAAACTGTTTGGTTGCTGGCACCGGAGACCGCAGTGAGGCCCTCATAGGTTATTTTACCAAGTATGGAGACGGAGCAGCAGACTTCCTGCCAATCCGCCACCTATACAAGACACAGGTAAGGGAACTCGCCAAACATCTAGGCATACTAGAAAAGATTGCCTACAAGCCGAGTAGCCCGCAGCTTTATCCAGGGCACAAAATAACTGATGAGATACCCATCGACTATGAAAAGCTAGACCTCGTACTAGTCGGGTTGTTTGACCGCAAGCTACCTCCAAAGGAGGTTAGCCGACTAACAGGTATTTCCATAAAAGTTATTAATGAAGTGCTACGGCGCTTTAGGGCGTCCAAACACAAACGCAAATACCCTCCCATGGTTAAGGGAAGATAGTTACTTCTCTTTTTCATTCAACAACGAGAGGAAAAAATGGACATCTTTTGATCATTTGGATTCGGCTTTGGCTTTGGTTACAGTTATTTCTATGGTTGAGACGTTTGCCCTTTGACCCTCGAGTCTAACCATTTCTTCAGTTCCGATCTCAATGCCTTTGACCTCTAAGTCCTTCACAAAGCCGCGTCTAAGCAGTTCAACTGTGTCGACAGCACTACTGATGGCCCGCCCCCTAGCCTTCACCACAACCTCCTTTTCGCCGGCGTTAAAAAATGTAAGGCAGGCAATTACGTAATTCATCACGGGCTTTCTGCCAACAAGAACAATATTTTCCTTAGGTTTTTCTGTTGGTTTCTCAGGCTCCTTTTTTTCTTCGGTTTTTTTAGGTTTTGTCTGTTTTTCCTTTGCCACGTTTGTCCCTCTTCATATAACATTAAATTATATCCTCTTATATTTTTCTAGACGAACTAGAAAAACGTTAGCAAGGCGATCAAGAGAACACCAGCCATCGAAAATATGGAAAACGCAAGTTTTTTGCTCAACTGAGCCGTTTCTTCAGCAATAACACATAGCGCCTCTACCTGTTCCTCCCCGATGATCCTAACTTTAGGAATCGTTATTGTGCGCCACGAAGCCTCAGCGGGCTCTAGGTTGTTTAACGCAGTTTTCGCAGCCTGTTTAATATAGTCGATTAGCTTTGTCTGGTCGATCGCTTCGCCTAATGGGTGGTAGCCACGTTCGGTTAATATGATGCCGTTCACAGCATGGGTGTCTGTTGTGAGAACCTCCCCGTCCGCAATGCCGATTTCCCGAAGCGCTAAGAGAATCTTTTCCCGCAGCCCTGAAACCATGTTGTTTCCGTCGATGGTTATGTAGGCCGTTTCCTGTTTGCCGACCTTCAATACAAGCACAGTTATTCCTCCGGGGCCCATGCCATCCTTTAGAGCGAACTCCTTCGGAACTACTTTTGCGGCTCCAACCTCAAAGGAAGACCCCTGATGAAGCAGTGCCTGCTCGATACCCTTCACCGCGGCTTTTTCGAGGGGCTCTATTGTTCCTCTAGGATCAAATGGACATTTAATGCTGTTATGGGCGTCCACAATGATCGCAGGGGATAAATCTCTTTTTTTGGCCTCCTTAGCAACGGCGAGCTCTAATTCTCGGGAGAGGTCTTCCATAGTCTGGGGCGCTACGGTCAACGTGATGAACGCGCATTTCCCAAATGTTTGGCAGCTTGCTTTCGCTCCCTTTACTTGGGTTCTTATGAAGGGAGTGGCCTCAGAACCAAGGGTGGAAAAATCCACAGACTCTAGAATTCCCTTTATGACCCTTTGGTTTTCAAGCTGAGACGCTAAGTCAAGCTCATGGCCCGACACTCCATGGGTAACAGAGACTATACACCCCAGTTTATTCTCCAAAGCGCTTTGAATCATATAAGGAAGAGGACTGCTTCCAACATTTTTGAAGGGGCCTGGATGAATCGCTGGAACAACTACCACGGCCTTTATCTTTTCGCCAGCCTTGAACGCCAAAATAGAAAGCCTTACGCTTCTTTCACGGCCGAACCTTTCAAGGATGCTCTCAAGAGGGGCATTTAAATCCTCAGCCCAATTTGCTAAAAAGGCCTTAAAGATGGGAAGGGAACCAATCCCAAGTTTTTTTTCCCCCACGCGATTCACAAAGATAATGAAAAGAGAGACCGCTAACACGGCAAGGACAATGGAAAATAAGAAGAGGAAGAGGAAGCGGGCGGTTGGACTGTGCCCTATAACTTTATCCATTAAAAGGAGGGAGACACTACATAATATAGGTTGCAGAAGAGAAGAAGCGAGAATCCGCTCTGAACCAGCAAACGACACTGTGGAGAACACTAACAAACGAAGGATGAGCGCTGCAAAAAAACCGATTAGAAAAAATTTAGCCCAAACATTGGAGTTCATAAGGAAAACGCTAAGGACCCCGCCTAGAAACGTGAAAGCGAACCAGAAAAGGCAAGAGAAAAGGGACAAGGCGGAGCAACGTCTTAAATTAAAAATTGGATCAGTTTTCATGGAACCGTAATGGATCAAGAAGTCGGTTGAAACGGTGATTAAAGCGAAAGTTATGCCAAAGAATAAGCCCAAGGTTAACCCATGGAAAGAAGGATTCATGGGAAAAGTTGCTAGAATCCCGCCGAACACGCAAACCGCAAAGAGGATAAGAATGATTTTGGCATGGGAAGGCAGCGTAAACAACGATGAATAATGGCTAACAGCCTTGCCCATTTGCTCATCCAGAGAGCCGCGGGAAGCCAACCTGAAGCCTCATTATTACATTCTTTAGGCAAAGCTCAAAAAGCTTGAGGTATTCAACGGAACCTTTCAAAGCCCACGTGACGTATAAAAGGTTTATTTATTCAGCAAATATTTCAAAATTGTGAGTAAAAATGTGGTGGCGAAGAAGGGAATTCTTTGAAGAACTAGACCGTATGAGGGAGGACTCTTTCTGGGCGATAAGGATCAAGGACCCCCGCTTGTGAAGGCTTTCCAGCACATAAAATCCGTTTTTCCTTGATTTCTCCTTCAAATAAACTTCGTGGAAGGCCCTTAACCTAGCTTGATCATGGATGCTCTCTTTTTCGCCGTTTCTCTCGATGACGTATTTCCATTTAACCAGCCAAGAATTGTTCCTTTCGTCATAGTCGAAGCTTTTGCTCAGCCTAGTTACCCTAAACTTGTCGAATTCGAAAACCCGTTTCTTCCATTCTTTGAAGTAACTCTCGTCCACATATTTTGCGTCAAAATTGTCGAAGATCAAAATTCCTCCGGCCCGCAAAACCTCATTAAAGCCCCTTAGAGCTTTTTCAACATCATCGTCCGCTATCATGTACGTAAAACTCCTCCCAAGACAAGTCAGGGCGTCGAAAACTTCGCCTACCTGGATGTTTCTCATGTCTTGCCTAAGGAGCCTACCTTTACTCCTTTTTCTGGCGATTTCCAACATTTCTTTACTTATGTCTAAGCCGGTTACCTCGTAGCCATTTTTCTCTAAAATTTCCATTAAATGACCGGCACCGCATGCAACTTCCAAAACCTTATGGCACCTATATTTCTTGAGAATTTCATCGACAAAATTGAACATCTCTCTATAGGAGAATATCTGAACATAAATCTTATCGTAAATCCAAGCCAGCTTCTTGTATAAGGCATGGTAGCCAGACTTACAACTAACAGAACTTCTTTTAGTTTTTGAGCGGAACACGTTCACCCATTTTAACCACGGAAATCATTCGCTGGGGAACATTTAACCTTTTAAAAGCCCCTTATAGATGGAAAGTTCATGTTTTTAGTTTCTCGTACCGTTTCGAGATGATGAGGTAAAGTTGGCCCCGTAAAATTTCTCCAGTTAGGTTTAGGCTTTGCAGATTCCTGATTTCCTCAGCCAATTCCTTGTCTTCGAGGGTCCCAGCGATCCATTTTTCAAAGTCTCCCCGGTAGAGATGGAACTCTAAGGATTTTGCGTTGATTTCTTTAATTTTTTCAATGAATTCCTCTAAGGATGCCGCGTTTTCCCCTGTGTAATTTCCTATGGATGTGAAGAAATAGAACGCCTTCTCCCTTGGGAGCTTTCGAATAATCGGGGTGTTAGGTGAAGTTGTCAGTGGATGATGCGCTCCTTTTTCGGACATGATATTAATCTCCTTTTAAGGTTTATCCTTTGTTGCATCAAGCTCCTAACAAATAACAGTTGCGAGTGCGGTTCCAAAGTCTCAACTCCTTTTGATCAAAAAACCCTGCTCTTTATGTTTTTTTGTAACGATTTGGGTCCTAATTCTCAACACTCCGCGAAGAGGTGCAACTGATTGAGCGATAAACGAATGGAGCTTATCCTGGTTTTCTGCCACCACCTTGGCGATTATAGACAACTCCTCAGAGAGCGATGCAAAAACCTCTAAAACCTCCTCGAATTCCGATAACTTTGCCGCTACTTTTTCGCTTTCCTTTGGATCCGTAATCACGGTCATGAAGGCAGTTACCCGCCTTAAATCAGCCTTCTCAGGGTCGATAACGACCGCATATTTTCTAATGATGCCATGCTTCTCCATTCTCTTCACCCGCTCATAAACGGTTGAGTGCGTAATCCCTAGCTGGCGACCGATTTCGGTATAGGTCCCCCTTGCGTTCTCCTGAAGGGCCTGCAAGATTTTCCAGTCTAAGTCGTCCAAGGTGGTCGTTTGACCCTTTACCCGCATTTTCCCAAATCCTGTAGATAACTACGTTGACGATCTTGATATTTATTCCTTGCCAAGAACGATTATATAAACTCAAACTTAAATTCCATAAAATTTTGTTGGTTACAATTATGTTTTTACGCCAATTTTTTTTCGATATTTGTAGAAATATGGATACCATTTTCGTATTTTTTTAAAAAATAAGATAAAAAAATCAACAATTTGCAGAAATTCTGTTGATTATCCTTTTATATAACATTGATATATATCAAAGTACCACAATCAGGTCGTATCGTTATGGCTAGTTTTCCCAAAGCTTGGGAGCTAATTGAGCGTTTCAAGGACCACTGTCAATCAAGGGGATGGAAGACCTCGGACCGCGAAGACTTGGTTAAGGCGGGCGACGAATACCACAATTTCCTCTGGATCCAAACGGTTCACCCCTCCACATTCGAAAAGGTTGCCCTAAACAGCAGATGCGCCATCCGTGATGGAGCCTCCTACCGGGTCGTGGACGTTTCGTTCATGGCTTGGGTGTGTTCAAAAAGGCCCTCAGAAAGACTTATGCAAGAAATAGCAAGGAATCCCAAACTCTTGAAAGTAAACGCAATCTACGACCTAAGCCAAGTGTACACAGGAGAGCCGGTCTGCTTAAAAATAAACGAAACGGATAGTGAGGTCTTCGAAGACTTCGAAAAGTTCCTAGAGAAAGATTTAGGAGTAAAGCTAAAACCATATCAAAGATCGCCGCTTTTGAGAACCCAAGTATAAAACAAAATTCAAAGAGTGAAGACGCCAAACCTTCCTTTACAGAAAATTTTATGCCACAACTTCTTCGTAGACTTTGATGGTATCCTGCGCCACTTTACTCCAAGTAAAGGCTTCAAGAACTCTTTTTCTGGCATTTTCTCCACACTTTTTCCTTAATTTGTCGTCTTCCAACAGGGTTATAACAAACTTTGCGATGTCAAGGGGATCGAAGGGGTTTATGTGGAAGCCACACTGGTTTGGGCCGCTTGGTATCACCTGCTCTCTAAGTCCGCTCACCCCTGTGGCGCCGACTATAACGGGTTTTTCGAGGGCCATGGCTTCGGTGCAAACAATGCCGAAGGGCTCGTATTTGGAAGGGAAAACGCAGACATCGGAGGCCGCGTAATATTTTATTTTATCCTCCTCGGCCAAGAATTCATACTTTAAGACCACGTTTTTTTGAAGCCCAAACTTTGCCACATCGTGCCTTAATAGGTCCTGTTGATCCCCTAATCCGATGATTACGAGTTTTGCTTTGGAAATCTTCCTTGTGATTTCGGGCATGGCGTGAAGAAGCATGTCGGCGCCTTTCACCCAGACGAGCCTCCCCACAAACAGAATCATATATTCATCTTCCTGAACCCCGAGATTTTTCCTTATCCTTCGCCTTTCCTCCGAAGAAACTTTTTCTAGATTGAACTTGTTAACGTCAATTCCGTTGTATGCTACGCGAATCTTTCTTTCATCGTAACCTAGACGAACCAGGTCATCGCGCATGGCATAGCTCACGGTCACTATCCTCTCAGCCTGCTCCCCAGCAATTTTTTCCAGTCTCTTCACGGTGTCCGATCCGTCGCCTGATCGGCCTTCTTCAGTGCTGTGAAGATGGAAAAAGAGGGGTTTATTTAAGCCGTTGCTCGCTAGAACGCCGCCGATGCTTCCGAGCCAGTCATGGGAGACAACGAGGTCGATTTTTCGGCCTTGCGCCCTCACTAAGTCGTTCACTAACTTGCTTGCGGAAAGCAGGTTGTAGAGCATTACGTCTGCGAAGTGTCTCCGGCCCTCCTCGGACCAGCGTCGCACCTCTTCGGGAATGAACATAGGCAGAAGCAAACTGATGTTTACGTCGGCTATGACAGGGCGATGGACCTCGACGCCCTTGTAAACGTCCCTTGTAGGAGCATCACCAACGTGCGTTGAAAAAATTGTAACATCATGTCCCATCTTCACGAACTCTCTTGTGATGTATTCAGCGTAGGTTCCTAGTCCACCCACCACGTAGGGCGGAAACTCGTTGACGAAGAAAACGATTTCCATGTTGGTGACCTCCCTTATGAATACTAATTATCTGATTAAAAGTTCTTTGGAACGGTTGCTTAGGCTTAAGGAAATCGGGTTAGGAATTTGGATTTTAGTTTCCATTCTGCCTTTACATTATTTTGAGAAGAATCACTTAGAAATGGCTCAATTATTTCATAGAAGAAGGAAAATTGGGGGCTGAAAACTTGGGCGAAAAAAGGATTAAACAATAAGAAAAGTACTTGACAATGTTGATTTTTGGATTCAAAGAACGATAAAGTTTTATTCTTGATCATTGTAACGTTTTCTTGATAGTTATGTCTAGTCTCCCCCCAACTGTTTTTCACATGCTTGAACGGAACGTGGGGCGAAAGATATTGGTGATTCTAGACCCTTCCTATGGGTTTGAAGGGAGGTTGGCGGCCGTAACGTTGGAGCCCCCTGGCATCTGGCTCTCCGACGCTGAGGCGGTGACGCTGCGATCCACCATAGCGCAACCCATTCCGCAGGTTGCGGTTAGGGAGAAAAGAAGTGAGATATTTATTAATTTGAAATCGGCTCAGCGTATTGAGGTCCTCCACGAAGGGAAATAGACATTTTCAACCTCGAAGCCTTTCAGTGCGCCAGTATTTACTTAGGTTTACTTTAAAGAAGGCCTTACTGGAACGAAAGTTTGTCTAGGCATAGAGACTTATTAACAGGCAAACCACTATGAGGGCCGCCCCAAGGATTACGACCAGCTCAGGCCTTACTTTCGGGCCCGGGGTCTCCTCCTCAAAGAATCGCAGTAACCCTGCACTTGCCGCTGGCATGGGAGCGCTTCTCTCGCGCCTTTTCTCTCGCTTGCTTTTACTCATGGTGATCTTCTCCGTGCTTGTCTATATGCCTTGGGCAGTGATTAATTAAGATTACGTGGTGGCAGAATTTATAGGTTTTCGATTTCTTTATTTCTCTTGTAACCGCATTTATGTAGGAGAGAGGGTTGGTTCTCGTATACACAATTGGGTATGGCAACAGAAAATTTGAGGGTTTCATTTCCTTGCTGAAAAAGCATGGAATTAACATAGTGGTTGATGTTAGGCGGTTTCCTAGGAGCATGTACCCAGAATACATTAAAGAAAATTTGGAAAAAGAGCTACCAAAATTTGGCATAAAGTACGTGTTTATGGGCGATACGCTGGGAGGCTTCCGCAGGGGATACGAGAAACACATGGAAACAGAAGCATATAGGGAGGGAATAAAGAATCTTTTAAAGCTCACAAAGCAAGGAAAGGTTGTCATCATGTGCCTTGAAAGAAGCCCAAAAGGCTGCCACAGGCGATACATCTCGCAGACCCTAAAAGACTTAGATGTTAGAATTGTCCATGTCATTAAGGAGAATATAGTACTAGAAAATCGTTCTTAGTGAACTAAAAGATGAGCCCCTTGTCATGGGATAACCTTCGGTCGATCTTCCAGCGATCAGTTTTTAACCTCAGTCAGCCTCACCGTATAGAGCGAACAAGCCTATCTCAAAAGACCCGGATACAGCCACTTCTTTCTTTCCCTGCGCTTTTTATCGTCCCATTCACTAAGAATCTTGACAGCCTCATTAGCAACCTTTATGCACTCTTGCTCTCCAGCGCCAGCCTCAAAAGTGTCAGTGCACCGATTTGCATAAACAGCGCACACGGTTCCAGCCCTCAACCTGAAGAGGGAGGCCAAGACGTAAAGGGTGGCACACTCCATCTCGAAGTTTAGCACATTCGCCCTCTGGAGACTTGGAATCAATTTCTCAAGGCTTGATTGCCAGAAACCTTGAAAGGAGGGCCTAGCCTGCCCAGCGTAAAAGTCGGAGGTTGTGGCGGTAATCCCGACATGATACTTGGTTCCTAGGCTTTCGGCCGCCTCAATGAGTGCAAGCAAAACTTCGTAATTGGCGACGGCGGGGTACTCGGGCCTAACATAGTCGTGGCTGGTTCCGTCCAGGCGAACCGCAGCCATAGAAATCACAAGGTCTCCGCATTTAATGTCCTCTCGGATGGCGCCTGTGCTTCCCACCCTAATGAAGGTTTCAACGCCGATGTTGGCTGCCTCATTGACCACAATGGCGATGCTGGAGGGCCCTATGCCACTGGACATGGCGGATATGCTCACGCCCTTGTACCTTCCGGTGAAGGACCTAAACTCCCTGTGATAAGCCACTTCCTTGGCTTCGTCCCAAAAGCCCGCGATCTTGGCGGCTCTCTCAGGGTCGCCAGGAACGAGAAGGCATTTCGCTAGGTCTCCGGGCTTGCAGCCCATATGATATTGTTCTCCCTTTTTGCTGGCGGGTCTTTCCGCTGATGATGGATGCATTCTGTTCCCTTCTTTAAAAGAATAAAAGGGCGATTTAACGAAATAAGTTTTGCTAGGCTCTCTGCGCTTGTTTTACCGCCTTTCGCGCCGTTTTCGTTCCAAAGGCAACTAACTCCTTCAGCCTCTTTCTGGTTCTGGCTTCGCAGTATATCTTAATGAGGGGTTGCGTTCCAGAAGGCCTTATTAGAAGCCATGACCTGTCTTCATAGTTTAATCGAATGCCGTCAAAGGTCCAAACCTCCTCGATGCCGGTTTCCTTCAAAAGGGCATCCTCAATTTTGGATGTGGCAACGGACTTCAGCTCGTCGGGGCATGGGGTGCTAAGCCTAGCCCACGGGTATTCAGGGATTTCACAAAAAATCTGAGAGGCAGTGGCTCTCTTCTCGCTCAACATCTTAACCATTCTAGCCGTGGAGTATATGCCGTCAACCCAGGGCCCCCACGAGAGGTCCATAAGCTTCCAAGGCTCACCACAGAAAACAATATCCTTCTTTTCCCTAAGGGGAACATGAATCTGCCCTAACCTTGTCCTCTCCACGCGACCGCCAGCCTTCTCAACAGCCTCATCAATACATAAGGAGGTATCAACGGATGTCACAACGGTTCCGCCATGGGCCTCAACAGCCTCCCTAGCGAAAAGCGCAATAACCCTGCTCTGACCCACAAACCCGCCGTGCTCGTCGATGATAGCAACGCGGTCGGCATCCGTGTCATAAGCAAAGCCTATGGCAGCCTTAACCCTTGGAACGGTTTCCATGATTTCCCCTAAATTCTCGGGCTGCGGCTCAGGCATACGACCTGGAAAGTGACCGTCAGGCTCGACGTTAAGGGTTGTGAGGCTGCACCCCATTCTCTGGAGCAAGGTTGGAATCAGGTTGTAAGCGGTTCCGTTGGCACAGTCAACGACAACGTGAAGAGGCTTTTCTCCTAGTTGGCCGACACGGTTAAGGATGACTTCACTGTAGCTTTGGGTGGCGTTTTCGATTTCTTTGGATTCGCCTATTTTGTCCCAGGGCATTCGTCGGTATTTATCGCCTAAAATGAGGTTTTCTAGTGCATCTTCTTCGCTGGGTACATATTCCATTCCCTCAGAGTTTAAGCACTTAAGGCCGTTGTCTTCGGGTGGGTTGTGGCTGGCTGTTATCATTACGCCGGCATCGACGTTGGAATGATTACAGAAATAACTTAATACGGGCATGGGGATCAGCCCTAAATCCAATGCGTTGCATCCGCCTGCTAGGAGACCGGAGAGCAGACTGTGCTTTAACATAATTGAGGACGTTCTTGTATCGTGTCCTGTGGCAACAACCCCTTTGTTTCCAAGAAAGGTGGCGAGAGACAACCCAAATTTAAGGACTAGTTCAGGGGTAACTTTCCCGATGATGGGCCCCCTTATTCCAGCTGTGCCAAATAGCTTCAAAGCCTTTCTCTCCACGGTTAATTTAAGGGGACCTAGGCATGCCAAGGTCGGCTATGTCTACGCTATAATCGTAGATCCTGCTTATAGAAGAAGCCGCGAGGATGTATGGGGCAAATTCCACGGGCTGAGTATGAACAATGCTTTCAATTTCACGAAAGACAGCTGCGAGCGTTCCTCGCCTATTCCTAATGGACTCAGTTAATGAAATGTCACGGGAAAACAGAGCCTTTACAGCGTCCTCATGTGACTCGTAGGCAATCCTGTGAAACTCTAGAAGCAGCCGCGAAAGCTCTCCTGTTGCCCCTTTGCCTTCTAGTTTGATGGCGTTTTCGGCGATTTGGGTGGACTGGTCCCCTATGGATTCAACTAGGCTTGCGGCAAGACGGTAGTCTAAGCAATCGATGGGCAGGATTCCCATTTTTTCGCTTAGGTTCGGGTTTTGGATCACTGTTCGAAGGATTCTTACCAAAAGAAAGTACAATCGGTCAACCTCGTCGTCCCTTGAAACGACGTTTTTGGCCAGGGAGATATCGCCTTCGACTAGGGCGGTTACGGCGTCTCGGTGCATGCCTGAGGCTATGGAGTACTCGCGGCGGAGCACTTTTTCAGGCGGAAAGGTGGATGGTTCTAGAAGGCACTGCATAACGATTCTGGAGTAATCCTCTTCGATTATCTCCAACCCGATCAAGCGACTTGACCTCTGCTTAACGTGTTCACGATCCTCTAGACTTATCCTCCCCTTTGCCTCAACTCGTATGATGTCGTACCCTAACAGATAGTTTCCGATAATTTCGTGAACAAGGTATGGCGAAGGTTTTACTACCGCTGTCTGAGGGACGCGTTCTACACCGTATTTTGGATCGACGACGAGGCGGCCGTCAAGCCTTTCGGAAACAGAAACTAGGGAGCCTCGGTCAAGTCCGTTTCTTTCAGCCCAACTCTTGGGTAGAGAAATGAGAAATGTTCCGCCCCCTGTTCTCTGAACCTTACGGAGCTCCATATCAAATCCTCAAGATAGATATTTTATTCGTTCAAGATAAGGTATGTGTATTTACGTTCAAAATTCATGCGCGTTGTAATTACCTTCATTTTCTATCTCGGGTATCCTCCATACGGGGGAACTTCATCTGTAAAGTTAACTTAATATGCAAAATCCGTTATGCATTTTTTCCAGTGTATGGGTAAAGGAACAATTATGAACCCTTCTTTTGGTTCGCCGATGCTCTCTGTTTTCCCCTTTATATGCAAGTGGGCGGTTATCGCAGCCGTGATGGCGTCTAGTTCATGCGGAGACAAAATGCGTCTTTCCCATTCGTCGCTTAATCCCATCTCTTCAAAGATTTTCTGTATTCGACGCCAATATTTTAGGGGCATTTGAAGGGCCTTTCTAGTTGACGTGGGATGCACCTCGATGAATTTGATTTGTTCCATCTTAAGTTCTTCAGTTAAATGGATTGCTCGCAGGGTTAGTTCTTTCATGGCAGGGAAAAGGGGTGGCAGAACAGGATAGCCGCGTCGATGCATTTCTTGATCCGCTTTCCTCACGGCTCCATGCGCTGGCAACGTTAGCGGGGCATCTATGGCAACCAATGCGGGTTTAGCATTAATGGTTTCAAATAGAATTTCTTGGTCACTATAAAGCTCCTTAACGATGACCCATTTTTCCTTTAAAAGGGCCCAACCAGTAGGTCTCTCAGGACGCCCGGCTAGATCAATTCCAATTAAATGCAATTTATCACCCATCTTAAGTATGTTATAAGAATTAAGAGAAAAGTTAATGTTTCCTTCGTGCTAAAACAGAGATTTAAACCTTGTCCTCTCGCGCTGTTTATACGAGTCCTGCCTCTCTGTGACCCTTTTTGCCAGTATGACTGCAACTGACGCGATAATTAGTAGAAGTGGAAGAATAATAGCTGTTGGAAACTCTGGCACTACCAAAATGTCAAAAGTGGCTATGCTGCTGCAGCCTGCGTAAAGCACACTTCCGTTATATGCTGCTACAATCTTGAATGTACCCAAGGTATCCGTTTCGTAGGTGATGGAGGCTATGCCTTGGTCGTTGGTGGTTGCCGATCCTATTTTAATCCACCCTTCTTTCTTCATGATAAAGCCATCTACATCCATAACAGGGGTCAATTTGCAAATGTAGAAGGAAAGGTTTTGATTTGACAATGGTTCATTATTTTGATCGGTCAATTCACCTGTTATGGTAGTCGAATTGCCAAGCGTTATCGTGTCTAATTCCAAGGTTAAGGCTAGTGTTGTGCTGAGGGTCTCGCTGGTCTGGTGGAGGGATATCTCCACAAAACCTGTTTTTCTTGCCGTCAAGTTCGTCTCCACATAATAAACGCTCTTGTCTGTGCTGTTTACAACCTGCACGGTGACCCCGTTTTTAACCTGATAACTGCCCGTTCCATTTAGTCTCGGCACAACAAATTTTAGCATCACTTCTGTTAGGTTCTCCTCCAGCGCATAATCAATAGTCGCCGTGACATAGCTTGATGTTCCGTTGTTTGATGGAAAGTAGGTTGTATCGAGTTTGTTAAATGGAATTGCGTTATTCTCCGACTCGTCGGTTGTGCCTGCATAATTGTAGGAAACTATTGTCTCGCCATCTACGCGCACCAGCCTATATCCCCAGTGTCCCGTAGGTCCAATGTTACCCCCAATGGCCGTTGTGCAAATGAATTTATGCCCGTTGTAGGTGGTCACATAGTCATGGTGAACGTGCCCCATGAAGATCATTGAAACATTATACTGATCTGTAAGATTCAGCAGGGTGCTTCTCGCGGGTTCTTGGACATGTGTAAATATTGGTAGATGAAATTGCATGAATATCTGGGTACTGTTGGCGTGGGAAGCCAGATCATCCCTCACCCAGTTGAGTTGTGCTTGATCTATGTAGCCTGACCCTGAGTCGATGGTCACTATGTGATAGGTGCCAAAATCAAAGGAGTAGTAAAGGGGGCCAATGTACCGTTGGTAGTTATCTTTCCAATAATCTCCTTGCATTTCATGGTTTCCAGGCGCGATGTACGTGGGCACCTCAAACATTTGTAGGTACTCGTAAAACATCTGATACTCCGTAACATTCCCTCCCGTATTTACGAGGTCGCCTGTGAAAAGTACAAATGAGGGATGTATCATGTTGACCTCTTCAATGGCCTTCCCCAGGACTATTAAGGCTCTTGAATATGAATCCCACGAAGCCCACGTCACGTCGTTCATGACGACGAAGTTAAACTTTGTCGGAAAATGAGAGATCACCTGAACCGCCCTTGGCTGGGCATAGTTTTCTGCAATTCCGTCTATTTCTGCTTGAACGGTCAGACTATAGAGCTCGATTTCGGCTGTGGAAGGAATGTTGACGGATAAGCTCCAAATTTTCGCTGAATCATCGTAGAATGTGGAGTTGATTGTTAGCGGAACCGTATGATATGGGGTTGAAATCCAGGCGCTCCAGTTAGTGGCGCTCTCGCTTACATTCACTTTTATATCAAAGGATTTCCCGCGCTCTTGAATCACAGGAACAGAAGGCAGGGGAGAAAGTATCACGCTTGTGGGATATGAAGCGACTTTTCCTTGAGTTAAGGATTCAGCTTTTGGCTCAACCATTGAAGCATAGCCTGATTGAGAGATTCCCGCCCAAAAAAGGACTGGCACCATTGAAAAACAAAGGAATATCATGAGAACAGAAAAAATTTTGGAATAATGCCTTTTGTAACGGACCTGTTCCCTCTTCATCGGTAGGAAGCCCCCTCCATGGTAAGTCTACAATTAGGACGCTTATAACAATTAAGTAACAATCGTACAGAATTAATCCTTGCTCGCAGGGTTAGTTCTTTCATGGCGGGAAGTTATAACCAACTTAACCGAATGACAAGCGTTTTAAAGCGGGGCTGGTTCACAGAGATTTTCTTCCTTCGCTGCCGCCCGTCCACATGCTTTGCAGAAGAATTTTGCATTTTTTATTAAGGCCTTGTAGGATTCGATGCCAAAATCGCTTTCTATTAGGTAGCAGAGATGCCGCTCATGGCCCAGGTGAGGCTCAGTTTCAGACTCCAATTTAAGAATAAAATCCCTAATCGCATCTCGGTACTCCCCTGAAATTTCTCTACCAATCAGTTCACGATACCAACGCTTATACCAACTAAGTGTTTTTTCGAAAGCCGTGGCTTCATTCTCCCTTTTAAAATGCCTAAATCGATTTCTAATCAAAGTTTGCTCATCAGGTGTCAACACTACCATGTTTAGTCCCACCCACCATTAACACAAAACTATGAATAAAATTTTCGGCACATACGCAGAACGTGCATCAAACCTGATGAAAAACTCAAAAAAGACTGAACTATACAATTATGCAACACCTTTGCGTTTAAGGAAAAAATGAATTGATGAAAGACGATAAAGAAGGCTATGTTGCTGTTCCGACGAAGGGAGTTTGGAGGAGGCTACGGCTGTGAGTGAGAGGCTTCAGAAGGCAGTTGCGCTTACCATGTCGGCAGGATATCAACTTGACAAGGAAGCCTTTGATTTTCTCGAGACCATGTCTCAAACGAGGGATCCCGTTAAACTAATGGAAGAAACCGTTAAAAAGATGAAGGGCCTCCCTGAAAAACCATTGTTTATCAATCGAAATTTTTTAGAGGAAGCGGTAGTAGAAGTTT
>Ga0315312_1000989_pt1 | contig 25203 bp, 28 predicted proteins | sample TDP7_MG_FD_203629 | JGI IMG/M metagenome (GOLD analysis project Ga0315312, IMG submission 203629) | Freshwater sediment microbial communities from Lake Towuti, South Sulawesi, Indonesia - TDP7 | ecosystem: Environmental > Aquatic > Freshwater > Lake > Sediment | place: Indonesia: South Sulawesi... | reverse complement strand
GCTACTTCGCAGTTCTCGACATTATGTATCCGACTAATATCAGTCCAACAAACGAAACAGATGCTATAATCGTGCCAGCCGCGTACCATTTAGGAGTTACAGGGTTTATCTGCATTTGATTGAATATGTATGTTGCAAGAACACCTGTGCCTTTCATCACGAAACTTGTTCTGACAAGCTCGCTCCAAGACAGTACGAACCCCAGTACTCCTGCAACCAGTATTTCCCATTTGATCAAAGGCATGGTTACTCTTCTGAAAACAGCAATTGGGCTGGCTTTCAAGACACTCGCAGCTTGCTCGAACAGCATCAGATCAGGATCAAACCTAGCCATCATCAGAACCAGACCGAATGGAACCGTGAATATCACATCGACTGCAACTGCGCTCCAGAACGTGAACTCAAGATCTAGCTGCTTGTACATCACCACATGCCCTAATCCCAGTGAAACGCCTGGAACTATGAAGCCAAGCAGTATCAGGTAGAAGAGGATGTCTCTACCTACGACTCTATGCCTTAGCGCTAGGCCAGTTGCGGTAACGATGAGGCATGTGACCGCTCCAACCGCAGTTGATACGAGCACTGAATTCTGAAGAGCTTGCCAAAAGGCCTTGTCGTAGAGGACGGAGATGTAGGAAATATATTCATAGCCTTTCGGCTTTGCTATGTACCAATCCACCGTTAAACCTTCAATTGGGAAACTCACGTTTCCACCTGTCTTGAATGAGAGCAGTATCATGAACGCTATAGGAAGCCATATCAGCACTACGATGAAAGCAAGATAAAGCCTTGCTACTACATCTCCCAGTTTCATAAGCATCACTCATAGATGAGTTTCTTTATGTCCACAACCTTCAGAAGAATGTACAGTACAACGAGAGCTATCACCAAGAGTATCGTTGAAAGAGCAGATGCATAAGGCCAGACGAAGTGACCTGAATACCATGCGATTGAGAGCCCCATCGTCTGAAGCCCTCCAGCCCACAATCCGGGGGTAATGAAGTCGCCAAGAATGCTGACAAAGACGAATATGAATCCACAGACAACTCCGGGAAGTGATAGTTTGAAGATTATATCATAGAATACTCTCCAAGGTGGTGCTTTGAGAACTTGGGCGGCAGCAATTAGATCACGATCGATTCTGCCTAATGCAAGGCTGATTGGAAACATCATGAATAGTATATATGTTTGAAGCCAAATGATCATTAAGGTATAGCGGGTGAACAAGAGTTCAGCTAGGGGTCCACTGGTGATTCTTAGCGACATCAAGATGTAGTTTATTATTCCGGATTCTCCAAGGATTGGAATCCAGGCTACTGTTCTAATAGTCCAATCGATGAGGAATGGTACTGTCAAGAACCATAGCGTGTAATTCTTAACTATACTGCTTTCGATCTTGAAGTTCAAGATGTAGGCCACCGGATATGCAAAGACAAAGACCACAAAGCACGTCAAGAATGCCATACCAAAAGTGTTGATCAATATCGTCGGAGTTTGAGGCGATGTGAAGAACTTCACATAATTCTCTATAGTGAAGGCACCTTCAGCTGATCCAGAAACACTAGTCGTAGCATACGTAGAGAAACTCATCGAAACAATCATCGTCAAGGGAACTATAAGAAAAATCAGGCACGAGACAAGTCCTGGAAGCAGCATAACATAGTTTGTAAGCTTGGCCATCTAGATTCCCTTACTTGCCATATATCACTTCTTCTATATTCAACCCTTCCACTACACTTGGTTTCTCGATCAGCTTGGCATCTGCTGGACTCCAGCCTATCGTATAGGATTCACCGAGTCTCAGGCCGGAAACCAATTCAGGCGCTAGGCTTGCTTTGACGGTGATTCCATTTACGATCTCGAAAAGGCATTCTACTGCATCACCGAAGTAATAATATCCCGAAAACTTGGACTTGAACTGATTGGCTGAGGACAAGGCCTCGTCGTTGACCTTGACGAACTTAGGTCTTATGCCGTAAGCCAATTTCTTCCCAACCATGTCTGGACCTTCTTTCGAAGAGGCTTTCAATTCTCCCCACTCGGTCTTAACGTAGTAAGTGTCATCTCGGCGTGATGTCACTTCGCCGGAGAAGAGATTTATGTCGCCGACAAACCTTGCCGCGAAAACAGTTCTCGGGTTTGAGTAGATTTGATCAGGTTTGCCTATCTGCTCGATTACACCTGTGTTCATTACCATCAAAGTGTCGGCTAGACTAAGTCCATGCTCTTGAACATGGGTCGTAAGTACGAAAGTGTTACCAAGCTTCTTGTGAAGAGTTTTCAAATCCTCCATCAGTTTCCTCTGCAACAAATAGTCAACATGGCTCAACGGCTCATCAAGAAGTAGGATCGAAGGCTTTATCACCAGTGCTCTAGCAAGAGCCACTCGCTGCCTCTGCCCTCCACTTAATTCCAGCGGGCTTCTCTTCTCGAACCCTCTGAGGCCTACAAGTTCAAGCGATTCTTTCACTTCACGCTGGATCTCAGACGCAGCTCTGCCCAGCATCTTCAAACCGAAAGCAACATTGTTAAATACATTCATGTGTGGAAACAGCGCATAGTTTTCAAGCATCAGTGAGGCATCGCGTTTGTGAGGAGGCACGTTCTTCATCTCAGAGCCTTTCATGAAAAGTTGACCCTCATCGTAGTCCAATATTCCGGACATAACCTTTAGAAGCGTACTCTTCCCACAGCCGCTAGGTCCTATTAGGACGAAGAAGTCTCCCTCGTCAATTTCAAAAGTCACCTTGTTCAATGCAAGAACACTTTTTCCATACCATTTGACGAGATCTTTAGACGCAACGATCTTATCAGACAATTCGTGCACACCCCGGTTGTATGAGAATTGCATTTTGTTTAATGTTCCGTATTTAAGACTATCGCGAATGCGATTGAATTTCACATGGCGAAAGTGGTCGGAAGTGGAAAACATGACAGAGAAAAGAAGGAGGAGTTCGAAGGATTCCATTCGAATCTAGGATTTCAAACGCTCCTCTATTGGAACGTAATCCATATCGAAACCGAAATGCCTCGGCTCAAGAGCCGCTATTCCTTCTCCAGTTCTCATGAGCGTCGGAGCCCTTGTAGCGAAAACAGCGACCTCTACGCCTTCCTTCAGTTTGTCGTTAGTCGTCGGCTTCGCCGTCTTCAGGTCTACGCATGCACATATCAAGTCTGGACTCGTAGCGACTACTTTGTCATCCTTCCAGGCTATGTGGTTCTCATTCTTGAACCATATTTTGAATTCATGTCCCGTCCATTCTTCGACTCCGTCGATCACGTTTGTGCCGTACATGAAGCCTTCCTTATCTTCCCAAGTGAACTGCTTTATCTTTCCCTTGAACAGCAGATACCCCTGCACAGATTCCTGTATAGCTTTCACGGGATCTTCGCCTTTCTCTTTCGCCGTTCTGACGCTTCTTCCAATCTCTATCGCCCGAGAAATCGTGTTCGGAACTATGATCTTCTTCATCTTTTTTCCGCGAACGGGAAGAGCTGCTCCACCGATGAGCCCGTATCCAGCTACACAGATGTATCGTCCGACTCTCTCAAGTTGAGGGCAGTTAACGATCTCCTTGATCACCGTCCTATCCCCGAAACGGTCGAACAGGACGAATGGAGTCCAAGGAACGCCCAGAAATCCCGCGGTTATCTGCTCTAGCTCAGGGACGGCTCTTCCAGCGTAGTCACCGTCAACAGCTGGAATTCCAAGTTTCGCCGCTATGCTCAATGGCGCAGCCGTATTCAATCCGCCCGTCTCAACGGCAACAAGCGCCTTAACTTTGGCTCCAAGTTCCTTCTCCAATGTTCTAGTGGCCATGACTGCAAGTTGATCAAACTCATACTTACCCCACTTCTTGAAGAGTTCGAGAACCTCTCCTTTCAGCGGCGCGATCGATCCCATATAGAATGATGAAGCAGTCATCGCGTTGTTCGGAACATCGTCGATGTCGATAACTCTAATCTTTCTACCAGCCTTCAAGTCATCGAGTAGAAATTGCATTCCTTTGTCCGGGTCGCCTCCCCCACCTGTGCCGAGCAGGGTTACTCCAAATATGAAGTCCTCTAAGTCCTCTTTCGTCTTGAGAATTTTTCTCATCGTACAAAACCTCATTTTATAAGAGGATTGAATGATTCTATTTATGCCTTGTCGAAATTCACGAGTCTTCCCAGTTTCAGAGACTCCTTCGCTTCAACTCCTTGGTTATTTGGAGAACGACGCTGTCGAGCATGCCTTGAAATTCTTCAGTATCAAACATGACCGAGTATTTTTTCTCTTCGATCTCAGCTTTGATATTATGGAGGAAATCGTCGTCTTTCAAGCATGTTGCATACTTTGGCAAATCTATGAGTCTGCTGAGCGCATCGATTAGTCTGAAAGGCCCGTAGAGTGGCGGTTCATCTATGCACCCTCTTGCGCTAGTCGCTAAGAATGCCACGAGTTCTAGTAGATAGTCATCGCCTGTGATTCTCTTTTCTTGATTCAAAGTTTCTTATCCTCCTTTGCCTCTTGACCAGACCTTACCGTACTTGTCCAGAAACGCTATCTTCTCAAGTGGATGTTTCGGAGGAACTGTCGGGGTTTCATCAGGGTACCCTATCATCAAGATCAATTCAGGCTCAATTCCATCCGGCAAATCCAGAATCTCCCTTACGGCTGCTGCTGAAAACGATTTTACAGGACAAGCGCCCAGACCGAGGGCATGTGCAGCGAGAAGCATGTTTTCGGCTGCCATCGAGCATTCCGCAACAGTGAGATAGTCTCGACCTAATTTGCCGCCCTTTGCGTAGGCAGTTGCTTTATCTGAACATATAGCGATAGCCATCGGTGTGGCCCCCAGGTATCCCGGGGAGACTTTGCGAATCATATCTAGAACAGTTTTATTCTTGATAACAACGAACCTCCAAGGTTGAATGTTCGAGCCTGAAGGCGCCCATCTCCCCGCTTCCAGTATGTTCTCGACAAAGTCGTCTGGAACCGGTGCAGACTTGAATTTTCGAATCGTTCTTCTAGTTCTGATTGCTTCTAAGGTATCCAGCTTTTATACCTCCTTTCTGACTTCCATGATAGTAAGATACTTTTCAGTCTTTTGAAAATTCTTATATACGTTGCCAAGAGAAGCCAAGTTCTACTTACAAGAATAGCAAGTGAGGAGTTGAAGGAAATGCCGGAATATCAAGAACTTGAATTGGCCAAAGCTGCAGATGTAGTCGTGCGTGAGTTGCTAAAAGTGAAGAAAGGCGAAAGCGTCTTGATCACACAAGACACTGAAGGCGACTGGAGAGTTGCTGAAGCAACAGCCAGAGCAGCGCAAGCAGTTGACGCTAAGGTTGCTGTCATATGGCATTCTGCTCCACCAGGCTTCGGGAAAGTCGCAGACCCCTATCTACCTGAACCCCTCAAGAAAGCAATTCCGAACTGCGATGTCTGGGTTGAGTTCAACTACGAGTGGCTCTTGTACTCAACCCCGTGGGACGAGGCAATGGCGACCAATAGGATAAGATACTTCTGCTTGGTCGGAATGGATGCGCCCATGATGGTTCGATGTATCGGTAAAGTGAACTTCGACCTCTTGGGGAAATTCGAACGAAAGATAACAGACATGACGCAGAAGGCCAAGAAAATGAAAGTTACAACGCCCGCGGGAACTAACATAGCCTTCGAGAATGATCCGAAACGACCCGTAAGTTGCGAACTGACCGCTGATACGCCTGGACCACACTTCTTAGCTGGGCAGATTGGTTGGGCGCCTATCGAGGAGACGATCAATGGAACAATAGTCTTCGACGGATCCTTTTCAGGGGGTGGGCCGGCTGAATTAGGGATTCTTCGGGAACCAATTACCTTGGAGGTCAAGAGGGGAAAGATAGTTGCAGTGAAGGGTGGCAGAGAAGCGAAAGTCGTTGAGAGATGGTTGGAGAACTTCAAAGACTCTAATATGTACAATATGGCGCATATTTGCTACGGGTTTAATCCTGGCGCCAAACTAACAGGCGTCTGCCTAGAGGACGAGAGGGTTTGGGGTTGCACTGAATGGGGCATAGGCAACCAAGGTCCAATGATGAAAGGCAAAGCTGGTTCAGCGAGTTCGCATGCAGACGGGATCTGCTTGAACTCCTCTGTTTGGCTTGACGGCGTCCAAGTGATGGACCAAGGAAAGTTGATTCACGCAGAACTTGCAAAGCTCGTGCACGAATTAGGAAAGCAGTAGCGAGAATATCCCCTTTCCTTTTTTCTAGTCACATAGAGATAGAGCGAGCGCGCAGTAGCCTTTGGTGGCCGCTATTAAATCGCTCACAGAGATATGATCGTTCGGTGTGTGGGCGAAACGTTCGTCTCCGGGTCCGAATCCAATCGTCGGAATTCCCCTTAATCCAGCGGTATAGTTTCCGTCGGTGCTGAATTTCCATTTTGTGAGTTTCGGACTGCGTTTCAGAACGGATTCTAGAGCTGTTCTGGCTCTACGTACCACTTCCTCGTTCCTGTCAAGGACCCAAGCTGGGAAGTAAAGTTCAACTCGCTCAGTTTTTCCTGTGTAGCATTTCAATCTCGTCGCTGAGATTCGAACTTTCCCTTTAGCCTTGGCTTGCTTCAAGTACTGTTTGCATTCAGCTACCAGTGACTCTCTCGTCTCGCCGGGAATGGTCCTCCTATCGACTGTTATTCTGCATCTATCCGGCACTACTGCACTTTGGTCTGGACTGCAGGATATTCTGTTGACAGAAATAGTCGCCGCTCCCAGAAACGGGTGGATCGGCAGATTGGAAGCGTTCCCTCTGATTCTTTCTATAACAGGCAGCATCATGTGTATAGCATTGATCCCTCTATCCGGCATACTTCCATGCGCAGTTCGACCATAGGTCTCTATCTCAAGCTCTGTTCTTCCTCTATGCCCTATCGCGAGATTGAGGTTCGTCGCCTCTCCGAGAACAACATAGTCGGGATCACCTATCTTCTCTATGATCTTTCTGACTCCGAACCCCTTGCACGGCTCCTCATGAACTACGCATGCAACAACGAGTCTACCCTTCAGTCTCCTGGTCTGCTTCACGATTGCTCCAGCAAACATCATTGACGCTAGTCCCCCCTTCATGTCGCAAGCCCCTCTTCCGTAGATAGTATTCCCTATTACCTTCGCACTATACGGATCCACATGCCAGTTCCTTCGATCTCCAGGATCTACTGTATCCATATGTCCGTCGAAGATCACAGTTCGACCTTTCGCCGATCCTTCTATCGTCCCGACAACATTTCCGAAATCATCGACTTTGACCGAATGGTACTGAAGCTCTCTCATCTTGCTTGCTATGAGTTTCGCGATCTTTTCCTCTCTCCCCGACGGACTAGGGGTTGCAATAAGCTGCCTGCAGAAGGCTACAACCTCATCTTTACACCTATTTATTGCTGACTGCAGCATTTCGTCAGTTCTCCACCTATGTTAGATCGAAAAGGTTAGCTAAATATTCGAACATTAAAGTTTTGAAAATAGCCCCTTATCCGCTTAGTTTCGAGAGACCTTGTGAAGCTTGACATCCAATAGTTTCGAACGACCGAGCGTATGAAGTGTTATATACCGTTTGAGATAGAAGCCCTAATCAGGCGATGTTGGAGGAATGTTTTACGCCGGGTTATCTCGAGTTTGAATTGGCAAAGGCCGCTGACGTTGTTGTTAGACAGCTTTTGAAGCTGAAAGCTGGTGAAAGCTTTCTCATTACAGCGGATACTGAATCAGATTGGAGAACAGTGGAAGCTACAGCTAGAGCAGCGCAAGCGGTTGATGCTAAGGTTGCCGTCATGCTCCATTCGACCCCTCCAGGATACGGTAAGGTTGCTGACCCGTATCTTCCGGATCCAGTCAAGGTCGCGATCCCGAACTGCGATGCTTGGGTTGAGTTCAATTACGTGTGGCTTCTGTATTCGACGCCTTGGGATGAAGCTATGAAGCCCGGAGGAAGGACACGATATCTCTGTTTAGTCGGAATGGATGCACCTATGATGGTTCGATGCATCGGCAAGATCAATTTTCCCGTTCTCGTCGAGTTCATGAAGAAGGTCTCTGATATGACGCATAAAGCCAAGAAGATGAGGATAACGACGCCGGCGGGCACAGACATAAACTTTGAGAACGATCCGAAGAGACCTGTGCTCTGCGAGACTGGTGTGGCTGACACGCCTGGAGCACACTTCTTGACTGGCCAGATCTTGTGGGTGCCTTTCGAGCATACAATCAATGGAACGATCGTCTTCGACGGATCTTTCTCAGGAGGAGGAATCGCAGACTTAGGGGTTCTACGTGAACCCGCGACTCTAGAGGTTAAGAAGGGCAAGATAGCTGCAGTCAAGGGCGGCAGAGAGGCGAAGATAGTTGAGAAGTGGCTCGCAGACTTCAAGGACCCAAACATGTACAATATGGCTCACTTATGCTATGGGTTCAACCCGGGAGCCAAACTGACAGGCGTGTGCCTAGAAGATGAACGGGTTTGGGGAGCGACGGAATGGGGCATAGGGAATCAAGGTCCAATGTTCAAGGGTACAGCTGGTTCAGCGAGTTCGCATGCAGACGGAATCTGCTTAAACTCCTCTGTTTGGCTTGACAGTGTCGAGATCATGCATGAAGGCAAGTTGATACACTCCGATTTGGCGAAGTACGCTCAGAAGCTTGGAAAGCAGTAAACTTGGGACACTCCCTCTTTTCTTTTTTCAGAATTCGATTGTAAGACGTTTCAACCTTTGAGTCTATTTTTGGGGCGTTCGTCGATTACTAGAAGCTAAGGTATCGCTTTAGGGTCCATCGACAATGTGAAACGGAAGGTCAAGAAAACGCAGTCTCTCTCCAGGCGGAGGACGGATCATCTCGCCTTCACACAGTATTCAAGCAGGAATGAATCCGCAGAACATTCTTGCCATGTGTAACGCGGGCTAAGAATAAAAGAGATGCCAGCCGTCTTTGAAGAAACCTTTTTGAAAGCGTTTCGTCAAGTGTTAGCTGGACGAGGATGCCGGGATAGCCAAGCCAGGTATGGCGTCGGCTTGCTATCGGCTAAGCGCAGAGAGCCGATGACCCTTCTGGGTCTCGTGGGTTCAAATCCCACTCCCGGCGCTAACTAATTCTTACTATTCAGCCTTGGTTGAGAAGAATGTAGTCTTCAACTATCAGAGCTCCACTTTTATGTAGCACATATGTCGCATTTTCTACTGTCAAGCCCAGGCAATGAATTCTGACACATTCCGCAAATTAGTCGCTCACTCCTAACACAGTTGCATGCCTCGCACAACTTGCGTAGCACAATCACCATATCAGTCTCCTCTCTCGCAAGTTCATAAGCGAGCTCCAACAGAATCTTTCTAGCTCTCCTAGATTTATTGACAATACTGACAGAATCGCTTCCTCTAACTCCTTTAAGGTACTGGGTCACGGCAGCAGGAGTGACGCCCATCTTGGCCGCCACCTCACCCGGTCCCAGTCGACCTCTCTCGACCATCTCTCGCGATATGACGGCGCGCATTGCGGGTAGGACATGAGATACAACAATCAGACAAGGGGGTTTCAAGGCATTCACAGCCATTTAACGCTGTTAAATTAAACGACCAAACCAAGAGACTATATAAGAATTCGCATCGACCAAGAGCGGCAGGACTGGTGAAGAGCCTCTCGTCGACGTATTTCTGCCGTGGAGTTAACGCCGTTAAGTTAATTAGCCCGATTCATCTATATTAACGCCGTTAATAGCCCTTAGCACTCTCGAGAGGAGACGTACCTCAAGAAAGTGAGATTATGGCTGAACCGGCCTTGGAAGAGACCGAAGAATACGAGGATCTCGCCAGGTCTGAAAAGAGGATAAGCCCGCTTCATGTCAATGATGATTTGCAGAGAGTCCGCTCAAGATTCGATGAGTCTACGCGACTTACGTCACCTGAGGTTGAAATGTTTCTCAAGAAAGTATCCACCAGAGAGAAAGCAATGGCCAGCAAGAGAACAGGAAACGTACAAAACGAGAAGCTAGTGCGTCTGTTCAATGCTATCAAGAGTCGAAGGAGGCTTAAGATTCTTCAAATTTTCTCAACGCATCCGCGTGATCTCGAAGAGCTACGAGCTGACCTAAAAGATGAAGGATATTACCATAGCCTAGGCACGGTCGCAAAGTATATTGAACCCCTGATCGAGACAGGCCTCATTAGAACCGCACGCCATAGATGCACATTAACGTCGCTTGGAAAAGAGATTCAAGACATCCTAAGCGAACACGGACTCGAAACATTTTCACCTCACTCGAATTGCTATGAGGAACTATGCATACAGGCTTTGAGATCGGGAAGAAAGACCTATCAAGAGCTTGCCGTCATTCTTGAGCCGTCAACTCTCCAGAGAGTTTTGAAAAGGCTAGAAAAAGCCGAATTGATTGTGAGGAACCACCCGTGTGATCGCGTCTTCTTCTCTACGATAAATAGGAAGGCAGACAGTGAACTCTCTCCCACTGAAAGAAGGATTCTCAATGCCATCAAGAGAAACCGCGGCTCAGGAGTTGCCGCCCGCGAGCTTTCTAAGCTTGTGGCAATAAACCTGAGAAGAACCTACAAGTATCTCGGTAGACTCAAACAGAAGAGAAGAATCGTACAATGGCGAAAGCCCGTAAGCTATGAGCTTACGAAAAGTGGCGAGAGCGTCGCCAGATGCCTAGAGGAGATCGCGAACTCCAGACCTGAGTTTTTACAGGGGTCATCGATCAAGTTCGGACTCGCCGCCTATGATGCGCTCAAGAAGGATGCGTTTACGGCGATTAGACTGAGCGGCGAGAAGGGGGTTCTTCAGTCTGACCTATGGAAAAAGCTTGGCTGGGATGGTAGGGAAGGGTCCAGACAAATACGAAGACTGGAGAAGAAAGGGTTCATAAAGAGGAGGAGGGAGCTTAGCGCGGGTAAATGGACCTATAGAATATTCCCTATCCGCAAATTCTCGAGCGTCGACTCAATCATCAATATCCCTTGCTCAGGTTGTGATGAGGATCTTTCAGGAAAATGTCCAAATAGTACGTTGACTCCGGACAATTGTCAAAGACTCACAAGATGGTTGATCAACCCTAGCAGTAGTGATGTCGACGAATCGACGAGCCAACGGATACCCGCCTAAAACCGGTCTCTAGTCATATACGCGCCCTCTCTTTCAGATACTTGAACTAGCGCATCTTTATTCGAATCCGGAGCCATTACGATTCATGTCTGCTCTAAGTGACTGTCTACTGAACCTTATCTAGGCTAGAGGACTTCTCGCCGCATTTGAGGCCGTTTTGTATCTCTTTGATCTGTCTAATCCTATTTGAGTACTCGTTTAGCAGAAACAGGTTCGGGTATTCGCAGGAATAAGCTTGGCAGAGCATCGGCCTAACCTCGTAGATCTCGCAACTAGCTTCGATGGGGTCCTGACCGTTTACGAGGAAGACGCATCTGTCCTCGGAACCCTTCAAAAAACTGTATTGGTGAGGCCCAACCTGTTCAACAAACGTTCTCCGATCCTTCCCAGTATACTTCTCAATAAGTGTGATCTCATCCTCAAACACGACAAAGTGATTTGTGCAACAGTGCCCGCAACGATTGCAAACCATCTGTGCCACCGGTGAAAGACTCTTGTGGGGAGCCGATGTAGCTATTAAGCCTTGCTTCTACCCATAGTAAGTCCACTTAGGAATTCTAGGGCTTGAAAAGAGAGGATGGCCGAAGACAAAGCTGAGAGAGCTCTGCCCTACATTGTAGCGCGAACACGACCCTACATCGTTTCGAAACTTGCTTTCTCGGCTACGAAAAGGCCGTGGGAGAAGTCGTGAGGAATAGTTGAATAGGAAATGTTATAGAACCAGATTTAGCAAGTCGCTCAACGATTCGCCCCTTTCTTCTTCAAGTGCAGCTCCTCAATTCTGTTCAACGCCTTCGCAATGTTGACGTATGAATTGCCATAGGATATCCTCAAGTATCCTTCTCCGAGGTCACCGAAGAATGAGCCGGGCATCGTGACGACTCTCGCTTTCTCAGCCAATAGCTCAAATGCTTCCTTAGAACTTATTCCAAGAGCCATGATGTTTGGAAATACATAGAATGCCCCATTAGGAGTTCCACATGAAAACCCTTCCATCTCGTTAAGTCTATTGACGAGGAGATCTCTTCTTCTACGGTATTCCTTCAACATCGATTTAACGCAATTTTGAGGTCCCGTAAGCGCAGCTAGAGAAGCGATCTGCGAAGCAGCCGAAGCACATACGCAAGTATTGGCTTGAATCTTCGACATAGCCTCAATAATCTCTCTCCTTGCCACAGCGTAACCAACCCTCCAGCCAGTCATAGCATAAGCCTTCGAGAAACCGTTGATCGTTATGGTTCTATTCGCCATTCTAGGAAAGGAAGCGACGCTGTAGTGTCTCTCCCCATTATAAATCAACTTCTCATAGATTTCATCAGAAAGCACCATGAGATCGTGGTCTGCCGCTATCTCAGCAATCGCTCTAAGAGTCTCTTTGTCCAGTACGGCTCCGGTCGGATTCGAAGGTGAGTTCAAGATCACCATTCTCGTTCTCGAGGTTACTCTATCTTCTATGTCATCTGGTCTCGGCTTGAACTCATTATCTTCTAGAACCGGATACCACACCGTTCTAGCGCCTATGAACCTCAAACAGTACTGGTAAGCGAAGAAGCCGGGACTAGGCGTTAAGACCTCGTCTCCAGGATTTAAAGTGGCTCTCAAGGCAAGATCAACGGCTTGACCGGAGCCACATGTCACGAGGATCTCAAAGTGGGGATTGGCTTCTACACCGTTTTCTCGCTTCAATTTCCGACTTATGGCTTCTCTTAAATGAATATACCCTTTCTCCGCTGTGTAATGGGTAAATCCTCTCTTCAAAGCCTCAATAGCAGCCTTGACTATGTGGCCGGGCGTCGCTTGATCAGGCTCACCGAAGGCCAAGCTGATGGCGTTGGGCAACTTGGATGCTTTGATGATTTCGTCCAAACCGAACGGAGGCGCCTCGAATATATTTCTCGCAACGTAATATCTCGTCAACTACTATTCCTCAAGCATACGAAGAAATCATTGTAGAAAAGTGCATCTTATAGTTTGCCAGACTGCGTATGGCGCGAACAAAGTTTCGAATTGACTGGCAATCAAAAGACAGCACTATCATGGATGACATTCGTAGACTGCAAGAACACATGCATTTCGTACTGTGTCTTTCTTTGAGAAATAGCGGTCCAAGAAGGCCCATTTTGAAATAGTTTAACTCATTTCAAGGGAACTCATCGCTAGATTGTCGGTGATGACTAAACGACTCTTCTTTCCGAGTACAGTAATTGCTAGACTATTCGCACTGTTCCGGTTTACTGGACCGCAGGGTATAGGCTACCGCGGAGTAGAGTTAGGATAGATTCATCTCTTACTGATGTCAGACTCTAGATGTGTGAGCGGAACTTGAGGTTGGGTGTTCATGTCTCGATCTCCGGTTCAATAGACATGGCTGTGGATCGAGCTGTCGAGAGAAATTGCACCACGTTTCAGATCTTCACTCGCAATCCGAGGGGCTGGAAATTCAAGCAGTTGTCGAATGATGATGCGAAAAATTTTGTTGATAAGCTAACGGCGTCAAGTATAGATCCAGCTGTAGCGCATATGCCTTACCTACCTAATCTCGCTTCCCCGAAGAAGAACATCTACACTATGTCCTTGAAGACTTTGGTTGCAGAGTTAGATAGATGCGGAAGGCTCAAAATCCCTTATCTCGTGACTCATCTTGGAAGCCATCTTGGTAGGGGTATGGAGGTAGGCTTCGAGAGGATAACTAATGCTTGTAATGTGGCGCTCTCTAAAGTCAAGAATAACGTCATGCTCCTTCTGGAGAATACTGCTGGAACGAAGAATAGCATGGGTTCATCATTCGAAGACGTTCAACATATAATAGACCACATCTCAGAGCGAGAACGCGTAGGCGTATGCTTCGATACATGCCACGGATTCGCCGCGGGCTACGACCTCAGAGACACAGAGGCTGTTCAAAAAACTCTAGAAGCCTTCGACAAGATTCTTGGGCTTCGGCTCTTGAAAGCTATTCACATAAACGATTCGAAAGGTAAGCTGGGCTCTCATGTCGACAGACATGAGCATATCGGCATGGGCTTCATAGGAGATGAAGGTTTCAGAGCCATCCTGCACTACCAGTCACTCAAAGATTTGCCTTTCATACTTGAAACGCCGATCGACAATCGCCGCGACGACTTTGGAAATCTCAGGAAAGTTAGAGAACTAGCTTAAGATGCGGTTAAGGTGCCTCACGATCGTGATGGCTTTATGAATAGAGTTTCAGTCTTGGCCGTTCCGAAACTGAGAAGGTCGTTCATGAAAGCAGCGAGTCGCCTCCAGCAAGCAAAGTATAACGCTATTCTGATTCCAATTCCTAGAACTCTTCAAACATTGATTGAAGAATATGTCTTAGGCGCACCGTACGAACCATTTGTTGAGAAACTTAGATGCTCGAAACTGATCTCAGAACCAGTAGCGCCTTGGACGCGCATAATCGAACCTCTCTTGCGTGCATTAAGGGAAATGAAGCATAAGCACCAGCGGTTAGAAATCTTCTGCTACGGAGATCAAGCTTACGAAGAGAAGAGCGCTTGGACCGCAGTTAAGATATCCATGCTCACCTTCAATCTTGCTTCTACAGGAAAGATCGATCTAAACGCTTGGAGAGAAGTACTCGAATCTGAATTGCTCATGCAAGCGGAAGCTTTCGAGAGGGAAGCCAGTTTTGCCGTAGATGTGGTTAAAGACTATCCAGATACTGTATGCGTCTCAGGAGTCAAAGGAGGACCTATCTTTAAGCGGCTTCGAAGCGCTGGCCACGATGCCCAACTAGAGTACATTGATCTTCCATATTATTTCACTCCCTTGCAGATTCTCAGAAACGAGATTGGACTAGAAAATAGAGGAAAACCCTTGACTGAAGATCGAATGGAGGAACTCATCCGAGAACATGTCGGCTACGTGAGAGAATATATCTTGAAAAGCAGCGACCTGGATGAAGCGTACATTCGATGGATTGCAAGATGCAGATCAAGGTTTGTCTTAGAAGATATCATGCAGAATGCTTAGCGAGGATAGCCCCCATACTTTCTAGCCTCATCTATCATCACGAGAATATTCTCAGTCTTTACGTTGCTATGTAGTGAATTACTGTCAGCAAGGATGAATCCGCCTCCTCTTGCCGCGGCATCGATACATCTTCTCACATCTCTACGAACATCTTCTTCTGACCCAAACGGCAGAATGTAGGCGCAGTCTACGTTGCCCCTTAGAAAGATCTTGTCTCCATATCGTTTCTTGACGTGAGCTAGGTCCATGACCTTCGGTTCGATAGGATGCAGCCCATCTATGCCAAGATTGACCAAATCTTCGAGGATTGGATATAGGTTTCCATCTGAATGCCTTAAGAAAGGCACTCCTCGCTTGTGACATTCATCTATTAACCTCTTCGCATAGGGAAAGAAGAACTCCTTAAAGACTTTCAAAGGGAAGAATGGCCCTTTCCCCTCCGCCACATCGTCACTGTCTGCGATTACGTCCACGCCTCGATCGAGCATTCGTTTAACTATCTCAATATTCGTCTCAGCAACCTTCTTTATCAACTTCCTAGCGAAATCCGGGTCTCGATAAATGTCGTGAGTGAGCTTCTCGATTCCGCCCCTCATCAGGTATGGGAACATCTCTCCGCAGTGGCACCACCCTATGACTGGATAATCTTCTCCAGCCTCCCGTTTGGTTAGGTCAACGATATCGTAGCTGAGGCTTTCAGGATCTGGAGGCTCGAAATCGTCGAGATCTTCAGGAGTCTTTATCGCTCCATCTATCCAGTAGGTCGTTTTGACGTCTCTTCTAATCCTGTAGATCTTACCCCACTGATCTACGTATGTCGACTCATCGATAAACTTGAGTCTAAAGCTTCTAGGATAAAGCCAATAATCCGACACGATGAACGCGTCTAAACCTATCTTCTTTATCGCCTCATTCAAGAGCTTCTGGTTCCTAAACATGATCTCATTCATATCCATCTTGGCTTCTTCACGCGTAACTGCGAACCCTCCGCCTCCACCGCCGCCTCCGGCTGCCAGAACCTTCTTGCCAGTTATCCGTTCAACATGAATTGGATCAACGTAGGTAGCATCTACAGGAACTGTGTCAGGCTCGCCCAGATGAATGGCCGCCATATACCGTTCTTTATGAGTCATCACCATATTGCTGACCTTCGACAGCTTCCTATCGTAGATAACCCTCTAATATTTTCTCGCATCGGAGAGCAACATCTTATCTTTGGAAGCCTCTTATCTGATTGAGAGCCTCAGAGGTTTAGCTATGCAACCTCACAAGTTAAGAAGCAAACGGATCTTAGCTGGAAGAGAGGACTTGAAAGCTCTTGAATACGCGCTCTATCACTCAATGGGTTATACTCAAGAGGAATTGGAGAAACCGTTAGTTGCAGTAGTCAATTCTTGGAGCGAGATCCTCCCAGGACATTACCACCTACGCAGTATTGGAGAAGCTGTCAAAGCAGGTATCCGAGGAAGCGGCGGCACTCCAATAGAATTCAATACGATCGGTCTCTGCGATGGAATCGCTCAAGGCCACATTGGAATGAAGTATGTTCTTCCAAGCAGAGAAGTCATCGCAGCGAGTGTAGAAGTGATGGTCGAAGGCCACCAATTGGACGGCATGGTGATGATATGCACTTGCGACAAAGTCGTGCCAGCGATGTTGATCGCAGCAGCGAGACTAGATATTCCAACGATTCTCGTCACAGGCGGTTACATGCAACCCGGCCGGTATAAAGGTCGCAGGTATGCGATCTACGAAGTCTCCGAAGCTTATGGAGCCTACATGGCCGGTAAGATACCTCGAAAAGATGTAGATGAGCTCATTAAGGTATGTTGCCCCGGTCCAGGCGCATGCCCTATGATGGGCACAGCGAACACTATGTGCTGCGTCACAGAAGCGTTAGGTATGTCTCTTCCTGGAAACGCAACATTAGCTGCATCTGATGCCAAGTTACTCCAGATAGCGAAGAGAGCTGGAGATCAAATTGTCAAGCTCATAGATGATGACATCAGACCTTCAAAGATTATGTCAAGAGAAGCCTTCGAGAACTCGATCAAGGTAGACTTAGCAATAGGGGGCTCTACGAACTCATGCCTCCATATCCCTGCTATTGCAGCTGAACTGGAATTAGATGTAGGGCTAGACTTATTCGACGAGTTGAGTAGAAAGACTCCGCAGATAGTTGCGATAAAACCCTCTTCGGACTACCTTATGGACGATCTCGAAAACGCTGGAGGGATTCAAGCTGTGATGAGAGAACTGGCGCCGCTATTGAACCTTGATGTTCTTACAGTCACGGGAATGAAGCTCAAAGAAGATTTGGAGAGAGCAGAGGTGACCAACCGTGGAGTCATCAAGCCCCTAGACGCTCCATTCCACGCAGAAGGAGGAATAGCGGTTCTCAAAGGCAATCTGGCCCCTGAAGGCTGTGTTGTCAAACAAGCAGCTGTAAACCTCAAGATGCTACGACATACTGGTCCAGCAAAGGTTTATGATTCTGAAGAGGAAGCCGTCGAAGCCTTAACCGGAAGCACCATCAAAGCAGGAGATATCGTCGTCATAAGATACGAAGGCCCCAAAGGTGGCCCGGGTATGAGGGAGCAATATGATTTCATGACTCTTCTATGTGGAATAGGACTTGACAGATCTGTCGCTCTTGTCACTGATGGAAGGTTTTCAGGAGCGACGAGGGGGCTAGCTATCGGACACATCTCACCCGAGGCTGCTGAAGGAGGACCTATTGCCGCGCTAATGACGGGCGACATTGTGGAGATCGATATCCCTAACAGAAGACTTGATGTCATGCTGGAAGATACAATCATAGTCGAGAGGTTGAAGCTCTGGAAGCGCCCCCGACCTTCATTCAAGAAAGGTTTCATGGCTTTGTACGCTGAGAGAGCTAGTTCGGCAAGCAAAGGTGCGATTCTATTATGATGCTGAAAGTCTTCACGTGGAGTAAAGTATGATCCGAAGAGCAGGATTGTTCAAATACGCTGGCAAAAGATTTTCATTCTAAGATGGGTAATTCACATCAATTAGACATCAAACGCGCTGGAAGATAGTCCGCCCCACGTGAAGAAGAGTTGATCAAGATGAATGAAGAGTCATCAGCATACATTTACAATAAGATTACTAGCGTCAGAGGAAGAGTTGCAAGCAGTATCATTTCGAAGAGGGAAAGAGACAAACTTGTCGCGAGAGTGGAAGAGGTTCTAGGAAACGAATGCTACGGCTGGAAAGCTAGCATAGACGGCTTCTGCCTGCAACTCTTCACCAATAGCCAGCACCTCTACGAGTTCTGGCTTGAAAACTGGTTCTCTATGCCTCGTGAAACAAAATCCCATGGAAGACTCTATGCTGTTCTAGATCCGGAATCTAACAATGGTGAGCCATACGCGTATTACAACCCTGAAACAAAGACAGCCGTAATCTTCAACACAGAGTACTATGGCCAATGCAAGAGTTGGGCACTAGGCATAACATGTGACATAGCAGAAGACCAACATGACATACATAGCATCCATGGAAGTTGTGTGGAAGTTAATGGAGACGGTATAATCATAATCGCCCCGACGGGTACTGGAAAGTCGACCCATAGCTATGCTCTCTTGAAGATGGAGGGGGCTAGGATGCATAGCGACGACTGGATCTATGTCAGATTCATAGGTGGGGAGAAGGGAAGAGCAAGCGCAGATATCAGCGAGAGAAAATTCTACATTCGAACAAATATTGTGAGAGTTTTCCCTGAGATCAGACGGCTGTTGAACAAGTGTCGTTTGGAGAATGTTGAGCCTCTAACACTAGATGAGGCTGAGAAGCTTAGATCAGAAGACATTGAAGAATCAGAGATAAAGGAGATGATCAACGAACCCCTTATTGCTCACGAGTATTCACGAGCAATGCTGGATCCACTTTGGATAGGGGGGCCTGAAAAGTTCGTAGACACAACCCGGGCCAAGAAAGTGATTCTTCTGAAGAGGGATAGAAATGATCCTGAGATCGTGCGTAGAGTTGAGATAGAAGAGGCTGTCGATTATCTAGCGACTCAACCTGAGCAATTCCTAAATCCTTACTTGATTGTCAAGACTCCTGAGAAGGTTGAGATAAGAAAAAACTTCTACAGAAGATTGTTCAAGTTCGCACCTTGTTACTTGGTTAATACTACAGAAAGTGTTGAGAAAGTTCAGGAGACGATTAGAGATATAGTTAAAGGAAAGATCTAGCTGCTCTTCGCCTTAAGAGCTAGGATCGCTTGAGCCAAGTCTCCTCCGCTCTCAATCAAAGCCTTCTTCGCTTCTTCAACCGAGACGCCTGCTTGCTCAGCCACGAGCTTTACATCATCCTCCGAGATCGGTAGAGCTTCCTCAACCTCCTCTTTATGCACTTCCTCTTTCACAGTACCCCCGGCGACTTGAAACATGGTCTGCCCTTGCACCGTTATCGTCGTTACAGTAGGATCATCAATTACTATCTGCTTGTCCGTCGTCTTTATCACAACTTGCCTCACGTTCTCGATCTCTTTCATATCCATACCCATCTTCTGCATCATTCTCATAGCTTCTCTTCCTGTCGGCACACCTCTAGCCGAACGCAAAGCCTTGTACGCCATATCAGAGACCTCTCGAACTGCTGTTTGACTCTCCGAACTGAAAAATCTATCGACGCGTCATTCTCATTCATCGCTAGTGGATAGCCTCAGAGAGCAGTTGATCTAGACATTCAAATAATTCAGAAGCCTCTTAAACCGTATAGAAGACATCGTAACACTGAGGCTTGCGGTGCGGAGAATCATCCGGAGCAAGTGGGTTCAAGCAGGAAGGCTGTTGAGGAAAACGCCCAGAAATGTGCCAAACTCAGTCCTCTAGAAGCCCTCTCCTGACTTTGACAGCAATCCCGTTCTTGAAAGACAGCATCTCTTCTCCACTGAGCATCGCGCGACCAACAGCAAGCATGTGGCCTTTCTGGTCGACCACGATCACTTCGTCTTGAGGCCGAATCTCGTCATCAGCTCTAACGACGTGCTTAGCGAAGGCGTTTCTACCTTTCTTGATGAAGTTGCTGACATCACTCCGCACTACGACAATAGATGGAGGGTTCCTCAACTTCCTTAAGATCCGTCTGGCTCCGGCTAGTGATAGGCTGAGATACCCGTCGGTGGGCCTGAGAGTTGCCAACAGCTCGTTTCTACAGTAGATCAGCTTTATTCTCTTTGTCTTGCTTGAACGAACGACCTCCACGAAATCTGGAAAGAGCACATCTCCAACGTTTTTTCCAAACTGAAAGTTTGCTACTCCTCTAAGCTTAACGAGATCTTGCCAAGAGGCTTTCGCCTTCAACTGCTTTACCTCACAAGCTATTTTACAATCCTCAAACAATTTAAGCGTCAATCAACCCACTGAGTCAAGGGAGCTACGAACGAAGTTGAACTGCGAAGTCTGCGGACAACGAATTCTAGGGAAATTAATGAGAGTCATAATAGAAGGAGCCAAACTTGTAGTATGCAGTGATTGCGGTAAACTCGGCAAAGAGACATGGGAACCACCAAGGCCACGGAGCGTCATAGCTAGACCGATGGTTAAGCCAAAACCGAAACCGCAAGATCTGCCTAGAGAAGTAGCTGAATACGAGCTACCTGAAGACTTTGCAAAGAGGGTAAGAGCTGCTCGAGAGAAACTAAGTTTAACGCAAGAAGAGTTGGCTAAGCGCGCCAAGGAAAGGCTCTCCATCATACAGAAGGTAGAGTCTGGAAAGATTATTCCAGACATGAAACTGTCACGACTCCTAGAGCATGTCCTCAGAGTTAAATTGCTGGTGCCAAGAAAAGAACCAACAGGACTTGAAGGCCAACCTGCAACTCCCCCCGAACTCACACTTGGAGACTTGGTTCAGTTCAAACAGAAGAGCGACAGGGAAAAACGACAGCTGTAACTCAGCCTCTGTTAGATCAATACGTTGTAAAGAAGAGCATTAGAACGATGCCTAAAATAACTGTGCTAAGACTCGGCCACAGATTCGAAAGAGATGCGAGACTCACATCGCATGTAGCATTAGCAGCAAGAGCTCTTGGCGCAGATGAAATCGTGATAGCAGATGTGATAGATGAGAGGCTCAAAAAGACGGTGGAAGAGATTTCGATAAATTGGGGCGGACGCTTCGAGGTGAAGATGGGGATCCCGTGGAGAGAATTTCTGAAAGATTGGCAAATGAAGGGAGGAGAAGTGATTCACCTCACTATGTACGGCCAGCCTTTGTCTGAGGTGATCAACAACATTAGACGGTCAGTCAAAGACAAGTTGATTGTTATTGGAGCAACAAAGGTTCCAGGCGAGGTATACCGGATGGCTGACTATAATCTCGCGGTCTCTTCTCAACCACACTCTGAATGCAGCGCACTCGCCGTATTTCTACACGAGCTCTTTCAAGGAAGAGAACTTGAAAAGAAGTTCCCTGGAGCAAAGATCAAAATCGTACCTCAAGAGAAAGGAAAGCACATCGCAAGGCTTCGCTAAGATCGCGCCCTCTGAGAATAACCGGTAGCTTATTTGACGAGTCGTATCACATCGACTCTCTTTACGCTATCTCCCTCCACGAAGAATCTTACACCTTCACATTCACGAAGTTCCCCGCCCAAGACGTTAAGTGAGAAATCTTTTCCGAGAGCCAGTAAGGCAGTAGGTTCAATAGCACCTCCATGAGACACCACTAAAGCCCGCCCGTCATCGGGAAGTTCTCTACATATCTGCTTTACGGCTTCTATCAGCCCCCTTCCTTTCTCCTCCAGAATCGGATGAAGCTCTCTTATTTCGAAGAAAGCCTCTAGAAGGGTTAGTTTCTGATCTTCAACGATCTTCTTTGCTCTATCTTCGAAAGGTCTAATCTTCTCTCCAGGAAGCGGTCCAAACCGCTCATCAACCTTAAAGATGGCATATCCAAATTCTTCTAGGGTCTGTATCGCCCTCTTCTTCGGGCTTGTATAACAGTACAGGAACTTTCCTTCTAACGTACTTCCAGCCTTTCTAGCAAGTTGCCTCCCTTCCTCACTCAGAGTGTCGTCGCTGCCTCTAATACTGTGTCTTCTGATCTCAACCACTTTCATTTATTTCAAGCCCTTGCTGAATTGACCCTTTTTTCATCTTTCAAACAATATTTCGGCAAAGATTATTGACTAGCTATCTCTAATATTGTTATTAGTTGTATCGGAGGCTCTGAGGTTGTCTTTCCTCGATGAAGAGTTCATTAAGGTTGCCAGCTTGTTCGGAGGGGAAGATGCAGTAAAAGTCGTCAAGGTTTTGGCGAAGATAAAGGAAAGCACGGACGACGTTATAGCTACAGAGTCAGGCGTCAGACTAAATACTGTCAGAAAGATTTTGTACAAGCTCTATGATCACGCTCTCGTATCGGCAACTAGAATTCGCGACGACAAAACCGGCTGGTACATATTTTATTGGAAACTTCAACCAGACCAGCTCGATCCTTTCATTAGAAGTCGGAAGAGACGAACCCTCGAGAAGCTTAAGTCGAGATTGGAATACGAACGCGCTCACAGCTTCTTCATCTGCACGAAATGTCCTGATGTTCGAATCACATTCGAAGAAGCAATGGAATCCGCTTTCAAATGTCCGAAGTGCGGAGGCCAACTAGTAGGCACAGATAATAGTACGATCATAGAATACCTCTCGGATCTTATCTCGAAGCTTGAGAGAGAACTAGTTGAATGACACTTCCAACAAGAACCGATGCGATCAGATTCCTAAGTAAGATCGGATGCCCGAAGAGCGTAATAGACCATTGCATCGTCGTCTCCAATCTGGCCGCCGCAATAGCGAAGGCTTGCGAACGGAGAGGGATCCCTGTCGACGTCAAACTGGTAGAGATAGCTTCATTGCTGCATGATGCTGGAAGATCTGTAACGCACGATGTTAGACATGGCGTTTTAGGTGGCGCCTTAGCGAGAGCAAACGGTTTCGATGACAGAATTGCGCGCATAATCGAGACTCATGTTGGCGCAGGAATTCCAGAAGAAGAAGCCGAAGTGATCGGGTTGCCTAAGAGAGACTTCATGCCTGAAACGATCGAGGAAAAGATCGTTGCATATGCGGATAAGCTTATCAAAGGAAGAAAGAGAATAGAAGTCGATGAGGTTCTGGAAGAATTCTCCAAAATGCTTGGAGCTGACCACCCAGCTTTGAATAGATTTAGAAACCTCCATAGAGAAATCTCCACTCTAACCGACAGTGATCAACTTGGAAGTAGTGATCCTAGAAAAGCTACGGAAAAGTGACCTGCCTAGAGGACTACGCTATCTAAACGATCTGCTCAAAGATCTTGCTTCAGGACTTCATGTAAGACACGGAATCATCGGACTAACAGAAAGAGGATTGATCAAACTCGAAATTAATGGAGATGATGAAGAGGCTTTCCGTGAGATTATTCACCTTAGGTCTGGGATAGCTCCAGTAGACTTATCGAATCTGGAGCCTAGCGACATCTGTAGAGGTTTCATTACAGATTCCGGAAAGGTCGGCTATGGTTTGTATGTCGATATAGGCATACTAGCGCCGAAACTAACGGACGGCCTTTACCCTTTACATTCAATTCGAGCCCAATTAGTTGAGGGACGGCAACTATCGATAAGACAGATCATAGACAAGTATCACTTCTACGATGATTTCCCCCTAGAAGTACGAATTACGAAACTGAAAGAGGGAAGGGTAGAGGTGGAACTCTCAGATAGGCAACGCGAATCGATAGCTGAATGGAGCGCCCTCCCCTTCGATAGAGTAATCGTCTACCATATCCTTCCTAACGATTTACAATCTGCATTAAAATCATCAAGCGTAGAGAGAGACTTGGCTAGAGTTGAGAGCTTGAGTTTGACGACGCATCTATTGACGTGCAAGATTGGAACACAAGCCCCGGGAATTGTTGCAAAACTGGGATCGCATTTGAGAGGAAGTAGGCTCTTCAGTTTTAGACCTGAAAGATGGGCGCGAGGTTGACTACCGTTTGGCTTGCACGACCTTCTTCGAAGATGTTAGAAAGATTCTCTCACCAAGATGTTGAATTGGACTCACTTTCTCAATCTTCAACATGCCTTGCTGGAATACGTTCTCATTAGCATACGCTGCTACAACCTTGCCGATGAACATACTGTGATCGCCTACACGAACCCTTCTTACAACTTTACACTCGAGATGAGCGAGACATTCCTCAATTATGGGTGGCTTCACTTTTCTAGCAGGCTTGGCTGTCAGATTTGACAAAGTGAACTTATCTACGGTTCTTCCAGATCTTGCTCCGCAAGCGTAAACCTGATTGACTAAGTCTATCCCGGGAACATTCAGAACGAACTCTTTTGTCTTGGTGATCAGATGATGGGAGTACCGTTTCGTGGAAATGAATATCGCGATTAGCCTAGGTCTATGCGATGCGGGCGCGGTCCAGCCTAGAGTTATGATGTTCGGCTTTCCTGTTTCAGGATGAATAGATGTGACCAACACTGTTGGTCTAGGACTCATTAACCGATAGAACTCTTTGACATCGACCTTTCTCAATCTCAGTCAACTCTCGGAGATTCAAGCTGCAACGCTTATGAAAGTTTTATGCTCATGATTCATCCTAGTGATACTTGATTCATGACAAGCAATCAAGCTGGAAGAACTGAAGATTGCGACGGAGTATGGCGTTGAAAGGCGACTACAAGGTTCCCGGAGGAAAGATGATTAGAGTAACCATTGAGGAGAAGGACAGTAAGATACAGAAGATAGCGATCACTGGAGACTTCTTCTTTTACCCTGAGGAAGCTTTCCCACAATTTGAGCAAGCATTGATAGCTGTCAACGCTGATGAAGAAGCGATTAGAGAAGCGGTCAACTTGGCTTACAAGAAACTTGGGATAGTCTCTGTAGGTGTTGAACCGAGAGATTTCGTAGCGGCCATAATGCAGACATTGAGAGGTGAACCAGATGCCTGAAGAAGCTTGGAGAGCCTTGGATGTGGAATACGATGACCCATACATGAATCTCGCGGTCGAAGAAGCTATCCCTAGGAAAGTTGGAGAAGGTAAAGTTCCAAATACTGT
>Ga0315312_1000988_pt1 | contig 25239 bp, 30 predicted proteins | sample TDP7_MG_FD_203629 | JGI IMG/M metagenome (GOLD analysis project Ga0315312, IMG submission 203629) | Freshwater sediment microbial communities from Lake Towuti, South Sulawesi, Indonesia - TDP7 | ecosystem: Environmental > Aquatic > Freshwater > Lake > Sediment | place: Indonesia: South Sulawesi... | reverse complement strand
GTCATAGCAGGGGAAGGAACCGTTGTGGGTGTGTATAAGAAGTCCTATCGCATCGCATTTGATAGGGGCTTTACCTGGGCGCGGGACAAATCCTACGTCCGATCCCTATAAACCGAGGCTGTCCTATCGGCCAGACGGGGAGGAGAAAACGAGATGATCCATATCAAAGTTTGGGAAGGATCAAAAACAATTCGCATTACAGACATGACCAATGCGGGCAAGAGGGGAAAGAGTTGCAGAGTGCTCTACATCTCTGGTGTCCCATGGGGTCAATCATCCTTGGAAACACCTGACCAGAGAAAGGCACGGAAATGGACGGAAAAGGTGATGGGGCAAATTGAGGAGGTTGCGCCTGGGTGTAGATATAATCCGCAAATGGTCAATCTGTGTTTTGATGCGGTGGCCGGCAAGTTAGAGGCATTGTTAGAAACTGCCCGTCTCGATGGAATCCCTGAGAACTATGTATGTGGTTCTCTGAAGGAAATCAAAGGGATCCATGCTCCCAAATCTTTCTTAACTGCGGGGGTGCCCGGTAAATGGTCAGCGAGAGCAGACGAAAGAGGGATTACAGTCCATGCACTTGACGATCCGAATAAATGGACAGTAATCACCTGCTATAGCCAAAGCAGAGCCAGGGCCTACGCAATCGCTGCCAAAGTGTGGGATCGCGTGCAGCAGGCAGAAACTATACACGAGGTCACGGAAATCTTGCGGGCAGCTGGCGCACATTTGCACGGCTATTGTGCAATGGATTGAAAATGGGTGATGGTAATGAGCGCTTAAGAGATGATCTGGGCAGATTCCGCCGTCGGCTACAGCCAGATATGAAGTCTTGGTATGCCATCAATTTCCGGGTCAACAGAATATGGTTTTGCTGGCTTCGCCTGGGGAAACGAGCGACAATCCAAGCCATGGAGGAGATTCAACGAATCTCCGGAGCACAACTGGAGGTCATTGAATGGTCGTCTCTGGGAAGTGATCCAGAAACCATCATTTTTCCAATGCCCAATATTCTTTAGCTTTCAGGCGCTTCAGCAGGTCAAATACCGCTATGATCGTCTGTCTCCTGATGTCGGACCCGCACTTAATTTGATTTGCATTCCTGCATGCTTCGACGATCTGGGTTAATATCTTCCATTCCTCTTTCGTCATTTCGCCACCTCCTTTCCTGATTCCAGCTTTGTTTGGAGGCAAAATACATGCTCAAAGCTCCTACGGTGGTCCCCAAAGCATATAGGGTAGCAGAATAATAGTCTCTGAACATTAATAGAAAAATCAAAAATGCCAGAACTCCCCACAAAAATGCCCATCGGCATTCTTTCATGTTAGTTCCGTTTCGGCCCCTTTCAAAGCTCGTCTCTGGTGTTCTGTCCAAATGCATTCTGGATTTCCTTGGTCGTCTGTAAGATATCCTTCTGCTTCATTTTCCAACTTGGTTGCACCTATCATCTTGGGAATTACCTTCGGCCCGGGTTTCCTTGCCTCGGCGCGGTAAATGATCTCAAAGTTCTTTCTCCAGATGCCCTCCTGGATCTGCGAATCTTTTAGCCGACAGATCCGATCCACTTCCTGCGTTTGGTTTATCCAACCGCCAAGTTTGTGAATCACAATCGGGATAATTGGATCCTCCCATGCATTGTAACCGATGGATTCCCCTTCACGCCAGAGGGTGTCGAAGGCTTTCTTTGATGCTTCTACTATCCTGGCATTTGTGTCCCCCTCCAAGAGCTCAATGAAATCGGCAAGGCTGGGGAAGCCCGCGTATTTTCGCGATCTTGCTAATTCCTTGACCGCTGCCTCTATTTTCTCAATTGGATGCTGCTTCAGCTCTCCCCAAAGCAATTCCATTCTTCCCTCACTGACCTTGGCTCCTTTGTCCTCAGCTAGGATCTGGATCAGCTTCCGGAATCTCTCCAAGTCTTTTTTCTCCATCCAATTCAGCCTCCTTTCTCCTCTGCCACCGTTCCCCGGCCAGAAAGGTCTCTCGCCCTTCTTCGCTCAGTCTGTCCAAAGGTCCCTCTACAATTCGATTGCGGTAGCTTTCAAACTTGTTGCTGTATAGAGTTATGGGCCTCAAATACGGCCGCATCTTCGGATCATGCAGCCATTCCTTGATCATGTTCGAATGCACGATCTGGAAATCCTCCAGGCGAAAGCCTTCATTCCATCTGGCTTGGATCAATTCTCTGGTCTTAGGGGTCGTTTCCCTAAAAACCGTCGCTGCTTTTTGATTTAAATCCGAAATGATCTCTTGAAAAGAAGGAAGAGAGTCGGGCTTGCCCGACAATGTTTTTCTCTTGAAAACTTTCTTCTTAGTACAAATACTGACTTCAGGAGTAGTAAGAGCAGGAGTAAGAGCAGGAGTAAGAGGGGGGGGTTTTCGATCCCCCGATAGGGGGGGTTTTAAACCCCCTTGACCGGGGGTTATGATATCCCCCCCTTGCGGGGGTTTTCCATCTTTGCGCGGCCTGCCTCCTAAATGCCCGGAATTTTTGCCTTTTATGCCAAAGACAGCACCCATCGGGCCATATAAGTTGCCCATTTCCTTCTTTTTTTGTAAGTAATCCAGCCGCCCTTTACCCCCCTTAATTCGCAGAAGAGCGGGGATTTTTATTTGACCTTTCTTGTCTTTAATGATCTCTGCAAGTTCTGCATCAACCATCGCCTCGGCAAGACCAGGATATATCGCGTCTGCATCTCTTGCGTGAATAGCAAGTAAACCGCGTTCTATGCAATAGGCCCAAACGCGAACGCAAAGAAATAAACCAAAGGCATGTTCTACTAAATCCTCTGGCGCTTTGTGAAGTGGATCTAAATGATTTCCCAAAACTCGAAATCTGGCATCCGTCAATGCTATCTGCTCCACATTGATCCTGGCCACTTTTCACCCCCCTTTTCGCAGCTCTTTCTCTAGTCGATCAAGCTTCCGGAGTCTCTTCCGGATGCGCTCGCGATATGCCAAGTTTCTTATCCGATTTGCTTCTCGGCGTTCTTCTTCGGTGTAATATTTTGGTTTCCTGCCCATAATGCCGCATTATACATACCCAAAATCACTTGTCAAGTTTTTTTATCATGTATAAGATTTGTCTTGACAGCTATGGATTATTGATATATTAGGATAATCTGTGGATAAACGATTTTCACACATTTTTTGCCCGCTCATGATTTTTTTCTTGACAATAGGAAAAAAGCATGATAGATGAGGATTGTCCGCCTGTAGTGCGAGAGCATAAGCCAGGGTGATACTCCCAGTTTTGAGAGCACCGGTTGGGTATAATAACTAACCCCAGAAATTGAATCCGAGAAATAACAAAGATAGATTGCCCTTGTTGACCTGCATTTGCTGCCGGACAGAGATCCCAGAAGATGATGCACTTGGCGAACTCTTCTGTCCAGATTGCCGCGATTCCTTGACGCAGGAGGTCAGAATGGAGCAATATATTGAAAATACTGCGAAAGATCCCGATGGCGAGTTTTTGGCGAGGGACTAACTATGCCCTATGTTTATCGTTGCCTTATTTGTTATGCTTATCTCTGGCGTGATGAATGGACTTGTAAGTGCGGGGCGCATGTTGATCATTGGGGCTGTTTCAATTGCGTGGAGTTTTTGATTAACCATTGCAAACCGACACCGGAAAAGTTGGCTTATTGTCCATATCTGAATCCTAAGGAACAAGAAAAGAAGGAGGCTACAAATGCTCATCAATCGTAAGGCAGTTCGGGGATATATCAAAGAACTCAACCCTAACATCAAGCAAGTCTCTGCCGACTTTTGGCCTGCCTTAGATAGCCGCGTTTGCCAGATTGTGGCCGCAGCCGTCAAGAACAACGGAGGCATAGGTCGATTGATGGCGCGGGAACTGACTGAAGTGGCGCCATCATGGATCCAAAAAATTCGTACGGCTATAAAAATATGATCTTCTATGAATGTTTACTCTGTGGTAAAGTGTTTACTTCTACACATGGTCGTCGGGTTCATTTTGGCATGAAACATTCTAGGTCTTTTGCATGGTTTAAGAGGATAAGACATGAACTTCAAGGAACTCTCTCAAATCACCGGTTCCCTTGCCGCAAGAGTGGGGGAACTGCACCTGACCGTCGAAAAGAAAAACGAAATCATCCGCGAAAAACAGCGGGTCATTCAGCGCCAAGCTCGTGAATTGGCGCAATTGAGGAAGATGCTTACCTATGGATGGCCGAACTAAATGTCAGGTCATTGCCGAGACTGTGAGCATGCGAGAGTCACGGGGTTTCTCAAGGTTAATAAAGATGATTTTATGAAGAGCGGTTTTCGATTTTATGTGGGAAACAAGAACCTGAAAATTCGCTGCCGTATGGGCTTGTGGTCTAAGGCATCCGGCAATGAAAAAATATATCGAACTCTTTCATCTGTCCTTAACTTGAAAAGGAATGAGAATAGACCATGTCCAATGTTCAGTTCGATGAATAAGGAATAAAAATGATTGCCTGGTGGTGGCTGATCCTTGCTTTCTTTGCCGGCGGCATGCTCGGTATGCTGGCAATGGCCTTGTGCGCCATAGCCCGTGATTAGTATGGTTGAGTTCCGTTGCCCTTCCTGTGACTCCTTCCGTGTCTCCGCTGCCGAGTTCTTCATGGACTGGGAGGAGATTATTCCCATAGAAAGAAGGCCCCGGCATTTTCACTGTTGGTGTCGGGAAATCAATTGTAGACTTCGTTTCATCCATGACTCGTTTCCACATTTGCAAGAGCCGAAAGGAGACAAAGAAAATGCCAATCGAGAACAGTGATTTCAAATTTCAAATCGGGCAAATCGTTTACCATCGGTTACACAGCAAAGATAACAGGACCCAGATGGTTGTTGTGAGCCGACTCTTGGAACAATGCGAAGGAGGCATTCAGCATCTTTACCGTTGCCGTATGGGCCTGTCAGCTTATGCCCATCCATTCACATTAGATCCCAATCGGCTCTATGATTTCCAAGAAATAGAGATAGAAGAATGAAAAAGAGAATCAACCTAAAGAATCCATAGCAGGGAAGTAGGTGTCCCTTTTTGGTTTAAAAACATGGGAAGTGCCAAAAGGCGGCCGATCCCCGATGATCTGTTGATCAGAGACTTTCCAAGGAAGGTATAGGCTATGACAGTGACGATTAGGTGGTGGGATGGTTATGTTCAAATTTTTGACAATGTTGAGGACTGGAGGGCAGGAGCCTATCTCTTGTGGATCCGGCAGAAGAAAACTGGCGGCCATGATGACATCCACCAAGAGAGGCATATCCCTTTGAATCAAGTGCGATGGTTCTCTCCATCGCCGACGGACCGAGAGAAACTGGAGCTTGATCTAATGTGCATGAAGGAGGCGTGAGCGATGAAACTAAATCCATTTGATAACCTTGTTTGGCTCATCGTTTTGGGCTGCATCGGCTTTGCCATTCTCTGTTATCTCGGCTGGCCGTCCAAGCCCTCCCATGGCGATTTTGTCATGCTGAATAACCAGGAGCCCTATGAACATCCTCGGGGTGGAGGTGGGTATTTGTATTCCCACTCCTATCCACCTTCTCAACGAGTAGTGATTGAGGATGGCAAAATCTATAAGCTTGTTCAGATAGGCTATGTCAAGGATGGAGAAGCTTATTGGCTGAGTGGCAAACGCTGGGGATATGTGGGGAATGTGCCATGATTCAAGACGATTGGCACTCCTGTTACAAAGATTCTTGGCAAGGTATCATTGTTCGTGAAGCCTTTGTACATCCCGCAAAGTTTGCGCGAGGACTCATCTACCGAATCTATAAGCATTGTATTGACGAAGGATGGCTCAAAGCAGGGGATATTGTGATCGACCCATTCGCGGGGGTGAGCCTTGGGGCCTTGGACGGCATGCGGATCGGTATCCAATTTATAGGTATTGAGCTTGAACCCCGATTTATAAACTTAGGAAAACAAAATATTAATCTTTGGTCAAAGGAGATCTGTACTTGCTCGGCAAGACAACCGAATCAAAAATCTTCAGTTATGGACCATCAGCCAACATATGAGACATCACCATCCACATGGAATCCTAAAACGCTTTGTTTCAAATGTGGGAAGCCAATTGTCCCATTGCCCTACTTAATTCAGGGTGACTCCCGCCGCCTCTCCGAAATCGTAGGAATGGCGGATGCATGCGTGGCGAGCCCGCCGTATGCAAGTAGCGATCCATCTGGATCTCATGTTCAAGGCCACAGTCGTCTCGATCCAAAATCATCTAACTATAGGCCATTCGCAGTCAAATCCATTGAAAGCGGTTATAATAAACCAAGAGATTATGGCTCTCATCCCTTCAACCTCGGCAATCTCCCCGCCACGGAGAAGGGATTCGATGCTGCCATTTCCTCTCCACAATATCCGACAGATCAACCGTGTGCATCACAAAGTCGGGCGAAACAAGACTATTATGGTTTCACCCGACGAGATGGAACAAAACGAGATCATTCAATGAGATCTGAAGATAATCTGGGCCTTCAGGATGATTTCTGGTCCGCCGCCCGTCAGATCGTGGAGCAGCTCTATCTCGTTTTGAAACCAGGGGGTCATGCCATTTGGATACTCAAAGACTTTGTCCGCGATAAGAAGATCGTCCCCTTCTGCGATCAGTGGCGGCAGATGTGCGAGGCGGTAGACTTTGAGAGCTTGCACTGGCATAAGACATGGCTGGTGGAGAAGAAAGGGATGCAAATGACTCTGCATGGAGAGGATCAAATAATTCAAACGGAGCGAAAGAGTTTTTTCCGCAGACTGGCGGAGCGAAAAGGGAGTCCAAGAATCGATTATGAAGTAGTTTTGTGCATGGAAAAAGGAGGGAAAAATGAAGTATGAAAACTGTGCCTTTTGCAAGAAGCCAGTTTTTCCGCTTTATCTTCATCCTTCCCCCATACCCGAACTTTGCGAGGGAAAAGTCTGCGGAGAATGCGAATTTTCTATGAACCTATATCTGGTACGAAGAACAAAGCGAATTTCCCACAGTGAATTAGAAAGCCCAACGTTCAGCAAAGATAACATGTGAATAAAAATTCGAGTGATTGGATAAGCCTGTTTTTCATATTTTTGATCCTCATTTGCTGCATCTTTTCGTCTTGCTGAGATGAGCGCAGCGGGGGAGTCATCCGCTGCGCTTCAAAACAATTAGAGATAGTTTGGCTTTGTTCAAAATGCTACAGACGATTGCATCAATGGATCGCATAGTTGTTCCTTCGGTCACTCAAATCCTTCGCGCCACTATCCCTGGCCAGTGGCAGGCGAGCGAATGGCACAAGCAGAAAGGTCGCGCCGTTCATGCCGCTTGCGCTTTCTTGGCCAAGCAGATTCCGTTTGAGTATGACCCTATGATCTCTGGGCAAATAGCTGCCTGCGAAAAATTCTTGAAAACATATCGCTTGCTTGATGATGGAGTGATTTATTCAGTCGAAGTCAGGTTCGAATCCAAATTTTATTTCTTTAGTGGACAACCTGATCTTGTGGCCTCTCCATTCATCGGTATGAAGTCTGCTATGAACCGTATAGAAACCGTCTTCGATTACAAAGCGACCTTAACCGATACTACCGAACTTCAGTTAGCTGGCTACGCCGAACTGGTAAATTGCCGCTGGGGCATGGGTGTGCAATTGAATGATGATGGAAGCTTCAAGACGACGGAATTGCTCGACTTGAAGAAGGCGAAACGGGAGTTCCTAGCGCTTCGTTCCTGTTTTGCAACTCTTGAGCGTTTAGGCAAATTACCGAAAAAGGAGGATTTTAGAACATGACTGAGAAAGAATTGGAGCAACTGAAGAACCTATGGCAAGAGATCAAAAACGCCGAACTTCAGATCGAAGCGTTGAAAAACTTGCAAGAAAAAGCAAAGCAACGCGTGGATCTTGGCAGGGTGATCATTGCAATATCCCATGTTGAACTCGAAGTTCCAACCGAACAAATTATACCATTAATCGACTATCTCAAAAAGCTATTCTCAGACCGCCTTCAGCGCCTGCTGCATGAGATGAACACAATGGAAATAAATCCTTCGCCTGAAACCATTGACTTAAACGCGTTATGGTAAGTTTGTCGATCAACATCGATATTCAAAGGAGGACAAAATGCAATGCGGAACTTGTAAATTCTGGAAACTTTGGCCGAACGCAGTGTTCACGGGCAATTGCACCATACCTTGGCCCAATGATCATCCTCCAGTTTGGTGGAGTAGCATCTGTACTGGTAGAACCGTAAAGAAGACGGAAGGACGCCGATGTAAGGCGTGGGAAGCCATAAAGAAAAAGGAAGAGCAGAAAAGTGTCAAATGAAATTGCAATGATTGAACCAGAGCCACAGACCAAAGATCAGATTGACCGCTTTGTCGCTTGGTCTGAAAGTTTTCAAATCCGTCATGTTTCAGACCGGGAGAATGCAATCCGCATCATTCAAGGATGGAAGCGGCTACGGGAAAAGATTGTTTTGTTCTATAGCGGTACAAGGGAAGAGCCTGGCATGAAACCTCTGGCGTATCAAACATGGAAAAAGATTTGTGACTCAGAGTCGTTTTTTCTCACGCGAGGGGACGCAGCGGAAAAATTCGCTAAAAATGTGATTACTCGATTTGATAGCGAGGAAGAGGAGAAGCGAAAAGCCAAAGAGGCGTTGCTCCAGGCAGAGAAGGATGAAAAGGATCGAAAGGAACGCGAAAGGTTCTTGACTCGCGCCGAGAAAGCCGAAGCCAAAGGCCATGTCGAAAAGGCGGAAGCCTTACGGGAGGAGGCCACCATGCTTGATTATTCTTCCCCTGTGCAAATAGCTTCTTCAGTTCCCAAAATGAAAGGAGTATCTACCGTCAGCCGATACAAGGCCGTCCTAGTCAGCATGATGGATCTTATCAAAGCGGCAGCCGACGGCAACACTACCGCTTTCAGCTTCTTGGAATTCCGGCAAGGGGTTGCGGACCGCTTTGGTAATGATAACAAAGGGCAGATCCCAGTCCCAGGCGTTAAATTCAACCCGATTGACGACCTGCGCATCGGTGTGAAATCATGAACAAACAGCCTGAGTTAGTTCATTTCGATGGTCCCTGCCCATTTTTGATTTGCGAAGAAGAAGGCCCCCACGATCATCCCGTTTGTCCAAACTGCGGTTCCATAAGATATGGAAATCTTTTTTGTGAAACTTGCAAGGTTTTAAGGGAAACCACTGTCCGACTTCTCAAGGCAAAGGAGAAATGATATGGCCGAAGAACTGGCGAAGAAAGAACAACTTGCTGAAAAGGAAGCATTCGTGGAGTTCGTTCCCTTCGGAGCAACCGATAGACTTCGCTTGACGGCGAGTATGGTAAGGCAATTTATTGCAGTGCCGACGAAGAGCGGGGCTTTTCCGAGCGAGCGCGACTGCATCCGCTTCATCATGCTCTGCTGCGGGAAGCGGGCAAACCCATTTGAAGGAGATTGCTACCTTATCGGATATGACACCGAAAAGGGACCAGCTTTTTCAATGGTCTGTGGCATCGACTTGTTTCTGAAACGAGCCGAGGCATCCAAGGATTATGATGGGATTGAGTCTGGCGTGATCATCGTGGATACCGAAAAGAACCGCATAGAACGCCCTGGGGCTCTTGTGCTTACTGGAGAAGAATTAGTCGGAGGCTGGGCCAAGGTCTATCGCAAGGATCACAGCAAACCAGACTATAAAGCAGTGAACTTCGCTACCTTTGACACGGGATTAAGTCGATGGAAAAAGGATCCAGCGGGGATGATTGAAAAAGTTGCCAGGTCTCAAGCCCTCCGCTCGGCATATCCGATGGCTTTAGGCGGTCTTTATACACAGGAAGAAATGGAGAAAGTAACGCAGGCAGGTGAGAACCTGATGGTAATAGAGGCTGAGCCAATTTCCATGCCAATCGTTGTGGAAGAGAAAACGGAAGTGGAGGCAACCAAGTCCACTGAAATACCCGAAGATTATAATAAACCCCAAAAGACCATCGGCATCGTTCGGCAGATCACCGAGAAAATGGGTAAGACGAAAAAGGGCGCGGACTTCAAGAAATGGAACATTGCAATTTCTGTCGGCGGCAGGGAACCGGAGTGGTATTCGACATTCAACACGGACATCGGGAAGCAGGGCGAGGAGTTCAAAGGCAGAAAGGTTCAGATCCTTTGGACGCAGGACGGGCAATACAAGAATATCACCGCGATTGCGTCGGCCATGGAAGAGGAAACACCAGAGCAAGAAGTTACCGAAAGCGAAGTTATTAAGCGGCGGATCGCCAAAATGAAGGAAATCGACCCAGACCTTTATGTGGAAGTCATCAGGAGCTTCAACATCACGCCGATGAGTATCGAAGCAGTGGAGATCATCGAAAAAGTGTTCAGCCAGGAATTGGACAAGAAGACGGCATAAATCACGCGCAGCGCCAGTGAAACGCTGGAACGAAGTCGAGTGAAATCCTGCCTGCTATGCCTTAGTTACAGTAAGAAGAAGACAGGAAATATGAGGCCAATAAATGCCAAAACGACTCCATAAGGACAAAGGAATTTGGTGGACCGCCACATGGAATCCTATCACCGGCTGCTCTCCGGTGAGTCGTGGATGCGACAACTGCTGGGCAGAAAGGTTCGCCCATAGGTTCTATGTTCAGCAATATGGACCGGACTATTTCATACCCCGTTTTTATCGAGAACGCTTGGATCAACCTTCTCATTGGAAAAACTCTAAGTGGATTGCAGTGTGTTTGATGGGCGATTTCTTCCATCCTGCCGCAAAATTGGCATGGCAAGCTGCTGTTTTGAATAGCATCTCTAAAAGTCCGCAGCATACATATTTCTTTCTCACGAAACGAGTTGATGAAATGGCTTTATTCCAGCATCTTTGCGGAGGATTGGACAAAGAGAATTTCTGGCTCGGTGTCTCCGTGGAGGATCAACCCACTGCCAATAAGCGTTTATCAGAGTTAATGCGGATACCAGCGGCCCATTGGTTTGTGAGCGTAGAGCCGATATTGGCACTTGTGGATATTTCACCTTATCTTCCCCACATTGCCTGCGATGGGTGCGGGCGGCGGATGATGTATGTCGGGCAAGTGCATGAGATCCTCCATGATCCAAGCGACAGGTTCCCTGAGCTCTGCGGAAAGGGACAAGAGACTGTAGGGTTGGACTGGGTCATCCTTGGTGCCGAAACTGGCCCTAGAGCGAGACCGATGGACTTGAATTGGGCGCGATCCATGAGGGATCAATGTAAGAGCGCAGGAGTTCCCTTCTGGATGAAATCGGCGGGGTGCAGGAAGAAGATACCAAAGGATTTATTAGTAAGAGAATGGCCGGAAAAATTTGATAAAGGAAGCCAATGATGATTGAATTCTTCGTCCCTGGCATCCCTCGCCCAGGCGGATCGAAAAGAGTCTTCATCAACAAAAAAACAGGCAAGCCTATCGTTACGGACGACGCTGGGAAGGCGAATAAAGAATGGAAGGCGGTGGTGAAGCTCGCCGGGTCGGAGGCTATGAAGAAGGGCAAGCATACGGAAGTCTTTCGAGATCCGATAATCTTGGGACTTATTTTTCTCATGCTTAGGCCAAAGTATCACTTTGGGAAAAAAGGTCTGAAACCCTCTGCCCCTGCTGACCATATTATTAGTCCCGATTTATTGAAGCTCGCTCGTTCGACTGAAGATGCCTTGACTGGAGTCATATGGGCCGACGACGCGCAGATAATTTCAGAACATATTACTAAACGCTATGCGTTAAAGGACGAATCCCCCGGCTGTTGGGTATTAGTAGACGAATGGAGGGAAAAATAATGAAAAGTGAGTCAACTAATGATTCTGACAGAAAATGAGGCGAGAACAAGGTATTGCATGATTGCGTTTCCAGAACGGGTTCATCAACAGATAGGACCCGCATATCAAATGTATTCTCTTTGCTATGCTTCCTCCTGTATCCACTGGCGATGGTGGGATATTCAAAAAGACATAGATCGCCGTGCCTATTGTGGCCTCACGAGTAAACCTATACAGGAGGAATAACCAGACATTTTGTAGTTGCGTCGTTGGCTTGCTCGCGGTTAGGTAAAGTGACAATAAATCCCCACTATGCAACATTATCACTTGAGTCGGAAGCGACGAGAGAGCGCTTAAAAGCTGAAAAGCTTTATCAATTAGGTCGCCGTTACGGGTGGGAATGTTTCCAAGAAGATTACGATTACCACTGTGAAAAACTACGCATTTTTGAAGAGTGGAATCGAATTGGAGCCGCTGGATTTGTTAAAGACCACTCACAAGAATCGTAGTCTAAATGCGTCCATATCGAACATCTTGCCCGGGCAACTCTTTTCCGCATAATTCCGATGGACGCATTTAGACTACGATTCTTGTGTTGGGTAAAGTGTGGCCGGTAATAAATGAATAGAAGGAAGAGAAACAAGTGCAAAAAATAGAAAACTCGATTTATATGATAGCGAAGACTCTTGAGTTCGTCCAGCATGCGAGGGTTTCCGCGCAGATTCGACAGAGCCACTTGGAAAGAGCGGGCTCAACCGACCCGCTAACTATCGAGATCAAGGAGAAAGCTTTGCAGTTTGAGAAATGGCTTGAAAAGCGTTTGACGCAGGCCGTGGAGGAGCATCCCGTTTATCACTGGTTCAGCCAAGTGAAAGGCACAGGGGATATTGCCATTGGCAAAGTATTGGGACGTATCTCCATTGAGAAATGTCCTACAATCAGTTCCTTGTGGCGGTTTGCCCAGGGTGCGCCGATTTCGGAAAATGGCATGGTTAGAGTTGAGAAGCCTAAGTTTGGAGAGAAACTGCATTATGACGCTAAGCTCAAAACGATGATGTGGAGATTGGGTAAGTGTCTCATACAGGCAAGAGGAAAGTATTATAATTTCTACCGGAAAGAGAAGGACGATCTGAAGATGAGGTACTTGGGGAAAGGGTGGAAAATTATACCCGCAGCCGCACTACCCCGTATTGACAAGAAAAAACACGAGCCAGATAATATGATTTCCGTGGGTCATATAGATAACATGGCGCAGAGGAAGATGCGGAAACTGTTTCTTGCCCATCTCTGGTTGGTGTGGAGGCAAGCGGTCGGTCTGCCATTGAGCCAACCTTACGCGATGCAGCAGTTGGAACATTCGCACTATTACGATCCGTGGGACTTTGTAGATGAGAAAAGGACGGAGAAAATAGCCACGAAAAATAAGAAACCCATCAAGAAAGAGCAAAGCCATCAGGATAGAGTAAACCAAAATAAAAGAGCGAGCCATGATATTTAAGAAAACCATAGAAACAATGCGAGCCATAGAGAAAGAGTAGCCCAAGAATGGCAAGCGAGCCAATTTCGTAAGAGAATCCCATCTTCTGAGAGCGAGCCGAGAGTCGTGAGCAAACCAAAAAAGTAATGCGAGCCATCTGCGAAGAGTAGCCCACTGCTTACAAGCGAGCCACTGAAAGTGAGCAACCCACTGTCTTCGAGCGGTCTATAAGAGATAGAAGGATGATAAATGGTAGGCTATTGTAGGAAATGCAGGTGGAACAAAAGCGGTCAGTGCGCTTACCATTCCATGCCGTCTGACCAGCGTTCTGAATCGACGCCGCCGAAGTCAATGAACCGAAGTTCGATGCGAAACATCTCCGACTGGTCCCTGACTCCAGAGGTGGGATATTCACAACAGCTCACGAGAAAAGGAAAAAAGCATGACTTATAATAGGCGTGCCCTTAGCGCCTTCATGTTGAACCTCTTTCCCGGGCAACTCTTTTCCGCATAATCCCGATGGGCCACGATGTTCTTTGGCTCGATCCCGAACATCTTCATCAGGTCCTTCAGAAAGCTCACCAGCTTGATGAGTTTGTATTCCTCTGGCGGAATCTCATCATAGTTCCCCACCACACAGACGCCTATCGCCTTGGTGTTCATCCCGACGCAGTGCGCTCCCTCCATCAAGAGGGACCTACCCACGATGATAGCAGGAAAGTCGTTTTTGCCAACAGCTTCAAGCAGATAGTGATAACCGATAGTATCCCATGCCTTCTCCAACACATGGTAGCGCCAGATCGCCTCGGTATCGACCACTTGGCCGTCCTTGGTTAATGAATGGTGAATCATGATATATTCCCATTCGCGGATCATCGTTTTCCTCCCATAAACTTAACAGGCATACTCAAAAAGCGAGTTTAACTCTTCGGGGATACATCTATGCCTCCCCAAGAAAAATCCTGCCTAAAAAGGGTCGTTTTGTTGATTTGCAAGATAAGTCCGTAATGTTATTGTCTTCTTTCGATTTCTCGCTTTCTTAGAACCTTTGGCAAAGTCATGAAGGTGCGCGCTTCCTGAGTGAGTGTCCTCGACAGCGCAGTTCGGCGCAAACCAGCCACGAGATCATTGAATTCCTCTGCGGTTTGTATATTTTTCAGTTCAACCAGTTCCTTGAAGGCTTTGGCGGCATCTTCGGCAGTTCCAGCCCTGAATAATTTGTCTTCAAGAACCCTCGTCTTATTCAGCATCAATTGCCTTTGTTGGTTCATGTATCTTACGCTATCGGATGCGCGGGACTGGCTGACGGACCTGGCCCCCATGAGATTTATCACGCCCTCTTCTTTCCCCCCTCTGTAAATCACCTTCGTCCCTTCCTTGACATAACCTTCCGACAATAGTTGGAATCCCTTGAGGATATTGTAGCCGACTGGTGTTATCTGCCTGACATAGTGGCTGATTTCTTCGTCCGTCCAACCATGGTTTTGAAGTCCCTTCACGATCATCTCCCCAGTTTCTATGATGTCGTTCGGAAAAACGCCCAACCAATCGCGCACCGAGGAAGGAATCTGCCAAGAGGCGGGTGCTGATACATCGATGCCGACCAAACCAAAGACGCCTCTATGCAAGTGCGGCGCTTTCATATTCAACCTTTCCATCAACTCGTCGATCCCAAGGCCGATAACACTGATGCCAATTATCGATTTCAGCGTCAGCAAAGTGCCTCTTGTCCCAGCCATTGCGACTATGCCAGAGATATAGGCCGCCCATTGCCTGGGAGTCAATTGCGACAAAAACCGCATTTCGTTGGCGACATACTGTTTGAATTGATACTGTGCTTGGAGAATTGGACCCCTCACGATGACAGGTTTCGCTGAGATGTTGTAAAGTCCCTGCGTCAATTTTGCGGAATCAATGGCGTAGATCCAGGCGGCGTCTTTGTCCCCCTTAAATTTTTTCAATCCAGCATTATATCCAGCGGCGAGTGCTTCCGTTCTGTTTTTTATTTCTGCCCTTTGGTAAGGTCCCAAAGCCCTCCACCATTCCATCTGTTTCGCCGAAACACCGACCAAACCCTCTCCCGCGAACAATTGCTCCATCCCGGCAAGATGGCCTTCCGTTCTGACTCTTTCCATGAATTCTGGGTCTTTCAACCAAGCCTTTCCTTGATTATAATTCTTGGCGCCTTCTTGCAAAACGATGTGGAACACCCCACCGATTCTGTTGATAGCCGTCTTCGCTGGGGCGTATCCGAGTTTCAATTTTGATTCAATCCTGACCCCTCTGCTGAAAAGTCTTGTAACCCCGAACGGCTTCAATCCTAACTTTTCGCCGATTGTCTCATCAAAAAGCCGATCAACCATGTTGTATCTTCCAGACATGTTGTCTGCCTGCATCTTGATGTAGGATTTAGCATGCGGCATATTCGCCGGAAGGGAATCGGCGAAGGAATAAGACCGCATTTTGGCGTCTTCGAGACCGAGTTTTCTTCCGACGCTAAAGATATAGGACATCAGCGCCCTGAAGGGGTCCATCTCTTCCCCCCTGAGTGATGTTTTCCTTTTAAGGAAGTGTCCAGAGAACTTTCTTCCCCTCTGGAGGGAGGCTATGCCAGACATGTCCACTTTCACTTTGGGGACATCCGCGACGCCAGCGGCTTTGATCTCCTGTTCGATCACGTCTTCCGTCCTGCTTACGAGACGGAAGAATTCCTTTCGAGACAGCCGCGTTCCGAGGTATTCGAGCGGATTCGTCAGTTCGGGGTTGAGGGCCTTCCTGACCGTCAGGAGGTCATAGAAGTCGTTGACGAACATGAAAGTCCTACCCGCCGCCTCTGGGTGCGTCTGGACGAACTCGTCAAAGTTTGCCTTGGCCTGTTTTGCTGTCGTTCCCGATGCTATGATCCCGCCTTTTTCGTCCAAGTATTTGAACCTGCCCTTGAAGATGTGCGGGAAGTAATCAGTGATCCCCCAACCCTCCATTTTTTCGAACTGATCCAACGCCTCCCTGACGGCGGCCTTGGTCGCCTCGGATACCGGTCGCTCGTGCTCCGGCACGGTGATCGTCCGGCCCTTCTTGTTTACATAGCTGTATTCGGCGACGGTGATCGTCGGTTCCGAGCCGGTCCTGCCGCCGATCTCCCAGTCGAGGTATCTCTGCTGCGCCGGGGAAAGCGTCGCTCTGAAGTCGTCTTTCGTTTTTTGGATGATCTCGCCCTTTATGCCGCCGATGATACCCCTTATTTCATCAACAAATGGGGCGAGCGTCTGCGGGATCGGCTTTTTGCGCTCTATCATGAGGTCAAGGTCCCTAATATTCGTGCCTTTCCTGCCGAATATCCAACGCCATGTCGAGGGCTTCTCCACTCTATCGAAGGCGTCCTTAGTGTTCTCTGAGTGCCTCATGATCCAATTGTTCGTGTCCTGCTCGGCCTTTATGTTCATCTCTATGATCGGCTTCAAGTCTGGATGCCTGTCCCCAACATAAAGTGGCACCAAGCCGAATTCTGGCAAAGTAACATCTCTCGCCCCCGGAGTGACAACTCTTACCTTTGGCGGGACGCCCGGCACGGCCACAAAACCGGCTTCGCCAAGTGGCTCTTTGTATTCCTCCGTGAATTCGGAAATGGTCTTTGTCGGACGTCGGCGGACTTCGGCACGAGCAGTTATTTCTGGCGGGGAAACGACCGTAATCGGCGGAGTGGGAGCAACAGGAACGGTAGGAGTTGGCGGAATAAGTCCATTTCTTACCAGGATTGGCTTGGTCTTAGCCATGACTTCGGCGTCCGTGCCTGCGGCATTGCTGTCCTGCACTCTGATGTTGCCTTGGGCATCGGCGGCCACTATGGCATCGCCGGGCCTCATGGTCGCGTCTGGCCTTTTGCCGAGATAGCTGATCTCGTCGTTCTTTTTGATAAGGAAGAACTTCTCCGTCCGTGCAAGTTCTTCTGCACTTAAAGCGGCTTCGGGAAGAATTGGAGTTGGCTCAGTTACGGGAATTGCTACTTTGGAAGGCCTAAGCGAATCAGCCGTAGCTTCATACATCTTCGCAGCATTTGTGAATATCTCATCCGGCGGCATTTTCGCCCTCATCTTTTCTGCCCATTTCGTGCAATAATCGGCGATTGCCGCATTTTCTTCTTCTGGTGTCAATCCTTTCTTGATGTTGAATTCAAGGTTATCCGACCAATTCCCTAACCTGATTGGCGTTTTGATTCGCCGAAACTCGTAACCTTCTGGTGGTTCTTTAATCCGTGCGAAGTCTTCGCCGTATCTCTCGACATTTAAAACCGCTGGTGGAACAGGAAAAAGCGGAGCTTCAACGGCTGGAGGGACCTCCACTGGCTTTCGAGCAAGTTCTGGATAGTCGGCGACGACTTCGGGAGGAACTGATTTGCCCTCAGAAAGGGCTTTTTGGACCGCCCAATGGTGGAAAAACCCCGCAGCATCGGGAGTCATTGATGCAGTTGGAAATGCTGCACCTACACGTTCGATTTCCTGTCCTATTGCCTGAACTGCACGTCCTGTGAGCAGTCCTCGGGTTTTATCAACAGCAAAATTGTCAACTTCTAACTTCCCTTCAATGCGATATACAAAAGCTACTCCAATCGGAACACCTTTCGGATCACGATATACAATATCATATCCGCTTTCATGAGGAACCGAAGATAAGCCTGGATTACCCAAAGGAATACCGCTTAATAGTCTTGTAGTATATTCAGGGGGTGCCGGCAGTTGACTTTGACTTAAAAAATCTTCTCTCCTTATTTCCCAAGGTTCTTTTGGTATCGCAGCAGGAATGGCTTCAGGCCGTCGGAGTCCGGCAATAACTTCGGGCCTTGGGACTTCCGGGACTGGGACCTCGACGGGAGGACGAACTCTCGGCTCTGGCCTTGGCGGGGCTTCGGCAGGAGGAGGAACTGGTGCAATTGGAGGACGAATAAGTTCGGGGGGAGCGACCACCGTGGGTTCGACTGGCTTTCGAGCAAGTTCTGGATAGTCGGCGACGACTTCAAAGGGAACAGACTCTCCTTTTTCATATGCTTCCCGCACAATATCTCTATGGACTTGACTTAATTCTTTAGTACTCCAACCTTCTGAATAGTATATCTGAGCGCGAGGCGATTTTAGATATTCGGCAAGAGGTTGTTGCCAAATTTTTAACTCTGGTGGCGGTGCGACCCGGGGTGGTCTTGCTGGAAGAGCCTCTACTGGAGAAGGAGCCTCGACAGGAGGGGCGGGGGGTCGAACCCTCGGTTCTGCTCTTAGCGGTGCTGCGACAGGAAGAACGGCAGGTTCGACGGCCCTTGGAGCGACTTCTGGAGTTGGGACAGGCAGCATCTCTGGTGCATACAACGGCCTCGGCGGGACGACGGCCCGTTCGCGGGCGGGTCTGAGAGCGGGGATCGGTTCTCTTATTTCCGCGAGGGGTCGTCCTCTGGGACCCATGACCAAGGCGATACCAGCTCCCGTCGCAGCGGCTTCGGCTATTTCCTCTGGCGTTGCCACTCCTTCGCCAACCGCCTCCGCAGCCCCGACACCGGCAAGCAAAGGAACTCTTGCAGGCAAAGTAACTCCCGCTGCGGTCCCATAGAGTTTCCCCATCAAAGCTCTTTTCAAACCTCCCAAAAGAGCACCTTTGGCTTCGCTTTCTCCCTTGGCTCTCGCTTCGGCAGCCCCGAGGAAAGGCGAGGCCGCTCGACCTAAAATGAAACTCGCTACGCCAGTCGGCATTGTGCCGAGGAAAGTGCCCATGAATTCATCGACAGGATGCGTGTCTTTTTGCTTTGCCAAGTCCTGCCAGAAAGCGGCGTTTTCTGCATACTGTGTGTCGATCTCCCTTGTTATTCTGTCGAAAACCTCGCTTCTTTTGCCTGTCAACTTTTCCGCCACATATTGTCCAGGCTCAGTAATGTCTCTCCAGAAGGAGGCAAGTCCCCTGTTTATCGCCGCTGCGGTGGTGTAAAGTTGTGCTTCCGTGTGCGCCAAAGGCTTAAATCTCGGCGATGGGGCTTCTGGCTTCATCACTTCGGGAGGCTTCATCTCGGCGGTAACAGGGAACCTGAAGCGTTCTGCGGAAGGAGCGGGCGCACCGACAGGTTGATATTCTTCCAGCGGCCCTAAGTATTCTATCTTAAGTTCTTTTTCTTCCAGCGGCCCTAAGTATTCTATCTCTGGCATTTAAGGTATTTCCTTCGCGCCATCCCATTTAACTTCTCTATCCCCAATCCTATATCTGCCTGCTGGTCTGCCTTTCAACGGATGTTCCCTTGGAACTGGCGTTCTGGCGGGTTCCCCTCCTGGTTGGCCCTTTCTTACTTCAGGCGACAAAGGCCACATTAAAGGGGTCTGAGCAGGCGCACTGGTTGGAGCAGCAGGAGCAGGACCTTTAATACCTTTTCTTTCCAAAATCGTGCCCGATAATTCGTTAAATTCCGCTTCTGCATCCAACAATTCCTGTCTGTATTGTCGTTTTTGCTGAGGCGTCATAGTTTTGCCGATCCTGCCCGCCAAAAGAAGTACCATAAGGTTTTCAACCGGTTGGTTGGCGATATACGCTTGTTCGTCGGGAGTCATGTCGATCATCATTCTTGATTTGATTGCGCCCACCCTTGCGGTAAAGATAGCCTTGGCGTCTGATATGGACAATCTTTCCGGCCTTTCCGGCCTTTCCGGCCTTTCCGTCCGTACCCAGCCGCTTACTGGCACCCAAGTTCGTTTTTCGGGATCCCACTGCTCTTCCCTCTTGTGCGGAACTCCCTTGATCATCTCGTGATGTTCCCTGACTGTGGGTACTTTAACTTCTTTTTCCTCCGCCGTCTCCTTGGCAATCCTTGCATCATACGACTTCACGATGCGGCTATCTTCGCCATATTTTTCAGCAAACCTGTTTCTTTCTTCCCAAAGTTTTTCAAGCGTCGTCGCGGCTTCGGCTGGTCTAACTTCGGTGACCTTGGCTATCTCTGCGGGATGGGCTGGCCTTGCTTTCTCCCGTTTCAATGTTTTCGTATCTACATAGCCGTGCAGCCATTTCCCTGTTTCTGGATCTTGCCACACATCTTCAACTATTCTCCCTTCTTTGACTCGTTCCGTAATATCCGTAAATTCGGCAAGTGCCTCTACCATGGATACGCCTTTCGCCTTTTGCTCTTCCCAATGCAGCGTCCAAGGATCAGCCTCGGCTTTTCTTATCTCCGCTTCAGCCAATCGCCTTCTCAGTACATTGTAAGGTTCTTCATATTGCCGTTCGAGCTCCCGCGTGGCGATTTGTGCCAAAACATTCCCCGCCCGGGCCATGGGAGTTTGAATACCAGTGGGTCCAGTCCCGAAGGCACCACCCAATGCCCCGGCCAGTTGGACAAATTGAGCCAATGGCATCCTGCCGATGGTTGGCTGCGACCAGAAGTCCAAGTAGGCGTTCCTTGTCATCCTTGCTTTGGCAGGAGTCATTCCCAAGAGAGCTTTTGTTGTTTCTGTCTCTGTGGGAAGGCCGCGGGTTACAGCCGTGAGTGCCGTTTCTTCCGGCGAAGGATAGGGCGCTCTTGGAAAGAGTCTGGGACGGGTATAAGGAGGACTCGCCAACAGGGCTTCGGCTACCGGCAGGTCTCTGACGCTGGGCTGAGGAACCCCGGTGATAGGAACGGGAGGCGGGGTCATTTCCCCGCCAAAAGCAGGGATTTCGGCTTTTCTGGCTAACAACACATTGCCGCCTCGATCCATTCTGACAGGAACGGAAGTCGGCGCCATTTCCCCGCCGACTGGAACTTCAAGAGGCGACTCCTCAATTACTGGTGCTTCAGCTAACTCTTTTGCACGAAGAAGCCGTAAGGCGTTTCTGATTCCAACATCTGACCAAGATTCCAATTCTGCATTGCGAAGTCTGTTGCCGTTCATGTTCTGTCTCCATACTATTCCAACAAAACGATTGCAATGCCGATAATGCACCCAATGACCGCGCCGATCACGGCTCCCCACCAAGCACCGATGTGGAAGCCTATGCATATCCCTGTAACGGTGTAACTGGCGATGAGCAATCCCTTGGAAAGGTTCGATCTTTTTCTCAAGCCCAGCCAAGTTTTTTCGTAGAAAGCCCCCTGCAACGCTCCGAGGCCAGCCCTCTCGAAATCCAAAACATCCAAAGGCCAGAGTTTATCCCGCGTCTCGAACTTGTAATTGGAATCATCGACATCGGGCTTCAGCATGTAGTAGGATTTCATGAGATTTGCGTAGTCCGTGATCGTCTGCTTGCTCCACCTTAGTGATCCCAGCATTCTTACCTTCAGATCGTCAATTGCCTGGCACTTGAGCCTGAGACTGACCTTGGATAGTGCCTTAATTCTCGCATCTTCTATCGCAGCCTTCCCAATGACGAAGGAACTGGTTATTACCGCATTCAGGTCCCTCATCATCGTGGCGAAATCGGGTAGAGTCTTGATGATGAAATTATCATCGATCAGTTTGATCTCCGCCGCGAGGTTGGCATTTATCTCTGTGGCATTGAACGAATCGGCGAAGATGTAATTCCAAAGGACCTCTACATCAAAAGCGGACATGAACTTTCCAAACATATCATACAACGCTGGGAAGTCACTTATCGCATTCCCGGCGCAAAAGAATGCACTATCGATATCCAAGGCGGGATAATTTTGATACGGAGATTCGTCCTCCAACTCTTCCCATAGTTGGTGACAATGATTGAGGAATCTCTTGTGCTCGTCCTCGATGTAATCGGCGTATCTTAATTCCAGTTTCGTCGTTGCCACTTAGATGCTTCCCTTAATAAGTCAGCGCAGCCGCCACGCCGAGAATGGCGCCTAATCCCGCGCCTATAGTTCCCCCCGTTGCTCCATAGCTTGCCGTCGTCGCAGCAGTTGCCCCAGCGCCTGCGTATGCTTGACCTGCATAGGTTCCCACCATAGCTCCCATCGCGGCGCCCGTCAATGCGCCACTTATGGCCCTGGCCGCCTTCGATGCCCCAGCGACCTCCGATTTCTGGGTCGTTGCCCCCTGCAAGGCGCCGAGGGCGGCCCTCTCATATTCCAATATCGTAAATGGCCATAACAGATGTTTCGTTTTCATCGCGTAGTTAATCTCATCCACATCTGTCTTGGCGGAGAAGTAGAGCTTCATCAGTTCCGCATAAACGCCGACGACTCCTTTGTTCCAATCCAGATGGCCCATCCACCTGCCGGGTACCAGCGGGATCAAGCGATATCTCAGTTCTGCGCTGAATCTGTTGAGGGACTTCACCCGCGCATCCTCGATGATCGACTTGCCGATCACAAAAGAACTACTAATGACGGAGTTAATGTCCCTCAATCCGGCCTGCATCCTAGGCAAGGAGTTCATGACTATGTCGTCGTCCATCATAGCCGCTTCGGCGCTGACGAGGGCATTGACGATGGGAGAATTCACCGTATCCTCGAATATCTGAGTAAAAAGAACTTCTATATCCAGACCAGCCATGAACTTGCCGAACATGTCGTAGAGAGATGGAAAACTACTGATGGCATAGCCCGCCCCGAAGAAAGCGTCATCAACTTCGACATCGGTATAGTTTCTGAACGGGGATTGGGTCTCCAAGTTTTCCCATAGTTTGCTATAATAATAGAGAACGTGTTTGTGCTCGTCCTCGATGTAATCGGCGTATCGAATGTAAGTCTTTTGTGTGCCGCCTCCACCGCCTCCACCGCCCATTATAGACCCTCCACTCTGATTTCATAAGTTCTGTGTTTTTCGTAAAAACCGACCATTTCGCCCAACTCCCAAAGTTTGTTGTGCCGGGAGTTATAGGAAATATAAGAACAGCCTTCCTTTTTTACGAAGTCCAGAAGGAACTTCCAATCGCGCTCCCATACCTCGTCTTTGACTGTTTTGAACGAATAGAGACATTGTAAGGAGAGATGCTTCTTGTCCGTAATCCGGTCGAGCACGATCCTGGTAATCATCAGGGCGAGTAAAGTTCGATCCTCGGCCAGCCTGATGAAGCATTGAGCTTTCTCGTTCAGTAGGGCTTGGAGGAGTTCATTGAAATAGAAAGGCATATCCTCTTTATTTACTTCGTCTGCCTGCACGCAGGCGAACTTGATACATTCCCATAGTTGTGGCACTTGCTGCGGAAGAATTCTGCAAATTATGCTATTTGATATCTCAATAGGCATGGGCAACTCCGTTAATCTTGATGTAGTCAAGCTCAAAATAGCTGTAAGTCAATGTCCTCGCCCTGATACGAAATTCCCGACCAAAAGCCGGAATGTGGACGCATCCGTTCTTGGAGACAGAAACCCAGGGCGTTGTGGCAAAATTCCCCGTAATGTCCCTTCGATAGTCAATTGCTGCATAAAGCGTAGTTGCAAGATCGACACCGAATTCGAGCGAATGAATCGTCTTGTTCTTCCTAGTGCCGAAATCGTAGATGTCTGTGCATATCTCAAAGGGCTTTGTGGTGATTGGAGCGGGAGAACCGACATATAAAAGTCCCCCTTGGGTTGCGATTCCCGTAATGTTGCCCGGGCATTCCCCAAGACTTCCCTGCGCCGGATTGTAGACATAACCAATTGACCCGTCGCAGATGTAGAGAAGATTATTCAGAATGTCCAGGGAGAGAACCAAGTTGTTGTTCATCGGCGACAGATACTCGGAATAATCGAATTTATCCAAGGACTCTTTCCCCAGCTTCCAGAGAACCCCTGTTTTATCAACGAAGAAATGCCTAGTGTCGTCCCCGGCTATTGCGTTTTTCCCTTTTAACCCTATCCTGTGGATGGTATTCAGCCCGTAGTTCGTCCCTGCCGGGATCAGGATCGATACCCCATTTTCTCCGTAGGCGACTACCTTATCGCCCAACTTCTTGATAGCATGGACAGGCCCTTTCCAATCGAGTGGCCTCTGTCCGGCTACATTGTCCTTCCATATCGTGAAATTCAAACTTCCGATATTGGACCATTGAATCCAATTTGACTTCGCATCGCTGGCGAAGGGAACGAAACCATCAAGGGAAGCTGCCCTGATCGACAAAATCACTTCGATTGGGGTGGCGTTCCAAACGCCTGAGAACGCGCTTTTCCCAGAAAAAGTGAGAAGTGTCTCTATCGGATCGCTAAATACCGTCAGGTTCAGCCAAGTGCCGTATACGCTCGCGGCTAATGTGAGCACCCCCTGGTCTGGATTACCGTCCCGGTCGTCTCCAGAACAATCAAAAATGATGTCGAGAGAAGGGTCTCTCGGGCGCGGAGCCGTGTAAAAGAGCCCGGTGGCGATTACCTTCGTCAGGACGGAGCCGTCCGGTATGACGGTGGGCAAATAGTGGCCCACCAATCTCGACGGAGGCGGAGGAACATATATCCGCCTAACGGCCTGGAGAATAGTCGGTCGAAGTCTCCTTGACATCGAAACCCTATATTTCGATTACGGCATAGGCGTCCAGTACCGAGTTGGTCTGGATATTCCAAAGAACGATGCTTGAGCTCACGGGTATGACGATCTTGGGCATTAATATCACACCTGCGCCGATGGTTGCAGGAAAACTCATTCTGGGAAAGAATGAGGCAGGCGCAGTAGGACCCGTTGCCCAAGCCAGAGCTGATTGAATGACGCCGGAGGCGAGGACATCGTTCGGGTCTTCTGGTAGAAAATCAACTGGGCTGGTTGGTGTCACCCCGATAGCCGACGGCCTTCCGAGCCCGATTACGCTTGCTGTCGCTGCCACCAAGGAAAAGCCGATTTCGATCAATGTGGCCCTACCCGGCGTCGGGCCAGTCCTTATTTCCCACGCCGCCGTGCCGCTTGTTCCACTCGTTGTGCGAACACCCAATGTGAATCTCATGGCAACCTCCTTTGTTTACTCAGTGAATTCCGCAAGTCCTTCGACCCGCAATGGGGTGCCATCCAGAACCGTCCTAGTTCCGCCGAAGTCGATATATGAGGCGATGGCATCCGTATAATCATGGCCGCTTCCCGTGGCTGTCGTGTCGTCGAAGATGATTGCTCCCGATGCGACGAGGGCTCCGCC
>Ga0315312_1000987_pt1 | contig 25242 bp, 17 predicted proteins | sample TDP7_MG_FD_203629 | JGI IMG/M metagenome (GOLD analysis project Ga0315312, IMG submission 203629) | Freshwater sediment microbial communities from Lake Towuti, South Sulawesi, Indonesia - TDP7 | ecosystem: Environmental > Aquatic > Freshwater > Lake > Sediment | place: Indonesia: South Sulawesi... | reverse complement strand
ACTGTGCCATGTGACCGCCTATGCTCTCTTTCCTCTCGACCAAGTACACCTTGAAACCCATCTCGGCCAGGTCAAGAGCTGCGTTTATCCCAGCTATCCCGCCGCCTAAGACTAGGGCCTTGTTTGTGACGGAGACCTCTATAGGGGTTAATGGCTGAAGGAACCTCGCTTTCACAACAGCCATTTTTATGATCTCTTTGGCCTTTTCCGTTGCCTCCTCTGGCATGCTTGGGTGACACCAAGAGCAGAGTTCCCTGATATTAGCCATCTCGAAAAGGTACGGGTTCAATCCAGCCTCCGAAACACACCGGCGGAAGGTGAACTCGTGCATGCGAGGTGAACAGGCCGCAACAATAATCCTATTCAGGTTATACTCCTTTATGGCCTTCCTAATCTCTTCCTGTCCAGGATCTGAACAGGTATAACGGTTGTGCACAGCATAGACCACGTCAGGCAGACTACGAGCATATTGGGTTATGGCCTCAACGTCGACGACTCCAGCTATATTCAATCCACAGTGGCACACAAATACGCCTATTCTAGGCTGTTTATACACCTAGGATCCCTTCCTTCCAACGCGTTTCTTTACTGAATCCTGTACCTTAATTATCAGTTTACTCCGTAACTCCTTAGCCATATCCTTTGTAGAGGTCAGCTTCTCCAACGCCTTATTCCAAGCACCAGAGTGAACAGGCGTGTGATGTACAGAGGTTCTCTGGATCTCCAGAGCTCCCTCCACAGGACACACGACCTTACAGACGCCACAATAAATGCAGGAAAAATCATTAACATGGACCTTTCCGTCAACCGACACGTACAAGACATCCGGTATTGGACAGACATCGACACAATCACGACAGTCTTCAGGGCATTTCTCCTCATTTACTCCTATGGAACCGGAGATGATCTTTCGCGTACGAATCGCGTCATACGGGCACTTGACCTCACAGAGGCGACAGCATGGGCAGTGATCCTCATCGATGTCTATTCTTACCTTCACGTCACCTTTGTCTTTAAAAGACTTGTAGTCTGTAACCGCTTCGCCACTAGTCGTCTCCAATCTAACCTTGATCAGATCAAACGGGCATGCCACCTCACATTCCTTGCAGTCTATTGGACATTTAGCCGCGTCAACTTGAATCTCATGCACTAATTGTGGAAAACTCTCCGTCCTGAGAACTGGCACCGTTTTTTCTTCGTTAATCCTTAGTGTAAGTGCCTCAAATGGGCATATTGTATTGCAGATCCCGCAGAATTGACATTTATTCTCATCAATAATGATCTTTGGCCGATCTAGCTTCTTGCCTTTGATCTTGGTCGGTTTCCTGATCTGGATGGCTTCTCTTGGACAAACAATCTGACAGATCTCACATCCGACACATCTATTTTTGTCAAGAGAAAGTGAATACCGCCTCGCATGCATGATCCTTCCGATGAGAAACTCATCTTCAGTCTCAGACTTCATCGTCCTCATGGGCATGAATCGTCTCTCCCGCCGCATGTGATGCCAGAGTCAAACGACTCATAGGTTGATTTAACGAGGGCAATCAGGTATTTATATGAATTGTTTTTGGGGATGATGAAAGATTCCCACGTGATTAGCCCGGTTTTTCTCCCAACGCTTGGAAACAGGAGTCGATCAGATTGGCATAGCTCCGTTTGAACTTCATCCTAACCTTGTGCCAACGTTCCTCAGCCTCGGATAGAGATCTTTCACCAAGTAGTGTACATATGTGACAGAGATCGTTTAGAAGGACATCAATGCGTCCTTCACCACATGCAGAACCTGCCTTCCTCGCCATAAGCGTAGCCTCGTCAAGCCTTCCCGCTTGTATGAATAGGAAACCAGACTGACAGTAGTGCCACGCAGCCTCAAAATATTCCTGACATCTGGAGTACATTTCTGCGGCTGTTGCGTAGATCTTTGCAGCACTCTCGGAGTCTTTCAATCTCTGATAACAATTCCCAGCATCTCTGTAGAGACCGCTAGATAGAGCCAACTTCTCCTCCTTGAAGGCTTTTTCTGCTGCCGTTTGGTAACACTCAATAGCTCTTTCAAAATCGCCATTCTTCGCGAAATAGTCCCCAACGCCTTTCAGATCATGAGGGTCTTCATGAAATCCCGTGAAACTATCCTTTTTGACCGAAATGTAATGCTGCCGAATAATGGAATGGCAGACTCTAGCCAATTCCTCACTTCCACCTTCTTGAAAATAGCTGGCCGCCTTAATGCACAGTAGAATAGCTCTAAATGGGTCATGTAAACTTGCCGATTTTTCAGCACTTTGAAGATAACATTCTCCAGTTCTGATGGCAAACTTTCTTTGGTTAGGTGTGTCATTTAGAAGACCGAAGTATACCGTAACATACCGAAAGAAACGGGCAGCAACCTCGTAATCATGTTTTCTAATGGCTTCTTCGGCTGACTTAATCCATTGAAGAACGTCGCCATAACTCTTAGCCAAGATACATCTTGAAAGTAGTGGCGAGAATCAGCCTAATGAATTATATGATCTCCTCATTGCTTAGAATTTCGGATTACACGCTTGAGAAGAGCGCCCTAGCCTATGAAGATGCAGCTAACTCACAAACAAGAAGAAAAATGGAACGAAAAGTTTTTTCGTTGCATGCTAGCGCTGGTTTACCTAGTAATATGATCCACCATCCTCATCGAGCCGCTTAGAAAAAATGAATAACCCACCATGTTCAGAATCGTTAACTTTATTCTTTCCCACAGATGCAAGCATCTATCCAAGCGTGGCAACGGGGACAATAAGGAACGTTTTGGCCGCTCGGATAACCTCGAGCTTCCCCAGGACCTAATATTGTAAACTTTGTACGGCGTTGTCCATCTGGGAGCATTACACGCACGCCGACGGTGTTGTAATCTTGAACTTTTGAGGCACAGACGGCAAAACACTTTTGCTCCATGGATTCTTTAGCGCTCTTGACTTCCCAGCCCTCCGGGACCTCTAATGCTACATCTGCTTCTATTACCTTATCATCGATCTTCAAAGAAACTCCTAACATCTTGTTGATATTCGGTGTTATCACGGGGGCACCCCAATAGTGTAAAGTTACTTCGACATCATCAGCAATAGACACGCTGGCTTGTGTGTCCAGTTGCAGTACGGCAAGTGCCTTTTCATTGCGGAATAGTAGCGATAAAATGTCCTCTGGTATTATTGTTTTCTCTCCAAACATGACTACATCAGATTTCTCTTGTAGAACTTGCTTTGCTATAGCAAATGTTCTTTCAGTCAGTTCATTTATCGTCTTCGGTGCGTCGAATCTTCCGGTGAAACGGTGCAAAACAATTTCTTCACCTATTGGTGAACGCCACTTCTGAGGGATGCCTTCTGTTCCGTCGAGGATTCCAAGAAGAGACCCTAAGGTCGCCCCGGTACAATCGGTATCATACGCACAATTCACTGCTTTACAGAGTTTATCGCCGTAATCTTTGCCGTAAAGCCAGCCTAAGATTGTGAAACCGTGATTCTGAGGAGCATGGCACGGCTGATAATGTCCAAAGTATGTGATAATGCGTTCCCTTGCTTCAGCCCAAGAGATGCTATTTTCAAAGCACCAAACAGCTTCACGAATAGCCCTAGAAATCATGGAATGTAACGGAATCATGGATAACCCGATTTGGATTAAAGTCTTTGGATCTTTTACTACGAATGCCGCGCTTTCAACAGCTGCCCAGAACATCTCACCATACATTCCTTCGCCACCTGCGTGATCGATAACCGAATCCTTCCACGCCATAGAAGCAGCTAATTGAGCGTCCCCGGGAGCAATACATGCCCAGATCTCGCTGCGTATAGGTGAACCCATCTCATCTAAGTAGTAATTCTCAAAACAACCCGTGATAGGAGGCATCAACCCGCGCTTTAAGTTCCGCGAGAGGAATCCATATTCATTCCAAGGGTAGGCAGAAGCATAACGTTTCCAATATTCACCGAAATCCTGTAATGATGGATTTATGCCCTTTTCCTCTAACATTTTGAGCCAGACAAGCTGGAGATCGAGATCATCATTCGGTGCAGCTTTATCCGGTATAGGACTATAATAGTCTAAGCAATTCACATATTTCCTTCCTTCATATGGTGCTCCCAGAGTTCCTCCAATATTTTTCCCTAACCAGCATGCATACGCTCTATCCCAATACTCTTTCTCGCTAATCTGGATCCTATTCATATTGAACACCTTCGAAAGTTTATGTGAAATTAATAAGCGGGAGCGCCTATAAAACCTTCGCTCCTGATGGAGAGGAAACAAGAAAGATAACGCCTTCTCCATACTCAGGCGCAAGGACCTCAACTTTGTAGTTGTAGCCTTCTAACACCATTCTCGAAACCAACGGAATACGAATAGTCTATCATGAAAACTATGCTGAAGAACTTTCAAAGTTCGATTTTGTTTATACAAAGGTTTCATTAAAAGGATGCAACGAAGAAGAGTTTTCTAGGCTAACAGGAGCAAAGCCAGAGAGTTTTGAGTTGCGATTGAAATCTCTAGAAAAGTTGATTGAAGCTGATGTAAGCTGCCATCCTTACATAACCGCATCATTTTCACTAAGAAAAAACCTTGACTCGCTCACAAAGAGGCTGGGAAGCATGAGCCCATTATGGGCTGGAGAAGTAGAAATTAGAGAATTAATCGCATATTCGCATATAACCAATAGAATTCAGAAGCATGGACTAAAGTATTATTCTGCTTACACGCATGAAAGGGTTCCTGCAGAACAAATCTGATCATAACCTATGAAGTGATAAGAAATAGAATCTAAATTTGGATAGGGCGACAGGATGTCTCAATTAAATATGATGTCTATTCCAGAAAACTTCTGCATAAAGCTATCAACAGAGCATTGCAATAGATGTCTTAAGATAAAGAGATGAGAGGAAGTTTGGTTTTGATGATTGTGAAGGCAGCCCTCACATCTATCGGCTTAGATTACTTCACGGCAGTTGTTCCAAAGGTCGAGGAATTCAACAAGAAGTTTGCTGAAAATGGAAGGATAAAAAATCTCAAAGAGCTTGCGACAGCGGATATAGATGAGTTAAGAAAGGTATGGAAAAATAAGAGATCATGGATGCTTGCTAAGGATATAGCCTCTTATTTGTCAACGATAGGCGATTATAAATTAGTTCTAAGAACCTGGGCAAGAAATGCTTGACATCCCCTGAAAGCTCATTGAACGGATAATCTACGCTTAGTACAAATGACATAACCGCAACCCAAGCGATGCGATAATCTTCAAAAACCCATACGGCGCTATAATAGGAATATTTTATAAGAATAATAATCAACCGTTATCTCTTTCCCAAACCGTTTATGAATGTGGACCTTGGGTTCAAGTCCTCGAAGAGATCCTTATGGTTTGTGGCAGCTATAACTGCATTTTTCTGTTGACGTGCAAGTTTCTGAAGGTTAAACGCTACGATTTTCGCTGTATCTCTGTCAAGGGTGGCAGCGAACTCGTCCATGATCCAGAACTGGGCCCTAGACTCAATCATCTTAGCAATCTTGTAACGATATTTCTGCCCATCGCTAAGCTCCTCATAGGATCTCAGGAATAGAAAAGCATCATTAAGCCCAACCTTACTCAATAGCTCGAGGCCCTCTTCGAAAGTTTCGCCGACTGTCTCGATAGGAGGTTTACCAAGTTCATGCTGGATCTCTGAAATGTTAATCGATGAAACCTGCATATCCTCTTTGATATCCTTCTCCAACGCTTTGAGCAAGACGCTTTTCCCAGATCCACTATCGCCAGTAATGTAAACGATGTCTGAGGGGCTTATCTTGAGCTCCACATTGTCATAGACAACAAATTTTTCCCATTGATCCAAGCCTAAACCGAAGCCTTCGGCAACGACCACAACTCGTTTAGTAGGCTTAGGAGCAGCAGTCTTATAGGCAATATTGACTGCAAAGTTTCCCGTAGTTCTATCATATCTGCGAATATGACGTGTGATCTCAAAGAATTCTCTGCGTCTCATTATTGCTAACCCCTAATGATTTCTAAGAATGGTTCAGGCGCCATCTCCACAGTTGCGTACAAAGCAAGACAGCAGGACCAGAAAAGATCATCATGCATGCCCTGAGGATGATCAAAACTTATGGTTCCGTCTTTTCTTAGTTCAAACCTTTCTACATTCAATTCCGTGACAAACTCACTTCGATAGGGTCTTTCCCAGGTGAAGTATGGGAACCAAAATTGGCTGTTGACCATTCGCTGCTTTAGGAAAGTAGCCATCTCCTGTTTCCGTGGCACCGTGAAGTGGACGCCATCCACGTTGTCTATGTTACTATTTTGCATGTCTTCCACTAAGTAGTCCTGGTTTGTGCTGTCAACCCTTATTTTTCGGAGGCCTCCCCACCTATCTTGCAAGGTTTTAACATAACCGATTACGCTTGCATAGCTTGTTCCCAAATCGAAAATCTTGAGATTACGAAGAACATATTTGCCGTTGATTTCTTCGATGACCACTAAGGCAGTGTAATCTTGCAGTCTGCCCAGATCTAAGCCTGCAAAAAGGTTTCGTCCCTTCCTTACGCTTTCAAAATCCCACAAGTCGAGCTCTTTACCTAGGGTCTTCGAGGGTAAATATGGAAGTCGAAAGGTTTTCAGGATATCTGTGGATGGTAAAGACTATGATTTTGCTGTGAATGAGCGGTCGACGTTGTATCGTGTTTTGGTTAGCAGGCTTGCTGATGCTAGGAACGACGTTGAATTTGTGCTTGTGAGAACTGGGAATGGCAAATTGACCAAGTATGATGTGAAGGAGGTATAGAAACGCTTCCTTCCTTTTTTTATTTTTCTATTTTCTGTGTGTTGAGAGGGTTAGTTAGGGAAGGATAGTTAGAAGAAGAAGAAAAAGCCTAAAATCTAATTACCTAAATTCTTCTTAAAAAGATGGGATAATCTACTTACGCTTCTATCAGTCTCCTTCTTCTAAATACTTAACCATGTCTGGATCTAGTACTAAATCCCCAGCTTTTAAGCTGTCGGTTAGCTGCTCCACTGTTCGGCACCCTACGATGGGAATGGTGGTGAACGGCTGGGATATTAGATAACTGAGTGCGGTTTCCGTAACAGACCTTGAAAGGTCATCCGCCAATTTTTGCACTCTTTTTAGTCGCCTCATATTTTCCTCGTTGTAGTATGTTTCCTTAATTCCTTCGTTCAATTGCGTAACGTTTCCTTTACTCATTTTTGTAAAGAAACCTTTTGCTTGTGATGAATATGGGATGGCCGCGAGATGTGTCTCTTTATGAAACTCCATTCCCTCTTTATCCATAATAACAATAGTCTTGTCAACCAAGGCATCAATGTTGGGAACTGCTAGGCTCCACATCATCTGATTGCCCACAAAACATTTCAGCCCGTGTTCAGATGCGTACTGCATAGCCTCTCGTATTCGTTGTATTTTCCAATTAGAACAGCCAAGATATCTAATCTTGCCAGCTGCTACCTGCTCGTTTAGGGTTTCTAGAATGTCAGCTACTGGGCGGTTCGGGTCGTCCCTATGCAACCAGTAAAGGTCGATATAATCAGTCTGCAAAAATTTAAGACTTTCATTCAGGTCATTGACAATCTCATCATGGGATAAGCGCGGAATACGCATACTCGAGAGAGCCGGATGCGCACCTTTGGTGCCTATTATGATTTCGTTCCGTACCCCTCTTTCTTTAGCCCACATGCCGATCGTCTTCTCACTTAAGCTTTTTCCGCCAGGAACCCAATCCCCATAGACATGAGCAGTATCAATGAAATTTCCTCCCATCTCAACAAACTTATCCAATAACTGAAATGAATGTTCGCGGTTAATACTGCTACCCATCAATCCTGTACCAAAACTGATCGATGAAGGATACAAATCTGTCCCAGGAATATTCCTATACATCATTTAATATTCCTCTATTCTTACTCCTTTTATGAAATCTGTTTTATGATCTTAACTCATATAACATGCTAGATGTGCTACATAAGATCGACCTATGCAGATGACTACCTTGAGACAAAACCTGAAATTGATAAGGAGAGAATAGGCTATGCTGGAGGAAGTATGGGAGGGATACTCGGCGTCATATTCATCGGTGTAGAACCTAGAATAAAAGCGGCGGCGCTTATAGTTGCCGGAGGAACGACCAATGCAGACAAAATCATCAGAAAATCGAACAAAAAACTTAATTATGCATTACGCCAATAAGAATCATATATATAAAAATTAGCATTGTTTGGGGGATGAATCAATTGTCTAAGGTGAAACTTGGTATAGAGACGTATCGTGATAAGGTTTACGGTTGCTGGATAGGGAAAAACGCTGGAGGAACGCTTGGTGGGCCGCTTGAGCAGATGTTCGGTCAAGAGGAAATGTTCGATGTATGGTGGTATCCAAAACTCGTGGAAGGCGGCATTCCAAACGATGACCTTGAGATTCAGCTTGTCTGGCTTCAAGCCATCAGGGATCGAGGAATTTACCTTACAGCCCGAGACCTTGCTGAATACTGGCTTGACTGCATTTCCTACAATCCCGACGAATATGGACTTAATAAGACAAATCTAAGAAAAGGTTTGCAGCCTCCTGTTTCAGGATGGTACAACAACTGGTTTAAGGACTGCATGGGCAGTCCAATTCGTTCAGAGATATGGGCTTGCATTGCACCTGGCGCCCCCAATATTGCTGCACAGTATGCGTATGAAGATGCCATATGCGACCATGCTGGAGGAGAATCTGTTTATGGCGAGATATTTAATGCCACCCTTGAATCCGTAGCCTTTTTAATAGGGGATCGGACCAGACTAGTAGAGATTGGACTCTCAATGATTCCCCAGAAATGCCTTACGGCTAAGGCTATCCGCACCGCGGTTCAATCATTCAATAATGGTTTAGACTGGAAAAAAGCGCGTGAACACGTCAAAGAAGCCGTATTCAGTCCCATAGCCCAATATTCTCCAATAAACTTAGGATTTCAAACGATCGGACTTCTCTACGGAAAAGATTTTGGCGACGCCATCTGTAAGGCTGTGAACTGTGGATGGGATACGGATTGCACAGGTGCGACGGTTGGATCAATATGGGGAATCATAAATGGCAAAAGTGGAATTCCTAAGAAATGGATCGAGCCTTTGGGCGACAAGATAATCGTAAGCGAGGGGATGAGAAACCTACACGCACCTGCAGATTTGCATGAACTTACTGATGAAGTATGCGCAATTGGAAAAAAAGTTCTCGTTGCCTTCGAGGCGCCTGTTGAACTTTGTGCTCTCAGTGATGTTTCTTCAGCTGAAGATGTGATTGCTAGTTCTATAGGCGAAGTAAAGAAACTTTGGAATATTCCGCCTAACCGGCTTGATTTCGATCTGGTCACCGTGAAGGCATCCATAACTTACTTGGACGGCCCAGCTGTACTTCCCAACGTGCAAAAATCGTTCAATGTACTCGTAGAAAATGTCAGGCCGGAGCCTATCTCTGGATCCGTAACTATTCAAGCACCGCATGGTTGGGTTTTAGAGCCATCTAATCCACAACGTATCCAATTAAAAGATGGAGAAAGGGCTGAACTAAGGTTATCTATAACGGCGTCCGCTGCTGACATAGATACATCTAACAAGGGTACTGTCGAAATAGCTTTAGACGAAAAACCGGGACTAATGAGTCTTCCATTGATCTTCGTCGGAAGCTTCCGCTGGCTAGTCTCCAATGTCTTTAGGGAATTCGTTTCTCTGGATACGTCGTTCCATCCGGAGAAAGATGCTGAACTTCAAGAAGCTAGTAAGGAATGGAAACATGTGTCTTGGCCTGAAAACTCTCTTGAGATAGAGCCGCTGTTTGAAGGTCGTCCCGGGATTCTCTATCTACGGCATTTTATATACTCCCCAAATGAACGAAAGGTTATTTTAGGTGTACCTAACAACAACAAGATGCGGCTATGGCTAAACGGCAAGGTAATCCATGAAACTCAAAAAGTTGTTCCGCTACGTCCGAATTACAGTGGTGATGGGTTGCTAGTTGTAGAAGAGGGAACATTTAAAGTTATTTCATCCAACTGTACTATAGCTGTTTTTCAGCAAGGGTGGAATTGTATAATGATCAAAATATTGCGCGGCGATAAGCCTATAGAAGCACACTTCACAGTTGCACATAGCGAGTGGCATCGCGGAATGGCGGATCTAATTGAGTGCAGATTTCCCTGGGAGTGATACTGGTGTAATTTGGGATGACTTACCTGACTTTTCCTATCCACTAAAAAGGTCCGACGGAGCTACTCAAATCTAGAAGAGGATTATTCGAAGTATAATGTGAGGTATATATTCTATTGGCAATGGTGCCCTAAACCAATAAACTTAATTCCCTTCAGTTGAACATGAATAGGGATAGAAAAGTTTGGTTTAATACAAAACATGGAGTCAGTAGCATTAATGACCATGTCCGAGTTCTTTGGGTTATGGTGACCCATTTTTTTAGTGTAAATCTTCTTAATATGACTTGTGGCGTGTAACTAAAGCTCTTAGAGGTTCCTAAAGTTGAGATAAAAAAGATGAATTAGGAATTATTTAGACGTAGAAATTTTTTTCAAGAGCAGCTATCAAGAAGCATAAAATTAGCATAGTGATTCCCGTAAAAAGATTTAACCATTTTCTTTTTTTGGAGATCCACATTTTCAGGCCCAACGTTGTATATGTTAATGTGTATACAGCTAAGGTAATAATTAGTAGTGGAAGTATGATTATTATGTTATAGAATACGAGTATAATTAATCCCTCAAAAAGTGTTGTCCCTTCTGATATTAAATTTAATACTATGAAGTAAGGAGCTGAGGTGCACGGAAGAAGCAGAATTGAAACAAAGAGTCCTGCAATGAAAGCCGTAGGGATGCTTAGAGCTTTCTCTAAACGGATTGAGATTCTCTCTGAGAAGGTTTGGGGAATAAGTTTTATTCTCTCACCGAAAAACTCTAAAATTTCGAGAGTTCCGATTATTAAGCTTATGGATATAATGCCATACTTTAATTGTGGGAACTGTTCAAGAATTTTGAGTAAGCCAAGCCCTAGTAGGTAGTATCCTGTGAAGATCGCGGCAATGAAAGATAGCCCGATCTTTAGTACATCTTTTCTCCCTATTCTAAAGAGAACTAGAGTGAGTAGAACGGCAATTATATAGAACTCACATGGATTTAGTGCATCAGCTGCTGCTGTAATGGCTATTAGGCCAAGGAGGGGGAAGAAACTTAGGTGATAATTCGTACTTAGTACTGCGAGATCATCTCTTGTAAATAGACTTGTAAGGGACTTTATTGTTTCCTGTCCCTGCAGTATTTTTGTAGAATTGCTTTCACCTTGGATATAGATGCAAACCTCATCATGGTCACCCATAAGTATTCTTTCCCAAGTAATCTCAGGTAGGATTCCTTGAATTATTGCTATTAGTCTACCATTCTCAAAAACACCGATAAGTGGGCTGTAATATCTTTCTGAAGAAATAAGATCAATTATCCTCCCGTAATAGAGTGCATTATTACCATCCTCAAGGTAAAATATGACCACTTTACCATAACCTTGTAGCCTCTGCACCTCCTCTTGGAATAATAAGTAAGTGTAGCACTCTTTACAAGGATGTGTTGTGTAAATGTAGAATTCGAAGTTGGAAAAATTGTTTGCACAAAATGTTAACGTCATAGGGGTTAGAAGGATACCTATTAGAGCTAAAAAGACAATAAAAGTCTTTTTCACGCTTTTCCTCTCTCAGATAGACCATTAAGGCGCGCTTTCAAAGTACTTCCTTTTATCTGGAAGCGTTCTCCAAAGCATTATTTGTTTTCTCAGATCGTCTACAAAGTAGTAGTTTCTAGATGCCCAGCCGCTGTAATCTCCAGACTCCCTTTTTATCAAGACGTTGAAAGCAAACGTTTTATCCTTTTGAACCGTTCCCTCGAAAGTGACTCTCTGAGTTATGCCTAGCTCCATAGGCGTTAATGACATATCTAATGACAAGGATACAGTCTTTCTGTCTACCTGCGACACCTTGTGAACTACGAAACCTGATCTAATGGCGCCCACACCTCTGTAATACTCTGAGAGAAAGACGAGCATTGCTGGAATTTCTTCATCTATTGTCACTTTTATGGGTATAGGTATAGCCCACAAATCACCTTGCGGTTTTGTGCGAAGCTTCCACTTTCGTTCAAGAGATGGTGTTATCATCTTAGCCGCTATTGTTGACGGGTATATTGATGCTCCTAAGCAGGCGATGAAAATTGCCGCAAGAGATACGACTATGAAGGTTGAAGTTGTGTTGAAAACGAAAGTTCCTGGAAATATTGTTATGAATAATAGGTTGAAGCAGTAACCCAAGAGATATCCGATGATTACTGCTATTACGGCGTACGTGAGTGATTCTACGATAAACATTAACATAGCGTTTGCTGGTGAAAGACCTAGAGAAGCGTATGTGTAAATTTCCTTTTGACGTCGGTGAACTCCGCTTACCAACACGTTTACGGTAGATAATAATGTCATTATCAATAGAACCCACATAACGTTCCAGCCGCTTATGCTGTAAGTTACTACTCTTGAAAGACCTAAGGTAGTTTCGTAGTAGCTAAGGTAAACACTTACGTCCATGCCTAAAGCTATCTGACTGCCTACGTCTTTAAGTTCATCCAATGTCACGTTGTTCTTAGGTAAAATAGCTATACTTGAAACAAACCCACCAAAGTCATATGCTAACTTCCACGGTATTACTATTAGGTTGTCAACACTAATCCATTGAGGAGGGATATCCTCATTCATACCTACGTTTTCCCTGGCAAACAATGAGGAACTAGACGACGCTACCGGAAGAATGGGGGTTTGGGTATCAAAATCCATTATCTTACTTCCGATTACATCGATTATTGCTGTTATCACAAGGCTTGTACCAGTATTCTTTACAAAGATGCGGTCGCCTACGGTAACGTTGAGCAGCTCTGCCATCCTCTTCGATATAATGGCGTTATAAGGCATATCTAATCTTGACCAGCCTTTTACAGTCCAGTTATCAAATAATAGGTTCGACTCTTCTGACGACATACCCAGAAAGGCCATAGGATTGATTAGAACAGATTCACCCCATGGATTGATTATTTCTGCACTCACTCCATAAGGATGTATTGCCGTCGGGTACATCCAAACCCTCGGGGCAATGTTGTAAGAGTCGCTAGCGAAAGCTATCAAAGCCGCCAAAGGTATTGTGTCGAGGTTTGCTCCCCTGTGTGCCGGTGGAAATCCGTACTGACGTTTCAATAGAATTCCGTTATACGGAGGTCTAGAACCTGACAGGTATGATTCTTTAACAACTACTACTTGAGAAGCCGACGTGAAGGCTGTTTGAGCGATAACAAACATGATCATCGTAGATACCGTTAATATTGTTGCGGACGGTCTACGCCTCATATTGTCGACAGCCACTCCGAGTAAATGTACTAAAGTATCCATTCCACCCTTTTTTACAATATGCATTCCCAGTTTATCAGTCGCTACACGTTCCATCAGGTCGCCAGCATCTCTCAAAAAGATAACTCCTATAAACGTCGCGACTAAAAGTAGCCCAACACCGAATATGGCCATAATTGAGTTCTGTATTACTTCGAAGGCTGGAGTTACAAAGTTAAGTATAGTTAGAATTATTGTCATAACCGCAATTATGCCTAATATCTTCTTTGAACCTTCACCTTGAAGCAAAAGTCTCTCAAAGAATAGGGCAAAGAATATAGCTGGAAATGTAAAGAAGAGTATGAAATTGGAGATGTCGTTAAATAAGGGCATTACTCCGCTATCGTAGGCTTTACTTAGTAGTGCTAAAGCTCCTATTGCACAGGCATAGCCCTTGTCGTAAGTCTTATTGGCAAAGTATTCTTTAGCCTTTGTGAGATAAATGAGCCCTTTCTCGATTAGGGTTTCTGCTCCTTGATTTCTTATGTTTTTACTGCTCAGTTTTTCATATCGCCCTACAGAAAGATGATACAGATCTTCAGATGCTGTCAAAGCGGTTTTGTATAGTATCAAGGGCTTTGTGGCACGGTAGCTGTAGCCCTCCAGATTATCTTCACTACTGTTAGTCAGCAGAATTAGAGGTCTAGTTAATTCAACCGTGTGGGGGGTGAAAGCAATGATAACCTCGGATTCAGGCTTAACAAATACCATCCCTATGTCGTAAGAAGACGCGAAATATTCTCCATAGAAGACTGGATGCGATTTTGTTGTTCGATCATAAACACTTAAAGAACTCGGAGAGTACGAAAAGGGAACTCCTGAACGCTTCATAAGCCTAGGATCAAACAGATCAAATACTGTTATTTCGGTGCATCTGAAGATGGGAATCAATACGCTGGCGGGGTGAGACAGGGGATAAACTGATGTAGCTATGCCTCCGGCTAACCCGCTGGCTGTTCCATAAATCCCTTCATCAACAGCATATATTATGCCGCCGCTGGTCTCATTAAACTTCCACGCGTCAAAACCATGTGTGAGATAAGGAGCTAGACCGTGGAAAATGAAGATGCCCTCTTTGCCTGAAAAAGTGTAGCGAGAGTTAAAAGGCCAAGCCAGATACGCATTTAGGTCTGATGAGTAAGAACCCCCATAATACGTCCGGACTAGTGCGCCTTGAATTGGGGTATACCATCCTTTGTTGACATTGTATTCTGCAACTGTTCCATTTAACGTCACGAAGCCCCATACAACCCCGGTTGTTATCGTAGCGCCCGCACCCCCCCATAGTGCTCTTCCAGGTATCAGAGAGGGTATCCGCCAATCTGCTTCATTTGCGAAGCCAGCAATCGAAGCCATCGCTGCCGTAACTTGAGGCTTCAGGTTTTCCCATTTAATAAACTTTGTATCGTTTAAAGGAGTTAGAAAGGTTAACCGGTTTGCATACTGAGTGCGTATCGTGAAACCTATGAGTCCAACACGGATTATGGGTTGGACAGATAAGCGATAAAGCCAAATCCAATCTCGTATAACTGGTTGCGTGCCCCACCGCTTCATGGCCAGGTTATCCCTCACGGAATCTTGAGCATTGACTAGAGATAGATAATTTTGCATAGCCGCCTGAACAGGGACGTATCTATTAGCCATTTGCACAACATCTCCAAACCAATTAACGTCAGGGCTATTACCTCCCACGGGAGGCCCTGTGAATAAAATATCGATCGCATTATCGTCTGTGGATAAGTCTAAGTCTATATGAAGTGAAATCTTCTCGGTCCCTTGTTGAACTTCTTTAGAGAAGAGAATTTGCTCCGCCCATTCCGTTGGACCAGCAATGCATTGGTAAAATCCTGAAAAAGCTACAAACCGGAGTGATCGGAGAGGACTATTCTTTCCAAAGTATCTGGCAATCTCTAGTAGAGTAGAGATTGCGAGAGCGTCTTCAGATCCTGGAGCGATGCTCGGAACTATGCTCCACGAGTCGTAATGAGATGAGATAACTATTATGGAGTCAGTGTATTCGGAACCGTTCACGCCTCCTATCACATTATAAGCGGGGATTTCTTTCCATTGCATCCCGCTGTAAACTGTAACTTCTTCCTTACTTGAAGCAAGTTCTATTAGAATTCTTCCTTCTTCCTTCTTCACATAGAATCTTGGGATGTTAATTGGAGTTGGAACCGTTTTTTCTAAGGATTCTAATGATGTTGTATACTCTGGCTCAATGAATATTATGGCTTTGGCTCCTAGCTTGGCCGCGTTAAGCCAATTATCTCCAGAGTTAAAATCCATAAGAATTGTTGATCCTTCAACATCAAAACTATTAAAATCGCTTAAGTCACCTTTTCCTACGTAGATAAGTTTTCCTGTAATTCCTTCTGGCGGTGTGGAACATGCTTGTGGGCCATTGGGCCATAAAGCATAAGCATCTATCTGCTTCCCATCTTCTGTCTTTATCCATGAACCTGAGTCTATAGGCATAGCCATACTATAGTTTTGAACAATTATGGTTAGTCCGTATTTCTTGAATTTTGAAACGATGTAGTTTGCAGCTTCGTAGCTTCCTGGATAACCTGTAACCCTCGAAGTGAGAGAAGTGAGGTTCTCAACATGGGATTCGATCATTGAATAATTTATGTTATTAACAGCGTCCACTATATTTGATTGCGCTTTTTCCATCTGAACCTTACTGCTTAGTGCGAGAGCGTTTGATATGATACCTTCATTAAAATTTACAGTTAAAATTGCACTAAATAATAGTATACAGAATATTGATAGTTTTATCCTTTTCATAGGATTCACCTACCATGGCCAGATCCAGCTTGCCTTACCTATAAAAGCGATAGCCGTTAATATTAGAATTACCGTTCCTTCTCCAAGCATTTCACCAGCAACCACAACTCCGCGCATCTTATCCCAATTTTTCCTACCGCCGAGGAATCGAGGCATTAAGAAACGGCTTATTGAAGCGCCGATGAAGAGTGGAAATGCCACCGCAGGCATATAGTAGGGACCTGTGAATAGCCCTAACGGAGAAAATGGTAAACCGATTCTTGATAGAGCATCACATGTAAATGCTAAAGCCAACATTCCGCCCATAGGTATAAATATGTGGTAGGGTGTAAACTTCAACTGCCTCGTAGCGGTGAATATGTCTATTTGGGCATATAACGGGAAATTATAAACAGTGATAGGATAGGCTGATGATGGAAGTGGAGCCATGGTCCAGAACAAGTTTATAGATATGAACCCGATTACCGTAGTTAAAAGGGCAGATATCACCATTAACTTCACAAGGTCCATTGGTTTCGCTTCCAATTGTAATGCTACCTTCACTTGCTGTGCGAAGCCAGGAGCCGCGCTACCAGCCATCACTGGCTCAAACACAAACCCAGCATACCCTTGATAGGGTGTCAGGTAAACGAGACTTTGCCAAGAATACGAAGGCGCAACAGCAAAGCCAACCTCTCCCTGCGCAGCTGTTAACAATAAAGCCGTTAAGAAGCTGTAAGCCATAGATGCGAAAATCGGAACCCAGAGTGGAAGCTCTGGTATTAAATAATGGTGCAAAGTCACTGATAATCCTGTGGATCCCAAGTACATAAGAAGTAGAGTTGCAGTAGATGGGAAACCTAAGATTGATGCACGCTCTTTTGCTTTCGAAAAGAGCCCCCTAAAGGCAGCAGCGATGCCTCTTCGAGATTTATAGATCATGAAGATTGATGCGGCGAGACCAAAGCCTATTTGGGGCGCAAACCAAACCCTAACCTGGGATCGATTTTGTATTGCTATAAGCCCCATTCCCTTGAAGAATTCTTCTTTCCACTCTGGAAACGGCTCAGGGAAGGTGGTGATAAACAAAGAATTTAGAATGATCCATACTACGAAGGAGCCCAATGCTATATAACAGGCCGCTTTAAATGGGACCACAAATCCGCCGACGTAGGAGCCTAATAGAGTGGATATTCCGAGAGCAGCTCCTGGCAGGATCTCTCTTATAGCCCATGTTAAATCATAATATGGGACAGGTATAATTTGTATATTAAGGATCATTGGACCGATATAACTTACCAAGCCCCACGCGACACCGGGACCCATGGCAAATAAGATTATCTTAGTTACGTCCGGCGGTCTCTCACTAATAAATGTCACCATTGAAATGTCAACACGTGCATACGGAAACTCATACTTCTCAACTTCAACGTAGACACGAGTCATTAACATGGCTAAAGCAAGCTCAGCGATTAACGTTAAGATGAGTCTAATAGTATACAAAGTTACTGATGGGGTGAAGGCCCATTGAAAGAAGGTTCGTTGATCATAGGCTGGGGATCCAAAGGGAGGGGTAAGCCATTCAGGTATTAGAAGAGCTAAAGTTTTCCCATTTATGGTCGCCGCCCAAGAGAAAGGTGAATGGATGAAATACGATCTGTATACTATCCAGTAGTAGGGTATAGAGACGAAGATGTTGGTTATTCCGCCTGCTGCTAAACCGTAATATACCATAAGGACCTCTTGCTTCTGAAGAGGTTGAAATGAGTAGCGTACCAGCTCCGTGAAGAGCAAAGTGACAAATAATACTGCTATGCTTCCAAATATGCCTCCAGTGAGAAGCCACAAATATACGGATACTGGTACAAAAGCTACGATACCTAAGATTATGACAAGAATTGTTCTTCTAGTTAAACCTGATCTAAGACTTTCCTCTGTCATATGATCAACTAGCTAGCTAAATCGCTCACGCTTATTAATTTTTTTTAAAAAAAAAGAGAGGGAATTATCTTAGCCCCAGTTTGCTTGAATATTTGGGATAGCAGCTTGTGTTATTACCTGTATTCCAGCTACCAGGTAGAATAAAGACTGTCCTAAGAGGACACCTGAAACAATCGGGATTATGTACTCTACGGCGCGCTTAGGACCAAGCGTTCTGAACAATGCAAACTTCAGCACTAGCGCCATCAATACGCTCCATAGCATATTTTCCATTGCCCAAGGAGCAATAGCCAACATTAATGGATGAATCCAGAACCATGGGAATATCGTTCTCAGGTAAGCGAGTACTATTGCTATTACAGCACCTATGAGAGCCCATGTACCGATTGTACTTAAGGGTAAATCCCAAGAACCCGGGCTTAGGCTTCTGATCCCAACGTCTAAAGTCTTAGTCCAGCCGCCGAACCAAGATTCCGCTCCATACTCCTCTAGTTTAGTGAGTCCCATGTGGTTGACTAGCCACGTGTCGAAAGTCAGGAATAGCGGAACTCCAATCATGATGAATGGAAGTAGATATTTTATGACATCTTTCAGATTCGCTTTGGAACCGTGAGCAAATTTGTAGACTTGCGACCAGAAGGGGATAGTGGGCCCACAATTTGTATTGCCGGAAGTCCAACCCCACCTGCCAGGCACCATTATGCTGAATGCAGCTAAGGTCGTGTTTGTTTGCGGAGCCGTCCAACTCCATAGTCCAGTCGCTGCGCCAAGGGGCCAACTAAAGTCCCAGACGCCCATTGACCACTCATTTCCCCATGGGCCAAATTCGGAGTATATTCTAGCCGTTGTGATGTTAAATATGGTCCACGCAATGATGAAGACCGCTGTCACCAGCGGGTTTCCTCCGATAGCAGTCCATATCCCGATAAATATAATGGCCATCAAGATCCAGAGTGTGATGCCTAGCCTCATTGAGATGCCGTGTTCCAGATAGTCCTTCTTTGTAATGGCGCCCCAAGCTCTCTTAAGACGGTCCCTCATAGCCCATATGTACCATAAGCCTAGACCAAAGATGAAACCAATGAAAGTCATTACGGCCCATGGGAATGATGTCTGACCTCCATAATACCAATAACTTGGGTACTCAACGTAAGGGATCCAGCCGAGTTTAAACGCTGTAACTGGATAAATCACGGCGAATATTAGCCAACCTGCTATTAGACTCCCTAGTACATCATACGGAACCAGCGTTAACCATAGAATGATACCAAAGTATATTGCCCCGTATAAATATGCTCCAGGAAGCACACGCTCAGTGAGCGGTCTCAAATCAAGCCAGTAGATGCCGAGTCCCCATCCCGTTACCGTCCACCAAGGTGCAAAGAGCATAGCAATATAGATTGGTAATGTTATAAGGAAACCTATTGCCGCACCTATCCAGAAGATCTTAGTACTACTGTTTTTAAGGTTGAAAAGAAGTGAACCTCCCTTTTCATCTCTTGTAGTGTAAGTATCCACTAGGTACGTAGAAGAAACCGTCATTGGAAAAACCAGTTTCTCTGTTTCAGCCCATTGGGGTCCAACGAATAGGAACGTCGTAAGCATATCCAATATGAATAACGAAACCAATATTAGTGACCAAGCCACTATTGGACCGATCCATACACCCCAGTCTATGGTTTCGCCTGGAAATAAACCTCTCCAGGCGATGTCTAAGGCACCTGCGTCTCTTGGTATAAACCACGTCGGAAGATTTTGCTCCGCATAAATAGGCTTTGTAGCTGGCGTATTCATGGCTACAAAGGTGTACGTCGTAAAAGACCACGCAATGATATCAAAAAAGTTACACTCGCCACAATTATTTGCAATCCATGTTTTTCCACCAACAAAGAACATTGAAATTATTAGGACAGCACATTGTGTCGCATTCAACTTAAACTTCGGACTTATCCTTCTTAAAGCTTCAAGTATTATGAACACATATAATGGAGTTACGAACCATCCGTTGACCAGCCACCACCTACCTGTGGAAAGTGTCCTCGTTAGATAAGATATGAAGACCACGATAAAGCCAACGACCAACCAAACGATCAAGCTAGCCACGTTAGGTAATCCACGCTCGACAACTTCTTTTTCTTCTCCCATATATATCCCTCAATTTTTTATAAGGGATTAATATAGTATAGATTTGCTGACCTTTTTAAAACTTTCGTTCACATCATAGCTGATGATACAATAGTGTCTTCTGTCTGTTCAGTCCGCATGGACGTAAAGTCTCCTATGCTCTCGAGGAAGAATGTGCCCTTGTCCTGAGGGATGTTAGGTGATGTGGATCACGTGTTATCTGAACAAATCAAGAATGTGAGTGTTTTTCACTGAATTGGGTAGGTTCCGTGCTCACGCACCGCTTCATACATTGCCAGAACGTTCTCTACCGGTATCCTTGGTTGGATGTTATGAACAGTGTTGAAGATGAATCCTCCTCCGGGAGCAAAGACTCGGATGCGTTCGTGAACCTCTCTTCGGATTTGACTAGGCTTACCGAAAGGTAAAGTCCACTGAGTGTCGACGCCGCCACCCCAGAAGGTGATTCGGTCACCATACTTCGCCTTGAGTTGGTTCGGGTTCATGTTCGCGGCAGAACATTGCACGGGGTTCAAAATGTCAAACCCCGCATCTATAAAATCCTCAATCAGCGGTTCTATTGATCCACAGGAATGGATGAACGTCTTCCATGTTGTGTGCTCATGAACCCATTCGTTAATACGTCTATGGAATGGCTTGTAAAGCTTCCGATAGGTCTCGTTTGAGATGATGGGGCCTCTCTGCGTCCCGAAGTCGGTTCCGGTAACAAATACCACGGTTACCCTGTTGCCAACAGCCCTATAGATCTTCTCCAAGTTCCCAAGGGCAATCTCACATTGACGATCGAAGACCTTGCAAATGTAATCAGGCCGAATGAGTGTGCTTATATACCACTCTTTGACGCCTCGAATGCCCCTGGGATGTTTGAGCTGCGGAGCTGGGACTAGTGCTATGTCGCCAAAACTCGTGCCCCCGAAGTTAGCCAGTATAGCCTTATCGGTCTGTGTACAAAGCCGCTCAGCCTCATATTGGAAATGATCCAAGTCCTCTTTAGAGATCGGACCGAATTCCTCTAGGTTGTCTTCCAAGTCTAGCTTATCGTCATCGATCGGTGGCTGCCTAATAATGGTGTCAAAGTAGAACCCGCCTCTGGGCATGCGTCCGCTTGGAGGTGCGGTACGGTCTCCTTGCGGGTACATGAGTATGTCGCCATTGGCATCAGGTTCGGTGTTGAACTTAGCCGGCACTAGAACCGGCGTGCCGTCGAAAAGTTTCCAGGGCTTCCAATCGTCGTTTTCAGATCCGAACATCGTCTTCTTACTGGTCAAGCCCGCAACATCGACACTAAGCGCCTCACAAAGGTCGGGTGCTATTTCACCTAACATCTGATATGGTTCCACAACCTTAACCGGTCCGGGCGGATCAAGCTTTAAGGCTTGGCGTAAAGCGTACACGGTGCTGACGTGCATTCCGGATGTGGGGCTTCCACCGAGATCGAGAGGAACGCGATCTGGTTCCTGATGGCTTAACGCGAGAATGACTCGTTCTCTGGAGTTCATGGCGCCAAATGTCTCCTGTTTACCCATTTTGACTTGATACGATATTTAATGTTTTAACTCAGATGGGTCTGAGAATTTCACAATCCTCACGCTGATTCTTCTATCTATCCACTATAGTTTCATCTCCCTGCCCGAGAAAAGGATGGATGAAAGAGTATGCAAGAAACTGGGTTAGTTACTCCGTAGTTCTGGAAGCCATCCTCGACACGATCGGCTCACTAAAGCATACGGTTCCTTCTTTGGACTTGATGCTGCCAAACAATGCTAATAAAACTTTGACGCAAGATACCTTGATCAATCTCTGGTTAGACACCCTTTGCTTATGAAGGATGATGGATTAAATGCAAGCGATATTCAATTATTGAAATACTGGGGTTATTCAAAAATCTTTTTGACATGTCAAATGTTGGATTGTTTCGTCCATTTTCGGCTTATTTTAGCTAATCTTAATTCCGATCTGAATTGACTAATCAGAAAATGACACATTTAAAGGGATTTTTGAATAACCCTAAAATACTATAATGATCTGCCTGTTTTGACTAACGCGACTTTATAACACAGGGGTTAATACTCGTTGAAACCCGCTACCGCAACCAGATTATGACCAGATCTACACAAAGATCCCGCTATTCTAGCCAGATTCTTCTCAATCCTGTCCGAGTTTTGGGAAAAGATCAAAACTAATAGGTGAGGCTGGTACTCTTCACTGGAATTTTTGAAAATGAACTTGAAGAATGTTAACCAGACCCGCGCAGAGAAGAGAGAGATAAAAATAGGAGAACATTGACAAGACTACTAGAAACATATTTTCTTCGTGAGCATCTATAGCCTTCTTTCTGCACCACAATCTTGCCAGAAAGTTGATGTTTGAGGCATTAGTCCACTACAGTGCTAACCATCATAACTTCTTTCACTATTTCCTTTACTTCCTCCACTTGGAAAGGGCAGAGTTGATCAAAGCTAAGGAACATCTTCACTTATTTAGGTGGAGATTCACCCTTCTGAAGCATTCTGATCAGAGGTATATACTCTTTCGCTTTGGCGATCTTTCTTTTTCCAACAAGATCCATAAATGTCCTGAGAACCTCATTGTGCGCCTCACATGTCATCGAGTTCCTTGCTACTAGGGTGAACTTTGGTTTCACAAATCTTTCCAACGACAGTTCAGTAAAGACCAATGTGAGAGGAAGAAAAAGTGACAACGAGCGAAGATAATTTGGCCCCATCAGAGCACACCACGCATGCCAGAATCTCTCAATTTCATTCTTGTCTTTCAAAATCTCGGAAAGAAAATCAAGATATGCCGCAAACTCCGCTAGTTCCTTATCCTTAAGTAGCGAAAGACAAACTGTTTCGACAGAAGCCTTGTATGGAATGATTTCGGCATCTAGAACACTGCCATCTTGAACATTTAGTCGCACCATATAACTCTTTGACCAGAGGCAGTATTTCTTATATTTGTGACGTTGATCAAAAACAAAATTTCCGAGACTGTAGAAGATTGGTCCACCTTTATATATCTCGTACCCTTGCGGAACATGTGGATGTGTACCGATGACAGCTGACGCTCCGGCGTCTACGAATGATCTGTATGTTGTTACCATCCTTGGACTTGGGACAGGACTGTATTCGTTTCCCCCGTGGACTAGAACGATGACGATGTCGCTACGAGTTCTTTCCTTCCTTATCTGGAAAATATTAGTCGAAGGATCGAGTGGCCATGCACCTGCGTTTTTTTCATCCGCCAGATTGAACTCGTTTTCAGCAAAGGCAAGAAATGAAATGTTCTTTCCTTTACATTGCAAACGTAGTGGTTCTTGTGCTAATGAAAGCGATGAACCTGCACCAACACATTCTATTTGATCTGATTGCAACAGATGGATGGTTTCGTTCACAGCGGAGGTGCCGTAGTCTGCAATGTGGTTGTTTGCAAGGCTAACAATGTCAAACTTCCCCGTTTTGATGCACTCAACGACCTTGGGGTGAGCTCTAAGATTTGGCCCACTTTTTGGTATGGGCGAGTCTCTCTTAGTCAAAGGGCATTCAAGGTTGACTACAGACAAATCCTTATTATGAAGCTCGGGCGAGACATCTCCATAGACATCCTCTGATCTGCCACTCAAAACCATTTGTTCAACCCTGTTAATGGGACAGAAATCTCCTGCAAAAAGAAGTTTTATGCTTGGCATATTAATCACTTAATTTCTAATACATTCTATATGGAAGCTATTAGTACATATTCCTTCGTACTCTTTTCTGAGCCACTTGTAGAACCCCATCAGCCTGGATAATACAATGTCCTCTCTCTCCCTAACATCCTATTTTTCGTCTCTTCATTCTCATCATCTCTTTTCACTCGTGGCTATCGTTCTGCTAAAAGAATGAACAGACGCTGTTAGACTACCAATTCACGAACCTTCAATGGTTCATGAGATCAAGAGACAAATGGCTGAGCAACATGAGATTAGTCTATGCACAAGATGAGACCTTAAGAAAGAAAGAATATAAAAGGAATATCAACAGCATCCTATCTGAGTAGGTCTGGAATACTACATTCAGAAGCTAAATTCGTAACCGTGGACTTCAAGCCTTGGCTTCCAAGCATAATCAGAGAAGTCTAGGAATAGTTCAATATGCCCCAGATTTTTGAAGCCTCGTTTGTAAAGGAATCTTATCGCTTCGATGTTCCGCGCCACGGGCTTTACGTTCAGGAATCTTACTCCTTCATTGCGGGCTTCAGAGACGACCACTTCTATCAACTCTTTTCCTATCCCCTTGCCCCGGTGCGCTTTGCTCACTACGAGGGGCTCTATCTCAGCTTCGTTTCCTTTAACAATGAGTCCGATAAGCCCAACGACGTGAGAGCCTGAGACAGCAACCCAAAGCCGGTCAGGCCCAACATCTGCCAAATGCCGGTCAAAGTAGTCTTCCGGATGCATACCACCGATAGTTGGGTCTTGATAGATCTCGCTATGCCACTCAGTTAGTTCCATCCACAAGTAGCGACACTCTTCTCTGTCCTCAGGTTGATACTTACGAATCATAAATGATAACATCCCTCAATCACCATGACCTCGAACCATTCTACAAGATAGATAGCTCTTGAGTTAAGTAGCTTACTCAGCCAACCCATCGAAAATCTGCGATGAAAAAGAAAAGGGGGGAGCCATTCACGGTTCTGTTCTCTTGCGGTTCCTGTAGCGTGTAGGTTCAAGATTGGTATCTGGTATATGCTTATGTTAACCCTTTCAAATATTATTCCAGGAGGTTGACGATTTGCGCATAGACACAGTTACAATGGCCCACGGAGCCGGCGGATCAGTCATGCAGAGGTTGATCAAAGATTACATTCTCAAATATCTCGGCGGCAGCAAAGCGGAGGTCCCGCTTGAGGCTCTGGACGAG
>Ga0315312_1000986_pt1 | contig 25249 bp, 26 predicted proteins | sample TDP7_MG_FD_203629 | JGI IMG/M metagenome (GOLD analysis project Ga0315312, IMG submission 203629) | Freshwater sediment microbial communities from Lake Towuti, South Sulawesi, Indonesia - TDP7 | ecosystem: Environmental > Aquatic > Freshwater > Lake > Sediment | place: Indonesia: South Sulawesi... | reverse complement strand
CTGATTTCCCGTAGCGTAAGTTCGTTCTTGGTCAGTGTTCCAGTCTTATCGGTGCAGATTGTGGTGACGGACCCTAGGCTCTCCACGGCATGGAGTTCCTTCAAGATCGCTTTTCGCTTTGCCATTCGACGCATGCCGATTGCCAGTGAGACTGTTGCGATGACTGGAAGGCCCTCAGGGACTGCGGCGACGGCTAGCGAGATGCCGAGTTCAAGTGTAACACCGAGAGGCGTCCCCCGGAGAACGCCTGCCACTACTACGAGCGGGACCACCAAGACGCATAAGACCGTCAGGTATCTTGCCAACTGTCCGAGTTTCCGTTCGAGCGGTGTGCTTTCCTTTTTCGTGGTCTCCACGAGTTGGAGTATCTTGCCTATCTCGGTACTCATCCCCGTCCTGACAACGACCGCCTTTCCGGAACCCCGGACGACCATTGTACCACTGAAGGCCATGTTCACTCTGTCATGAACCGAAGTGTCAGCGGGAAGACTCGCCTGCGAGTCCTTTTCAACATCAACGGACTCGCCGGTCAGGGATGACTCATCAACACGCAGGTCGGCGCTCTGTATGATCCTGCAGTCGGCTGGAACGCGTGAACCAGCCTCAAGCACGACCACGTCTCCAGGAACCAGTTCAGATGCTGGAATCTGCTGAGTTCTGTCGTCTCTGACCGCCGTCGAGACCGGGGCTGCAAGCCTCTTCAGCGCTTCAATGGACTTCTCTGCTCTGTATTCGGTCACAAAGCCGAAGACGGCGCTTAGGAGGATGACTGCCCCGATTGCGACGGCGTCCAGAGTCTCGTGTAGGTATATGGCAACCGCTACGGCGGCGATCAAAAGAACCGTAACCAGACTCTTGAACTGCTCGAGGAACAATTTCAGCGCTGAGAAGCGTTTCGTAACCCTGAGTTCGTTCGGGCCGACGCAGTGAAGCCGACTTCTTGCCTCTTGAGAAGTGAGGCCGTCTTCGAATGAGGTTTGAAGCGCGTCCGCTACTTCTCGCGGTGAAAGTGCATGCCATTCTCGAGGGCGGCTCACTGTCTTGGTTCCGTCCTTCGATACGCAACGTTTGGAGCGGTTTGTGATATGCTGCTCAGCTAAAAAGCACGCCTCCAGCGGAACGCAACTGAATTCACCGACCAATTCGCGAGTGAGCGTTTCAACAGCCTTGACAGCTGCCGACGCGAGTCACTCTAGGCTAGCCTCACGAGCAAGCCTCAGGCTCCAATCACGTTTCTTTCGCGCCTGAGAACGTCATTTGGAAGCACGGCTCTGCCCGCCAGAGTCATCTTCCCCGCAAGAAGCATCTTCAAACCACGGGCCTTGTTGTATCTCGACCAGTTGCTTCCCTTTCGACGCGGTGTGAAACGGAGTCCGTATCTCTCGTCGTCAATGCGTTTCGTCTGAACGTCGACCCAACCGTGACAGAGAGCCTCCTCCACAGCATCATCATACGTGATTGTCGATTTTCCTGAAGATCTCTTGTACAAGACCACCCAAACCTCTTTCCTGTCTTTGTGGTGTTTCGCAAGCCATCTCCGCCATTTGTTTCGAGATGTGACGCAGAGTGATTCACCGATTCTCAAAGGTTTGGCTCCTCTCAAGGTCTGCAGGATCATCACTCCGTTTTTGCGGCTAGAATGTCGGTATCTAGGTCATCGTCCAAATGAGTTTTAAGATAAGCTAGAGTAAAGCGGCCTTTGCATTGGTGTCGTTTCTTGTCAGTAGCTGTTGAGGAATTCGAGGACCTGAGTTTTCGTGATGCGCCCAAGATTGTGGTGAAGCCGCCGGGTCCGAGGGCAAGAGCGTTGCTGGAGAAGCAGAAGGAGGTTGACAGCAGGGCCGTTTACTATCCGACAGTAATTCCGACTGCTTGGGAGGTAGGCAAAGGCGCGACTCTCAAGGACGTGGATGGGAATACGTACATTGACTTCATGTCGGGCATCTCTGTCCTCAACGTCGGTCACTCTAACCCTCAAGTTGTCGAGGCCGTGAAGCGCCAACTTGACAAGCTGACTCACGCGCTTGACATACCCACGCCGCAGCGGATTCAACTTGTTGAGAGACTGGTACAGATAGCTCCTGGAGGGCTCAAGGGCAACTCTAGGGTTCTCTTCGGCGGTCCCACAGGGTCGGACGCTATTGAGGGGGCTCTCAAAGTTGCAAAGTTCAACACGAAACGTCACACGTTCCTGGCATTTCATGGCGCCTACCATGGCATGACCGGCGGCGCGCTCTCGGTCACTTCCAAGAAGGCTTTCAGGAGTGGATATCTCCCGCTCTTTCCGGATATTCACTTTGCACCCTACGCGTACTGCTATCGCTGTGCGTTCGCGAAGGAGTACCCTGAATGCGGGATGCAATGCGTACGATATGTCGAGTACCTTTTCAAGGATCCAGAATCAGGCCTAGCCGATCCGGCCGCAATCATAGTTGAACCCATTCAAGGCGAGGGCGGATTCATCGTGCCGCCAGACGGCTACCTCAGAGAGTTGAGGAGGATATGCGACGAGAACTCAGTTCTTCTGATTGTAGATGAGATCCAGACGGGGTTCGGAAGGACTGGAAAGATGTTCGCATGCGAGCACGACAACGTAACGCCAGACATCATGACTATTGCGAAGGCGGTCGGTGGGATCGGGCTTCCGCTTTCCGGTTGCGTGATAAGGAAAGAGCTTGACAGTTGGGAGCCAGGCGGGCATTTGGGAACTTTTAGGGGCAACGTGCTCGCGTGTGTCGCCGGGTTGGAGGCCATCAACTTCACACTGGAGAAGGGATTGGTGGAACGATCCGCGAGAGAGGGTGCATACATGCTGAAACGGCTGAAGCAGCTTCAGCAAGAAAGCAAGATCATTGGAGACGTTAGAGGAAAGGGTTTGATGGTTGCAGCTGAATTCGTTGAAGAGAAGCAGACGAAGAAGCCGGCTGTTGAGCTCGTCAAGAAGATTCAGGCCAAATGTCTTGAGCGCGGGGTACTTGTGTGGAAGGCTGGACACTGGCCTAACGTGATCAGGTTCCTACCCCCACTTGTGATCACACGCGAGCACATTGACAAAGGGTTGGATGTTTTCTCCGATGCTGTGAGAGAGGCGGAGCAGGGCCTCAAATAGTGGCTTCATAGATCATTGTTAGGTCGTTTGGTCAAGCCCTCTCCCCTTTCTCCTTCTTAGTTGCGCCCCGGTCATGCGCTGCGGGTTCCAGTAGTGAGAGCAGCTCCCTGTCAGACATTTCCAGGGATTTCTTCCCGAGTCTTGGATGGATTTGAGGACTTCAGCTTCTGCTTCGGTTGTCACAGTCCACGGCTTCATTATCCTCCAAGTCAGTTTCGAGCAGATTGCAGGTTCAGGGTATGCCCCGATGTCGTAGAGTCTGAAGCTCATGAATTCCACGGGTGATTCCTGATAGCAGCTCTTGACCGCTTGCCTAAGCTGTTTGGGATCGGTGGCGACCATGGTTCCATTCTCAGCGACTAGGTTGACGAGAGTGACCTGTTTCCTGAATCGTTCGATGCTTTCAAGCGATATGTTGTAAAGATACGGAGTAGGCCCTTCAGCTCCGATAATGTTCCTGCGCTCGTCAACTCCGTTTCTCAGGAGAGAGCACAAGGCTTGACCGGGCTGATGGCCGGATGACTCAACTCCGCAGACGATCAGGTACCGAATGTTCGGGTTCGCGACGATGTTGCAGACGATCTTTTCGATTCCAACGTTTTCGGTCTGCAGCATACCTGCAAGTGCGGCGCCGCTTTCAATGGCGACGCTTGCGAGGCTTTCAAGATAGTCGGGTATCTTGTCGCAGAATGTGTGAAGCAGTATTACGACGGCGGCGGGGGAGTAGTCATTTCCCCGGAGGTAGTGGCCTTCCTCTGGGGGATACTCTGGTGGAGGCTTCACCTTCTTGATCCCATGACTCGTTTCGTGACTCATCTCAGCAAAGCGTCCTCGTCATGGTTCGGTCTCGACCCTAGGTTCGACTATGACTGGCGCCTTGATTGAGTTTGCAACCAGACTGTACTTGCGAGCCCACTCCAACGCCTTCCCGACCAGTCTAACTGAGTCAACCTTGACCTTTATTCTGGGTTTGAGCACCATGCGCTCGAATTTGGAAGTTCGATCCAGAAGCTCCACTACGCGTCCTTCAGCCAGGCATTCGTAGGAAACGAGTTGAACCTTCAGCCTCTCAGCAGCCCAGATGAACATCAAATGAAAGCACATGTTCAACGCGGCAACGAAGGCTTCCTCGGGTGTCATGACGCCCGAGCGCCCTTGCAGGGCAGGGGGCGCCGAGAAGCTCATCTCGGGACCGTTCCCGCACGTCAACTGCCCATCGTGGCCGCTGGTCCAAACGACTTTGGTTGTGTATATGGACATGCGATTACCCCCAGTGGTCGAGGATCTCATCGACTTCCTGCGCGATCCTTTCGGCCACCCTCTCGGCTAGGGACAAGGTTTCAGTGTCCAGTTTGCGGGGCGAGCTTAGCTTTGAGCAACTGCCCTTCATTAGGGGGTCGGTGACGACTATTGATGATGCAATCTTGCCGCTGTGCCTTTCGGTACCAATCTTTGCGCACATTTTTTCGCACCCGTCAACCGAAATGGTCGGATAGTATCTCGCGAAGGCTCTCTCTTCCCTGCCGCCTGCAAGAAATAAGGGAAGACAAATTGTCACCGTCTTCTCGGGCCTGAGCTTCTCGAGAACCAGGCGTGTGGCCACTCGTGAAATGGTTCCTTCGACACAGCCTTCCCCGCTACAGGATATGATGCCGACTTTCTTTTCTGGCAAATCCACCATTGTGACTCACCGCCTCAGCAGGTCGTCCACTTTGCTCGCCATCTGCTTGGCAAGGATGGTGGCGAGTTGCTGGCCATCTCGATCGAGAAAAGTCACGCTCTTGGGTTTCAGGTTCTTGTTTTCTCTGAGGACGTCAACGACTCTGAAGCTGGCAGCCAGGTTTCCGGCTGCGACCTTGAGGTTCTTCTCGGCGCATTGTAGCGGACATCCGTCAACTGCGATGCATTTGTTGTTCCGCACGAGTTCGAGAGTCTCTTCATCTCCGCTGACAACAAGAGCAAGGCAGGTAGTCTCCGCGACCTCTTTCCTGAGGTTCTCCACGAGTTCGTAGGTTGCCTCCCTGCTCACGCTGCCCAGTGCCTTACCGATTCCGCTGCACGGGATCACAATTACCCTCTTCTTCGCTACAGGTTTCATTCTACCTAGACTCCAGTTTCTCGTGTTCCATCTCCAACTTCTTGAGCATCAGTTCGAAGTAGCTGTCAGCGCTCATCAGTGTCTTGAGGTCATCGTCGAGATTGCATGGTGATATGACGGCTAGCCATCCCTCTCCGTAGGGATCTGAGTTCACCAGCTCAGGCTTGCCAGCGAGTATGTCGTTGATTTCCTCAACTGCTCCCGACACGGGTGAGAGTAGTGGGACCGTGGTCTTTGCAGTCTCTATGGTTCCCATCTCTCCTTGCTTCCTAACCGGTGAGCGAGGCTTTACGACTTCGACGAATGCCACATCACCGCCAGTCCTCTGCAGGTAATCGCTGACCCCGACCCTGATCCTGCCTTTCTCAACACTGACCCAGACGCCGTCCTCGGTGTAGTAGTATCCCTTGCGGACTCGAAGTTCGAATTTGTCGAAGATCGTCTGAAGGTACTGGCTCAAGCCAAGCTTCCCCTAGCTTGAGGCACGTGATTCACAGTCGAAGCAGTAGTCGGTCTCCCTGTTAGTCCAGTAGATCTTCTTGCAGTTGGGACACGTCACCTTTCTGAACCAGTCTCTCTTCGGCGGCGGAGCACGCATGAGGTCCAGATGCCTAGAAGCACACGCGCATGGCTTGTGTTGCTCCTTCTCCTGAGACATGAAGATCACCCGCCTATTCTTGCCGCAACCCGACGGGCGCCTTCTCAGCCACCTCGACACGTTCTGCCTCGGCGAAGAATCTTCGCTTCGCCCACAAGGACACGTTGACGAGACTGATCAAGACGGGGACTTCGAAGAGCGGCCCTATTACTGTCGCAAACGCTTCCCCCGAGTTTATTCCGAAGACGCCGACTGCGACCGCTATCGCTAGCTCGAAGTTGTTGCTTGCCGCGGTGAAAGAAAGCGTTGCAGTCTCAGGATACGAGAACTTCAGCGCCCATGACATCAGGAAGGAGACGCCGAACATGATGAGGAAATAGCTGACGAGCGGTATGGCGATCCTGACGACATCCCACGGTAGCGCAAGAATGTACTCACCTTTCAGCGAGAACATCACGACGATCGTGAACAGTAGACCGATCAGCGCAGTAGGTCCGAGCTTCTCCATGAAGATTCCCTCATACCAGTCCTTTCCTTTTCTTCGAATCAGCGTGAACCTGGTTACGATTCCGGCTATGAACGGAATCCCGAGGAAGACGAAAACCGTCCTAGCGATGTCCCAGATAGACACCTCGACTATGACGCCTGCTCCCTGAGATATCCACGATGACAGAAGCGTAACGAAGAACCACGCGTAGACAGAGTAGAGCGCCACCTGGAAGATCGAGTTGAGCGCCACCAGTATGGCGCAGTACTCGTTGTCGCCTTCGGCAAGCATGTTCCATACGAGAACCATAGCTATGCATCTGGCCAAGCCGGTGATGATTATTCCGATTCTGTACTCCGGCAGATCTGGCAAGAACAGCCACGCAAGCCCGAACATCAAGAACGGCCCAACAAGCCAATTTTGGATGATAGAGACACTGAACATTTTCCATGCCTTTGCGACCTTCGACAGTTCCTCGTACTTCACCTTGGCCAGCGGAGGATACATCATCCACAACAGCCCGACGGCGATGGGCAATGATACTGTGTCTATTCTCAATGCGTCAAGAATCCGAGCGATCTCGGGGAAAGCAGCTCCAACCCCCACCCCGAAAGCCATTGCGAGGAAGATCCAGAGAGTCAGAAAACGATTCAGCAGCGAAAGCCGTTGGCGCGCGCTCTCAGCCATTTCACAGACCCACCTTGAGTATCGCAAACCCTTTCGCTAGCAAGCTCTCAACCTTCGAGTCGGCAAGTCGGTAGAAGACCCATTTCCCTTCTCGGCGAGACACAACTAGCTCGGATCTTTCCAGGATTCCCAAGTGATGGGATGTGGTCGGTTGCGTCAAGTCCAGTGCGGCCATGAGCTCACATGCGCATAGTTCCTCCTTTGCAAGGAGTTTCAAGATCTTCAGACGAGTCTCGTCTGCAAGGCCGGAGAACACGTCCTTCAGCCGTCTCAGCGTCAGGTCGTCGGTCTCTTTCGCCCTTTTCTTCAGCTGAGACATTCGTTCGCCAAGTCGGCAGGATCCTCGGAGTCCAGAATCCACCAGCCGCCTAAGCCTGTCCTCGGTGACGGCCACACTCATATCTCATCTTCGGGCCAACTTCAGATTCACATTCTTAAATATGTTGTTTCATCATCATTCAATCAAGTATCTACCCCGACAGAGCCTCGCAAACATACAGCATATCCATAGGCGGGAACACTACCGGGACATAGCGCTCCTCCGGCGGAGTCTCAGTGAAACTTCCCACCATCGGAATTTGATGCCCACAGTCTTTGCACCTGTTGTGACTGTCAAGATTCCACGCCCGAACGTCATACCCGAACCTTCCGATGACGATCGTTCTGCAGTTGGGGCACTGAGTGTTCTCTCGCTCGTGTCCCGGGGAGTTAGCGACGTACACGTATCTGAGCCCCTCTTCTTTCGCAATCTTGCAGCGTGCTTCCAGCACGCCGGAGGATGATGATTGAGCCTTCGCCATCTTGTAGGAGGGAAAGAATCGGACAAAGTGAAGCGGAGTGTCAGGACCCATTTCTCTGCTGATCCACCGACACAAGTTCCTTGTGTGCTCTATGCTTACGCCATCTCGACCTAGGACTAGGTCGCTGATCTCGACATGGACGCTGGTTCTCCTCTTCAGATCTAACAGAGTTTCGAAGATGGGTTTCGGGCTCGGAGCGTTGGCGTGTTGCTTGAGAAAAACGGGTGATGCGTCTGCCTTCAGCCCCACGGTGATGCAGTCTGCGAAACTTGATAGAGCGTCAACGGCTTCGGGCGTTCCGTACCCGTTTGAGACGACCACGTTGAAGAGTCCCTCTCGATGGGCCAGGATCCCTGTGTCTCTGGCGAACTCGATGAACACTAAAGGTTCGTTGTACGTGTACGCGATGCCTTGGCATCGGTACTGCTTCGCTAGTCGAATGATGTCCTCGGGGTTAAGCTTCTCTCCCGTGACCTCATCAGCTTGACTGATGTGAGAGTTGATGCAGAAATCGCAGGACCAGTTGCAGCCTACTGTTCCAACTGAGAGCAGCTTTGAGCCGGGCCGGTAGTGGTAGACTGGCTTCTTCTCGATTGTGTCAACGTGAGCAGCTACAACTCTTCCGTAGTTGCCCAGCACAAGCATCGCGTCCGCGTTCGTCCTGACTCTGCAGAAACCCGCGCTGCCTTCCTTGACTATGCATCGACGCGCGCAGGCAAGGCATCTGACCTTGTGATCAGCCAGCCGACTGTAGAGAACCCTGCTGCGTGGCGTCTTCGATCCGCTCAGGGACACGAGAGAACCCTGCATGAGCAGGAGCAAGGCTAGAAACCCGACCTCCTTTTTAAGCTCGCGTCCCGCGTTCAAGGGAAAGCCGCAAACGAGCGAGGACGGCGCCCTTTCAGCAGAGGAGGGATCGCTCTGATATCCATAATTGGTGCTGGCAGGGTTGGTAGCGTCAGTGCATGGAACATCCTGCGAATGCGAATCGCAGATGTCACACTTGTTGACGTTCAGGACGGACTTGCGCAGGGCGAGGCGCTCGACCTGATACAATCGTCCCCAGCGATAGAGTTCGATGGCAGAATCAAAGGCAGTACGGACATTTCGGACATCGAAGGATCGGACCTGGTCATTTTGGCCGCCGGCGTCCCCAGAAGACCTAGTATGACTAGGTCTGAACTGCTTGAGCAAAACGCAGGCATCGTATCCAAGTTGGTCGACCAGATCGTGCGATACGCGCCTGAATGCAAACTGATGATGGTAACAAACCCGGTGGATGTGATGACCTACCTAGCCTACTCGAAGTCAGGTTTTGAGCGGAACAGAGTATTCGGAATGGGCGGAATCCTTGACACACTAAGATACCGCTCGTACATCGCGCTCGAACTCAACGTCTCACGCGAGGACATCAGAGCCCTCGTCGTCGGCGAACACGGCGACCACATGATACCGCTTGTGGACTACACGACCATCGCCGGAATACCCGTGAAAAAGCTCCTTGACGAGACGGCCGTCAATCGCATAGTCGAAAGAACGAGGTCAAGCGGTTCAGATGTGATCAGCCTCAAAGGCGGGACAGTCTACGCTCCAGCTGCAGTGATCGCCGTTATGGCAGAGGCCGTTCTCCGAGGAAGGAATCGAGTGATGGGCGCGTCTGTGGTTCCCAACGGAGAGTACGGATTGAGAAATCTTGCGATAGGCCTCCCGGTCGTTCTCGGCAAGAACGGCGTTGAGAAGATAATCGAACTACCTCTCGATGACGCCACGAGGAGTCAACTGATGGAATCTGCAAACGTCATTTACTCGGGAATAAAGAGGCTCGGTCTCTCACCTGGTGTTTCGTAGATCAGAACGACCTACGCATCGTCGCTGTCCCGTTTCGTGACGTACACCACATCATGAGTCCTGTAACCCTCGCGAGCAAACAACACTCTCGAGGAAGTATTCTCAGCCTCGATCAAAGCCGCAAAGATGCGCAAACCCATCGCACGTAATTCCTGTTCAGCTGCGGCGAGCAGCCTCTTGGCGTATCCCTTGCGGCGATGATCGGGATGGATGGCTAACCGATTGAACCACCCCCTACGTGTGTCACGCGTAATGACGACTGCGCCGATCAGCTGGCCGCCCTCTTCGAGACCGATGACGCACTGCCCAGCATTCAACTGCGAAGCAAACGCGCTGAGACTATCGCGTCCTTTCAAACGCACACTCTGCAGTCCAGCCAATTGCCAAAGTCGAATTATCGCGCCGTAATCATCAATCGTAAGACGCCGCAGGGTAGGCATTGTCCGAGACCCATTTTGATTGACTCAAGTACGAGCTTCTGGATTTGCCCAATGATATAAGGGCCCATCTGTTTGTTAGGTAAACAGACCTCCCCAACTATCCGCCATTCATTTGAACCTGAGAATGGAGTTGAGAGCGGTGTCAAAGATGAACGAACAGACCCCCGCCCCCACCAGTTATCTCGGACGCCATACAACCCTATCCTACGTGATTAGGCGACGTGAGATATGGCGGCGCATTCCGTACCTTAGGGATAATGAGGGTCGTGCACCCCCATTCGTATTGGCGGTGGGCGACAGGCGCCGCGTCCACACCATCGCACGTAGACTGCAGAGACCAATTCTTCTTTCGGAAGCTGCTGCCAAGCTGTCCAGTCGAGCCATCAGACATACGGACTTGCCCACGGTTCCAGAGTTTGGTCGAGTGGCGATGGCGGTCGGGCTGATTTCCTCTTCAGTTCCAGTACTGGTAGTGGAGACGCAGATGGGGGCCCCGGCGACACAGATCATAATGAATGAGATACTCTCCGACGAGCTGACGAGCACAGACTATCGAGCAGGTAGCGTCAAGATCAGCTTGCCACACAAGGTCGTGATCCGCGTTGGGACGGCTGGCGGCATCAACTGCGAAGGTATGCCTACAATTAGGGTGGGTGATATCGTAAACGCGACGCACTCGATTGGAGCCACAGGGGCGGTAATTCAGTCCCTCCTCCGCCTAGACTTCTGGCGTCCGGGCGCGATCGAAGATTTCCGCGAGAAATGGATGAGCCTCGGTCCGGACTTCTCAATCACTGAGGACGGACATCCTAGGGTAGAGTGCAGCAGGGATGTCGTGGAAGCTCTCGATATTACTGGCAAACGACTTGCGGGAGACAACTACCACAGGGGCGGAAACATTACGAAGGACTCTCTGTACGCCGAGCTGAGCCTTGACATGTTTCTCGACCTCTGTCATACACAAAGCTGTAGGTCCACCGAGATGGAACTGTCGGCCATTGCGGTCTCAGCTCGCAAGAATAGCGCTCATTTCGGGATGGTGTCCGCAATCGTGGGCGTCTTGCCAGGATCATTCGCGGAATCTGAAAGGGCCAAAGCCACCGCGGAACGAAGATCTCTACGAGTTGTACTGGAAGCTGTGAAGAACATCGCTTCGAGCAAGTAGGCCGTCTTACCGCGTGTTTGACGATTGCCCTGAGGGAACATGGCTCTCGTTGCGAACACTTGGAAAGAAAAACAGAAAGATCGAGGGTTCAGGTGCGCCCTAAGGCCGGAGGTTTCGTCTGTGCCGGATCATCGTCAGGTGAACCGCGCCGCCTACAAGCCTGGCTAGTATGGACTCGATCGGGAAGCCTGGGATCTTCCATTCAGGGAGCGGAGTTGTGGTCGTACTTGTGCTTGTTGCGACGACGTCCTAGTGGATTATGGTTGCCTGACCGTCAGCTGCTGTATCTCCAACTGCCCGCCCGTTGGTCGGAGATAGCATGAAAACATCTCGGAGTCCCGCGATGCCGGCGGGCGGCGTAACGGAACTCCAAGCTAGCCCATTCCATCCATTAACATTAATTAATTGCATACACCGCCGCGTCTACAGCACTCTAGCTCGATAGACAAGTTTCCCGCTCCGATGATGAACTTATCCTCAAGGGAAGCGCCTGTACGGAGAGCGTACAGTGTCAACGCGGGAACTATTCGAGATGGCCGTAAATACTGTCGCCGCGCTCAAGACTATCGAAACCGACGCCAGAACCGGTTCTCCTCTGATAGAAGAAATGGAGAAGTTCATGCAAAATGAAGACCATTGAAGCTACAACGGCGTTACAGGCCTTCTTCAAGACTCGGAAACCTCTCATCGGAATGGTGCATCTCCTTCCGCTTCCTGGTTCTCCGCGGTACGGTGGCGACGGAATTTCTCAAGCATTGAACGCAGCGCTGCGCGATGCAAAAGCTCTGAAAGACGGAGGCGCCGACGGACTACTAATAGAGAACTACGGTGACTCACCCTTCAAACCTGCTCCGACCGATCCCGAGACTGTGGCATCGATGACGGTGATTGGGAGAGACATCTCCAAAGAGATCGACCTCCCCATGGGAGTGAATGTCCTCAGGAACGGCGCTCTTGCGGCGCTTGCGATTGCGCACGCGATCCGTGCGCGTTTCATTCGAGTGAATGTACTCACCGAATCGCTCGTGACTGACCAAGGCATCATAGACGGATGTGCACATGACCTGATGCGCTACAGGAGACAACTCGGCGCGACAGACGTTCACGTCTATGCTGACGTACGTGTGAAGCACGCGGCGCCGCTCGTCTCAAGACCGGTCGAAGAAACGGCCCGCGACATGGCATACAGAGCAAATGCTGACGCACTCATTGTGACCGGCCCGTACACTGGCGCGGAACCCGGCAGAGAGTATCTACGCCGAGTCAAGGAAAGCGTCCCTGACAGGCCGGTCCTGATAGGCAGCGGACTCACAATCCGAAATGTGACCAAACTGCTGAGAGAGGCTGACGGCGCAATCGTCGGAACCAGCCTGAAACAGAATGGAATAGTCGAAGGACCGATCGACGAGATGCGCGTGAGAGAACTAGTCAGGGCTATGGAAAGACTTCGATGAGATGGCCTGTGCGCGGTAGGACGATTTTGGGCGTCTGATTACGACGACCTCGTTGCGCGCGAACAAGGTTCAGCCTCAGTAACAGCGCTATCTCCCACAACATGGCGACAAGCCTTAAAGACCCCAGACCATGCCGTGCTCGCGCGGAGTGCGATATCCAGAGGTCGAGCGACATGCAGGTCAAGCTGGCCCGAAGCTCAAACAATCCTATCATTGAGCCGAGACCCGACATAGCTTGGGAGAGAAAGGCCACCTTCAACCCCGGAGCAGTAATGGACAACGGAGTTGCTCACATACTATATAGGGCGGTCAACGAGCAAGGGATCTCCTCGCTAGGCTATGCAGCAACAATAGATAGCGAAACGATCCTAAACCGATCCGCAGAACCTGTCCTCTCCCCCAACGGCCCTTGGGAAGAGTTCGGATGCGAAGACCCACGTATTACAGCCTTCAACTCAAGGTACTACGTCTTCTACACGGCGTTCTCAAGGAGAGGCCCACGGATCGGCTTGGCCTCGACCACCGACTTCAAGAACTATGACCGCCACGGAGTAGTGGGGCCGGACCTCGACGATAAAGACTGCGCCCTATTCCCTGAACTCATCAACGGCAAGGTCGCCGTTGTTCACAGAATAGTCCCGAACATCGAATTGGACTTCTTCCAGAGTATTGAGGACATGCGGGGATCAAACTCGTATTGGAAGGATTACCTCAAGCATATAGAAGCAAACACTATCATGAGGCCGCTGTGGAGATGGGAAGAGAAGAAGATCGGAATCGGCCCGCCACCGATCCGGACCGATGATGGATGGCTAGTTATCTATCACGGCGTGGATTCTCATCACGTCTATCGTGCGGGCGCAGCCCTCCTCGATCTTGAGAACCCGCGCCGCGTCATGGCTCGGACTCCAGAACCTATCTTGGAGCCCGAGGAAGCGTTTGAAAGAATCGGACTCGTACCAAATGTCGTTTTTCCAGAGGGCGCGGTTGTGATTAACAATATGCTGAAAGTCTTCTATGGCGGGGCGGATAAGGTCTGTTGTGTGGCAAGCGTTCCAGTGAAGTTGCTGCTAGAAGCTTTGGAAGCCTGCAGCTGAGGAAGGACGCATCCCATCAGAAGCTCGTCATGGCTAGCAAATATGACAGTAGAGATTCAGCCCCTTGATTGAGGTTGAGTCCTTCTTCCATGAGGCCGTCGTAGCATCCGCCTGTAGCGTTGTCATAGACTGCCAGTCGCTTCAGATTGGAACCGTGGTACCATGAAAGAGCAAATGATGACCAGTCCATGTAACGTCTGTCTCCTGTTATTCGGTAACATCTGTTGCATGCCTCCACGGTAGCACCCGCGTCGACTGGCTGTTGATCGTAGAGCGCTCTATCTCCCCCAACGCGATACCAGCCTTTGTTACCGACCGGCGCGAATACCTCCTGCACGGTCTGAACGCTCATCAGAAACTCGAGAGACTCAGAAGCCACCCTTAGGTAGTCCGAATCCTGCACGATCTCGTAACAGGCAGCAAGGGCCTCCGGAAGCCTAGCATTATCATAAGTGAGGACATCTTCGAACCATCTCCAATGGGGGCGGCGGACTGCTCGGTACCATCCGGTCAACTGCTCAGCCAACCGCTTCGTGCCTTCAGCCAGCTTTGGATCCTGCTCCGCATTGAGAATCTCGCAGGCTCCGAGAAGAAAATAGGCCTTGGCTCTCGGAGACGATGCGTCGAGAGCTCGCTGAAGCCCCGCGTTCAAGAGCCTGCGTCCCCATTCGTGTTCCCTACAAAGATCAGAGACCGAATAGCAACTTGCTGCCCATGCCGCACGACCGAAATGATCTCTGTTCGAAGGCAGGTCGACGACGTGGCCGTCTCTGTTCATTTCGTTACTCCAACATCCGTCTGAGGATCGCATCTTATCCAGGAAATTGACATATTTGTGCGCCAATGTCCTCCGTTCCGATTGCTCCATTATGTGAGATGCACGGCAAACAAACACGAGCGCACGTGACACGTCATCAGTCGTGTATCCCCAAGTCAGGTCAGGTTTCGAGTACGGAGCGTACTGTATCACTCCTACATCGTCATTCAGAACTCTGAAGTGAGCCAAGTTAATCGGTGGGGATTCACTTCGCAATGGTTACTGCCTCCCACACGTTGCGGTATGCCTCGCTGTATGCTTTCGCTACATCGGGCCAGGTCAGATTCCGAGAGAAATCTAGCGCTCTCTTCTCAAGCTTCAGTCTTTCCGATGGATCATCGAGGATCTCCTGAACCTTTTCAGCCATTGATTTTGGATCATTGAAATCACAGTAGAGCCCTCGTCCATCAGCAAGAGCGGCCTCTGCGAAAATAGTGGGGGTTGACACAACGCATTTTCCGAACGCCAAAGCTTCGGTAATCGTTCCGCTTGAGACTTGATCACGCCCCACGTAAGGCGCCAAGTAGATGTCCGTTGCACGGAAGTAGAGCTCCTTCTCGGCTTCGCTGAGGTATCGGTCCACGAACTTGACGTGAGCTTCTAGACGTAGGTTCTGCGTGAGATCCTTGAGCGATTCTCTGTACTGCTCTCCCTGATGTTTTCGCACGATCGGGTGAGTCTCACCAACCATGAGGTACAAGATGTTGGGGTACTTGGTTGCGAGTCTGTGAATCGCTTGAATTCCGTGCTCGATGCCCTTTCCCGGATTGATCAACCCGAGCGTGGTGATAATGATCCTTCCCTGAAGACCCAGAGCCGCCTTCGCTGCATCGTTTTGTCCTGTTCGGGATTCCGGGCTTCCGTGGGGTATAATGATGATCTTGTGCTTCGGGACATGGTAGATCTCTGATAACAGATCCCTAGCCGGGGGAACAATGGCAATGACCGCGCGAGCCAGACTCGCCAGTTGCTCAAGAATCTCAACAGCTTTCTCGGGCGGGTTTCGCATGACCGTGTGAAATGTGATGACCGAGGGCTTCTTTAGCGCGGTTGCGAGATGAAGAACGTACTCGCCCCAATCTCCCCCGTAGATACCGTACTCATGTTGCAGGTGTACGACATCCACGTCGGAGCGATTCAAGCGATGAGCTGCCGCTTGGTACGAAGACTCATTGTTCTGCCAAACTACGCAGATGGGGTCAAAGTCGTATTGACGCGAGACTCCGTCTTCTTCAACAGCCACAAACAAGTTCTGAGAGACGAGCCTACCACGTTTTAAGGCAAGCGCTAGGTCACGAGTGAAAGTCGCGATGCCGCATGCCCTGGGAACGAGCGTGCTGACGTGCGCAACACAGAGGCCATGTTTCAACTTTTCAAGCACGACCCAGTTCTTGAGCGGCCTCCGAGCATTCAAACGAGACTACTAATTTGGAAGTATATGCGATTCCTTCGGAACGAGATAAAGAGGTATGCTGTGGATCTGACGACTCTGTTTGGGAACCGGCGTTTAACTTGGCTTCAAGAAGATCTTCAACGAGCCGCTGGGCATCCAGCTCAGCCTGCCGCTTTTCTTCGAGGCTTCCACTGCCGAGCTGAACTGTTCTAGGTTCTTAAAGTTCCTGTCGTAGACGTGATAGCTGTCACTGTCATCCACGTATCTACCGACTTTGACTCCGATCTTGCCCGCAATCATCTTCTGAAGCATGGTCATCGCGTACATGTTCATGAATGCGGCGTTATAGGCGTCTCTGCTTCTCCAGCTGGTGTGCATCTCAAGCCATTCATCATCTATGATCTTACACCAGATTCTCTGAAGGCACGGCGGTCCTGCGACTTCGTGGTCTTTCCAGGGCATCCATGTGGTGGCCTGAGCCCTGTTGGAGAAAGAAGTCGATCTTAGCTTCTCGATAATCCGGCCGACCTGATCGGTTCTCAGTCCTGCCTGCTCGTACTCGAATAACCGTTGGTGATAGGTATAGTCCCATCCGCGCCCGATCCATGCGTCCTTGGTTCCCTGAAGCACTTCATCAACATAGTCTGCAAGACCCATCAGGCCCTCGCATCCTACGTGTATTCTGGGTTCTTTCATCGGTTCGTTCACGATTATCTTCATGGATGCTTCCAAGATCTCGTCCACGCCGCTCTTGTTTGTGTACGACTCTTTGCGTGACTTCATCCCGTGCCCTCGAAGTAGTAGGAGACTCTTCTCCCAAGACTCGGGCAGAATGACACCTTCTGCGGTCAGTTGCGGAATAGCCTTCATTTCAAGAAGCTCCGACTCGGTTGTACCCTATTCGCTTTTCTGAGTGAAAACCTCTGCGCTCGCAAAAGCTAGTGACCAGGCGCGTCTAGATTGACAGCCGAAACTCTTTCTAGATCGCGGTTCGCTCTTGCACGCTCCTCCTGTAGGAGCCATGTCTTGATGGAACGTTGCAAGGTATGCGGAAATACTCTAGACGCATGCGTATGCTGTCCAGAATGTGGTCATAACTGTCCAAGGGACTGGGGAGAGTTGGATTGTCCAGTCTGCGGGCCCTAACACGCTCGCTACAGGAGAGGCAAACCAGATCGTGCATGGTCGGATGATTCCATGGCTGCTGACACTTCAATCCCTCCCGGCCAGGTCTACGCGAAGCGTTGGGCAATCTACTCGGCATTAGGAGAGCCAAGAATCAGACTCGAACCGTGGCGTCTCTCAGTCAAAGGACTCGTCGAGAACGAGCTTAGTCTCTCTTTCGAGGAATTGCAGCGCTTGCCACAAGTGAAGTTGACAAGAGACTTCCACTGCGTAACCACTTGGTCTGTCAAGGATGTCGTTTGGGAGGGAGTGGCTTTCCGTGAGCTGGCGAAACTCGCCGGAGTCAAACCCGAAGCGAAATGGGTCATGTTTCATTGCGCAGATGGATACACTGCGCCTGTGCCTCTGGAAGATGCTATGGTTGAAGATTCCATGATCGCCTTGACGATGAATGGCAATTCTATTCCGGTCGAGCAGGGCTTTCCCGCGCGGCCGTTCATCCCTCACCTATACGCTTGGAAGAGCGCCAAATGGCTTACGCAGATTGAATTCATGGAAGGATACCGAGACGGGTATTGGGAGTCACGCTCATACCACGAACGCGGAAATGTGTGGAAGGAAGAGCGTCACAAGACCCACAAACCACAGTGACGAGCGCGCAGAACAATACAACAACCTGCCTGTCGGCTTGCGTGTGGTTCGCACACAAGAATTGCTCGTTCCTCTTATGGTTCAAACTCAGCCGCCCGCACCATGAGACCCGACGACGATCTGACTCCAGTCCGGATCAGGAACTCACTGATCCGTGTCACGCAGGACCGCGTCTTCAGCCCCAGAACCTAATGAGAAGTATCACGTTGGCGACAGCCGTGGTGAGGAGCAGGATGACCATTCCCACCTTGGCGAACTCGACAAATGTGATCTTGACGCCCCTACCTTGAGCTAGACCCGTGGCGATGACGTTTGCCGAAGCCCCTATGATGGTTCCGTTTCCTCCAAGCCCGGTTCCTGCTGAGAGCGCCCACCACAAGGGGTAGACGGCTACCCCAGAGCTGCTTCCGAGATCCGTCAACACAGGGATAAAGGCAGCTGCGAACGGAATGTTATTGAGGAATGCCGATGTGAGGCTGAAAATCCAGAGTACGGCGGTTAATCCCAGCGGTTTGTTTGCGCTCACGAGCGGCAACAGCCCCTGCGCCACCAGGCTCATCCAGCCGGTCTTCTCGAGGCCTCCCACAACGACGAAAAGAGACCCGAAAAAGATCAAAGTGCTCCACTCGACATCATTCAGGATCTCCGGCATCTTCGGTCCACCGACAAAGAGTAGGATGATGGCGGCCGCAAGAGCAACCACAGTCGGGTAGATTCCGACAATGTCCTGGAAGGAGAACAGTAACACAGCGCCCACAAGCGTCGTGAGACCTGTCGAAAGCAGACGTCGGTCAGGGACCACATCTGGTCCTGCGATCGTGAGTGCCTCTGGTTTCTGCTGTCCTCCTCCCGCCTGGTTCATGTTTCTCCTAAATTGCCTCCGAAAGTAGAGCAAGGAGACAGCCAGAGCAATGAGCGAAATTGGGCCCATATTGACCAGAAACTCTAGAAATGAGAACCCTGTCGCGGTCGCGATCATTATGTTCGGCGGGTCACCAATCAATGTGGCTGTCCCTCCTATGTTCGAGGCAACTATCTCGCTCAGAATGTAGGGCTTGGGATCCAACTTTGCCAGCTCCGCTATGTCGATTGTCACGGTGACCATGAAGAGAACGGTGGTCACGTTGTCTAGAAGTGCCGAAAGGCCGGCAGTCATGAGCGTAAAGACTACTAGGAGATGCATGGGTCTGCAACGGCACGCGTTTGCAACATGCAGCCCAACCCATCGAAAGAAGCGTGCTTCCCTCAAGGCTCCAACAATGATCATCATACCGAAGAGTAGACCTATGGCGTTCACGTCAACATAGGCGGTCATTTCTTGAGGTGTGAGAATGCCAAATGCATACATCGCTCCGACCCCAGCCATCGCTGCAATCGTACGCTCACGATAGCCTGTCGCAAGCAACAGGTATGTCGCCAAGAAAATCAAGAGCGCTATTAGCTGCTCGCTAACAATTTGCATTATGATTCTCGGAACACTTGCTGGCATGTCATCTAAGTGCGCACGTACCCTGCGTACGTACTCTGCGTACGTATTCCGCTTACCTGAATGATTATCGTGGGCCCGTTCCCATACTGCTCATCGTTCATGCGAGCTTCGATATCTCATGAGAATGCTCTTGGAAAGCGGGTCTATTGACACGTTACCCTCGATTTTTGCGAACGACATCTCCGTTTATGTCTCCTTCAGCTTCATGGTTATCATAGCATCTTTCGCGATCTACATGCTCGCAAGGATTCTTGAGTGGTCGAGTAACAAACCGCTCCCAAGAGTAGTGCAGTGCTCAGCCTTCAGCGTTTTGCTGGTGAGTCTGGTTGCGGCGACTGCAATGCTCCTACTTCTTGGTGTCGACTTCATCCGGCTATTTGGGAAGCTCGGAGCATCAATTCTGTCGATAGTCGGAGCGGCGGGTTACGTTCCTGTGGTCCTCGTTGGACTAGCTAGTGCCATCATACTCATAGTCGTTCAATGGCTGCGCGCAGGTTAGTCTAGGCCGAAACGTCTCAAGACTTCAGCAACTTTCTCGTACTCAGATACAAAGCTCCTGCCTTTCTCCGTGCTGGTCAGACCGTCACCGTGTTCAATGAGTCCCAGCATCTTCATGTCCTCAAGGTGTACCCGGAACCGGTCTGACGGGAGATTAACCTCATTCTGAACCCTTGTAATTCTTGCAACACCATCAGATTTCTCTTGCTTGACTATCGAGCAGAGAATATCATAGAAGATTTTCGTACGATCTCGCGGACGAGGTCTCTTTGATTCTTCTGCATGGCGCAACAGTAATCATCTGCGATAGGAGCCGGTAACCGCGGTAGCAGCTTCAATCAAGAGCACGACCAGACCGATGAGCCGAAACAAGTTTGCCAAGGCAAACGACCAAAACCCCTGATCCAACATCCAGAGCAAGAGACTGTATTGCCCGAAGGCAAGAAGAATGAAGCCTATCTGTACTAGGAAGTTCACTTCATGCGGGTACTGTTTCAGGGCCTGGTTCAAGCTGAAGATGATGTAGCCCAGCAAGCCTAGGTTGACGATTCGAAAAATCTCATCAGCCACTGGGTACGGAGGGAGAGCCCCAAAGGGCGGTACAACTTCAACTAGGATAACAAGAACAATGGCTAGGACCGCGAGAGAGAACAGCCAACGGGAAATGTGCCCGGTAGCGCCCCTCCGCCTTAGGAGATAGGTTCCCGCTATGAATGCAAATCCGTAAGTCGTAGCGAAGAGATCGATCCAGCGGGTAATCTCCTTCAGGTGCAAAGGAAATGCGATCGATATGCCGGAGACCAGGTAGGAAAACGCTAGGAAACCGAACCCAATTGGAAAGCCGAGCAAGTAATCCCTTCGCGTGACTCTGAACGATCTGAGCATCAAGTATGCGATGCCGAACGCTAGGCCTGCAGACGACATGCTGCTTAGGAACAGCGGCGCAGTCTCAAGCTCCATGTACGAAGCCTCAAGTCTCTCTCATGTCAACTACATACGATCGAGGACTCTTAACACTTCAGTTGGAAAAAGAGAGGGCGCTTGGTGAGACTGGGTTCTTGATGCACACAAGACTTCTCGTCCAACTTCCGATAGGCTAAAGTCGCGATAGGCTAAACATTCGATTGACAGCGCGACGTGACATTGGCTTGAGAAGCATCTCTTCCTTGTTTGCCCGTGTTCTCTTCAGGGGAAGAATCCCCTAACATAGGGGACAAGAGAAAGAAAACTAAAGCCGGAGGTATTGGACAGACAATGCGGAAAAATGGCCACGTTTTGAATCAAATCGTTGGGTACTGATTGAGACAAATCTCTGCGGGCTGGGAACATCTTATAGAGACGTGAGAGAAGAAGAGGTTGGGTACTAATGGAAAAGAAGTACTATGTGCTCTGCAAGATCTTGCAGATAATCTCCCTCATAGTGGCCCCTGTGGGTGTCGTCACAGTCTGGTTTGACTTTCTTCTGCTACCTATCTCATGGTGGTTCTCTTGGCTGATCTGTGTTGTACTTCTCGCGTTAGGCATCTACATTTTTGCTCTTTCAAGAAGGGAGTTCGCTAGGTCGGGACAGAAACTCACGCCAAAAGCTTACGGTACATCGAAGCTGATGGCTAGCGGCATTTACTCTGTTATCCGGCATCCACACAACCTAGCAAGTGTGCTTATCGACTTGGGTATCGCGTTTGGTTTCAAATCCACCATCGGTCTAATGATTGCACTAGCAAGCATCATAGTAGGATACTGGTTTACGCTGGAAGAAGAGAAGCTATTGATGCAGCAGTTTGGAGACAGATATCGCGAGTACAAAGCCAGAGTGCCCATGTTTGTTCCGAGGCTAAGAAGAAGAGGATAATGGTTCACTGTTTCGGTGTGTGTGCGCGCGCACCAAGTGACCCACAGAACACACACACGTAGAACTTCAAACGAGGACTAGCGGCGATTCAAATCCGGTCGACAAAGCAATGTCGATGTCCGATGCCGTGGTACGACGGGCCATCGGTTAATAGGGCGCGCGTTCAGACAAATGACGGATACGGCATGATTGCTAGGATTTGGCGTGGCGTCACGCTTGATTCCAAGAGTGACGAATACCTTGACTACGTAATGAGAACGGGCGTGAGAGACTGCCGCGCTACAGAGGGAAACCGTGGAGTATGGGTCCTGCGAAAGGTCGGCGATGGACATGCAGAGTTTCTCTTCATCTCCCTATGGGAATCCTTCGACGCGATCAGGAAATTCGCTGGCCCAGAAATCGAGAAAGCTGTCTACTATCCCGAGGATGAGAAGTTCCTACTTGAACTTGATCCGAACGTTGCACATTACGAGGTCATGGTCGAGTCTGCAAGGGTTTCATAGACCCGGCAAACATGCGAGCTACTCGCCTGTGCGCACCAAGAGACCCGCCTATGAAAAGTCTGGTTCTGCATATGATTCTCGGGTGGTTCTTCCGCGTGGCGCTCAAGACGTATTGACTATTCTGTCGAGCCGTCTATGCTTTTGTTCTGTTCTTTGCTTCATCTCCATTCTATTGGTTGGCTTGAACGCGGCACTCACCTATTCGCGCGTCTGGCGGATTCAATGAGCCGCTCCAGAAGACTGCCCATTCACGCACAATCGCGACCGATCATACGGGTCAACGCATCATCGGGCTTACCAACTGTAGAGACAAATGCATCCACCAGAACTAGAGACTTTTCATCCTTTCACACAAAATGCCCTGAACGACGACGGACGACGGGTTAGGGAAGGATTGCCCTAACATAGGGGACAAGAGAAACAAGACGAAAGCCGGAGGTATCCGACTCTTCGCAGTCGAGAACCTGAGCTTCTCCAATACATGTCGCGACTTTTGACCATGGAGTTACTGGCGACCTTCGCGGCGGAGATCGGATGAACCGACCTATCGTCTGATTCTTATGACCACAAGCGCCAGCAGTATGAGCGTCACAACCAGCAGGAGCACTAGCAGGCTTCTGTTTCTCTCCCAGATCACGAAGTTCGCGTTGAGTCTAGTAAAGGGATCACGGGATCTTAGCATCTTGAAGAGAACAATGGCCTCTTCTCTCCTGAATAGTCCGTTGTCGACTCGAATTTCGCCGGTGACGCTTTTCTCGAATCTGTGACGGCCAACCCAGAAGGGGCTTGAGTACTTGCTCGTCAGCCACAGATCAAATTCTTCCTGAGCCGTACTCAATGACCTCGCCTACCTGATCTGTACTGTGATGTAGTAGAGCTTCACGACTCCGCCGACCGAGACCAGTACTCCGAAGTTGATGCTGCCATCTGACGCGATCCAGTAGTAGACTTCCGTGACATTGTACTTCTGACAGTAGTCGGCGATGAAATCGTTGACGGTTGCGCTCAGAGCGGTCCACTGTGCCTCATCGATGTACGTGGAGTTAGAGACGTGAATCTCCACGTTCGCGCTGAGCTTAGTCGGGCTGACAAGAGAGTACCCCTTGTCCGTGAAGAGAGACTTGACCTTCTTCTCACGCTCGGCATCCCCAAGCTTGGTGGGCACCCCTCCAGAAATGGCGTAGTACCCTTGAGACGAGTCTGCTCCAACTGCTACCTTAGCTCCGGTTGCAGCGTCGACGACCGTGACGAACGCCATCTTCGTGATAACAGCGTTCTGAACTTCTGTATTGATGTAGACAGGGATGAAGTAGTAGAGGCTATCACCGATCAGGTACAGCAGGATATTTCCGAGTCTGTAGTTTGGCAACAACGTCAGTTGTGTACGTACGTAGTCGTCGGTCTCAAGCGCCTGCAAAGCAGCCGACGGCCCGATCAGCTGAGTTGTCGAGTTCGATATCCTGTAGAGGTTGAGCTTTCCAAGCTGATCGCTACCATAGGCTATGTATAATCCGGCCAGGTTCCTGCCGGGAGATGCTTGATACTCTACTAGCTGTATTCCGACGAAGTCAGCTCGGTTTCCTGAAGTCACTAAGATGTATAGCACCTCTGTGGCTTCGGGGCGCTCGTAGAAATCGGATCCTGATCTCCATACAAACGGATCATTTACGTGGAATTGGAAACTCACGTCAAGTTGACCGGGGTTGTCGTGTCTTCCGAGCAGATCTTCAGGATAGCGCAACTGCGGTATAACCCAATCAGGCGGTGCCTTCCAAGAGGGATAGTAGTTTCTGTAGAAGTCGACGAGAAAGCCGTCTGGTTTGGCGATCACGTAGGGATACATGCGTCCGTCCTCGATATCGACGAGCACGATTCCGAAGAAACGGAGGTAGTTGCTCGAGGAGAAACCTGAGTGGATCGGATAGTTCGTGTAGACTTGGACTAGATAGTAAATACGGTTTCCGTCTGTGACTAGGTAGCTTGCCTTGTCGGTTGTGAGCCCGCCAATGAGTATGTCTTGCACCCTTCGTTGAACATCTCGGTTGTGCAGCATCATGATGTCATCCTGAGGAGGAGTGAACGCGAACCCTACTTGTCCTTCCCTCACAAGGAACCATAACATCCTCTGCCAGCCGGAGAGAAGGTAGTCGGGCTCCCCAGTGTATGAGGCGTTTCCGATCTCCTCGACCCCTCTGACACGAACATAGACATCATCCGATATCTCCTCACCGTAGTAGATCGACGGTTCGGTCTTGACTCCAAATGCCTGCTGAACTGTGACGTACTCGCCGGAGTGACTGTCGATCACGATTATTCTGGCGGCATGAGTGTAAATCAGATGGTGGCTAATCCAATCCTCAGCGGGGTAGTTGATCGTTGTCGGGGCGGCCCAGTACTCGTGACCGTTGAGGTAGATTATGTGCGACTCGCTGAGCCTCATCCAGTTGACACCTATCTGATTCTTCATCTTCGTGTACGATGCGTCGTGATCCCACTGCCTCACCAACGAGACTATCATGCTCGTGTTTCCTGCGGGAAGATCTGAGAGAGGCTCGGTTGCCACGGTTTCCAGGCCTGCGGCCCATCGTGTGACTTGTATCTCCTTCATGGTCATGGGTTTCCACTCATAGTCGGTCCAGTTGTTGTTCCAATTCAGTGAGTAGCCCACGACGAACCCCAGATTCACAACGAGTATTGCCAAGAGGAACAAGCCTAGCAGGTAGACCAACCATCGTTTCCGACGCGTCATGCCTATTGTGCGACGGATTACTCCAAACTGGAAAGAAAATGCAATGACGATGAAGCTGAAGAAGACAACCACGGCGATCAGGTAGTTATTGGGGGTTGCGACGTTCATCACCCAGTAGGGTGCGCCAACAATTACCACTAGGACGATGAGAGCCAAGACTAGAAACAGGTCCCTCAGCCAAGCGTTTGTCTTGAGACGGGCGAAATCGCGAGCCAACATCAGAATGACCCTGAGAGCAGCCACGAGAACAACTGCGCCCACGATATCGTATATCAGACGGTACTGAACCTCCATGGTGGGCATCAAGGCTACAAGCTCCGCCCCCGAAACTGGAACCAATGGCAACTGGAAGATCTTCCAGACTTGACCCCAGTCACCAAACCCGCTCT
>Ga0315312_1000985_pt1 | contig 25290 bp, 26 predicted proteins | sample TDP7_MG_FD_203629 | JGI IMG/M metagenome (GOLD analysis project Ga0315312, IMG submission 203629) | Freshwater sediment microbial communities from Lake Towuti, South Sulawesi, Indonesia - TDP7 | ecosystem: Environmental > Aquatic > Freshwater > Lake > Sediment | place: Indonesia: South Sulawesi... | reverse complement strand
TTTTTGTCATTTGGATTTGTTTCGGATTTCGATATTCGGATTTCGGATTCGGCGACCAGACATAACTATTTTGGTGACAATATCTTACAAGCGTTGGGCGGCGATAGGTTGCGCTGTAGAGTTAATCTACCAGTATCAGGCCGTAGTAGTTCGGGCACTGGCGCCTACTTCGGACCACCTCGATGGGAAAGCCTGCTTTCCTGACGGTGGAAAAGACATCTATTCCACAGGCTTCCATCGCAGGACGTGCCCGCTCAGGGTGGCGACACCGATGCTCTTGTACAGGACACTTCCTGCAAAAATAGCAGGGACCGGCGCCCAGGCCGAGAGCTTTCCAGGCACCTCGCAGAAAAATATCCCGCTCAAGCTCAGCAACCGTCGCCTTTACGTCTGCTTCAGGAGCAAAGTGAATCAAAAGCGCCCGCTGATACGCGTCTAAGACCTTACGCATCTGCTCAGGTGTTGGCGTAAATGGAGGGCAGACCAAACATTCGCCATAGCCATCGCATCCGAACTGGCATTTAAGTCGTACCCAGGCAGCGGTCTGAACCTCCGATGGGCAGATTATACGGACATCTCTGACGAGCGATTTCGTCACGGCCATATCACACAATTCCTGATCGGATAGGCCCGTCTTTTCTGCTGCCACTTTGCCCTTACGTCCCACTTTCAGCGACCTCAAATAAACGTCATAATTCTGTCTAAAACCGGTAAAGCAATTTATACATTGCTCCGGCATTGTATGCAATAACTATGGCAACGAGTTGTGCGTTCCGCCTTGAATAATCCCTGCCATTCAGCCGGTGCCACATGAAATTCACCCGCCAGACGTATGGCGGGTAAAAATTGAAAATTGTCAATTGTCAATTTACAATTGAGCCGCAGTGCATCAGATGACCATACAAAACAACAAGGATACTATGGAGGTTACGCCGATGAGGGCAGTTAGTTCGTTGCTGACAATCATGATGGTACAAGCATTTTTGCTCGGCCTTATTGCGCCGACACAAGCCCAGGAAAAACCGGTGTCGAACCGTGAGACGCCTGTTGTCAAGGTGTACCAGAAGGCACACAAGGCGGTTGTGAACATCGCTGGCGAACGTTTGGCATCAACTTCTATCTGGCAAGGGTTCGACTGGCCGGATGTGTTTGATTTCTGGGGACCGAGAGTCCGGACTCAAGTCACAGTGCTTGGCTCCGGCGTGCTGGTACACGAAGATGGCTACATCATCACCAATGCCCATGTGGTCAAAGGAGCCGAAAAGATTAAAGTAGTTTTCAGCGATGGTCGTGAGTTTGCCGCGGAGAAATTCAGTACGGACGAAAACAAAGACTTAGCCGTCCTTACTATACCAACCAAGTCAACCAACGAGAAATTGCCCGTTATTGACCTGGGCCGGAGCAACGACTTGATGATTGGTGAGACCGTGATAGCGATTGGCAATCCGTATGGCTATTCCAATACGGTAACCAGTGGGGTAATAAGCGCTCTGGGCAGAGACATCCAGGTCGAAAAAGGATTCTGGCTGCGGGGCCTTATCCAGACCGATGCGCCAATCAATCCTGGAAATAGCGGCGGTCCGCTGCTGAATATCAACGGCGAGCTAATAGGAATCAATACGGCAATCAGGGCAGAAGCACAGAACATCGGCTTTGCCGTGCCTGTAGACACCCTGGTTGATAATCTCAGTCACATGCTGATGCCGGAAAGACTGCGCCGTGTCAGGCTGGGCCTGGTAATGGGCAGAATGAAAACGGTCGGCCAGTTTACTGGCCTTGTCGTCGAGTCGGTCAGTAAAGATAGTCCCGCAGATAAGCAAGGCATAGCTGCTGGTGACCTGGTGCTCCAGATCGACGGACACAAGCTCAGTGGCGTAATCGACTTCTACGTCAAAATGATAGACAAGGAGATTGGAGAACCAATCGCGATTAAGTACGTCAGGCCCAAAGACGAGCATCCTCAAATACGGTCAGCCGAATTGAAGATGGTCGCAAAGCCTATGCCTGACGGGCGAATGCTGGCCAGAGAATTTTTTCAGATGGAAGTTTCAGAGCTGAACGAGCAGGTTGCACGCAAGTTCAATTACAGAGACCCTTATCCGATAATGGTTATAACCGATATAGAACCAGGTGGAGTCGCCGATCAAGCTCGCCTTGAACCGGGTGACCTTATTTGGCAGGTAAACGACACTCCCGTGCGCGACCTCAAAGAATTCTCGCTGGAAATGGAAAAGATTAGCGAGGGCGATGAGGTAAACTTCGTGATCGTGCGCATTACTTTACACGCCTTCGGACAAATCAGGCGTCAATACAAAGTGACACTAAAAGCGCAAAGCAAAAAGGTGGCTTGGCTCACTTCAGCCGAAGCAGAACTAAGCGGGCGTACTGTTTATCTTTAACTAAGAGCAACACGATGTCTTTTTTACTGCTCTGTATTGCGCGGTCAAAATCTTGCGTATTCTTTACGGGCTTGCGATTAACCTCCAGAATTAGTGTTCCAGCGGTTATACTCTGGCGCTGCGCTTCTGAGCCAGTCTCAACTTTTGTGACGACTACTCCTCTGTCACTCTTGTAGCCAAGATGTTCGGCCAGTTCAGGCGTGAGGTCCTGCACGGTGAAACCTAATCGTTTGAGCACATCTGGACCAGCAGAAATCATCTGCCTTGCTGGCGCACGCTGGCCAAGCGTAACTGCAAAAGTCTCTCGTTTCCCATCACGCAGCACTACTAATTCTACTTGCGTACCAGGCTTTAGAAGTCCGATGCGGATACGTAACTGGTTAGCCGATTGCATCGGCTGCCCATTAAGCTCAACAATAACGTCTTGGCGCTTAAGCCCCGCTTTTTCGGCGGCGGAATCCTCGATAACATCGGAAACAAGCACACCTTCAGCGTCCTTAAGCCCCAGAGCTTTAGCCATATCTGGACTAACATCCTGGATCGAGACACCCAGGAAACCACGCTCAATCTTTCCGTGCTCAACAAGCTGTTCGTAGGCAAATTTCGCCATATTTATGGGGATCGCAAAGCTGACCCGTTCTGGCTGAAGCCTTACAACGATGGCACAGTTAATCCCTACAACCTTGCCATCGAGATTGAGCAGTGGTCCGCCGCCACTACCTGAAGTTATCGCCGCGTCTGTCTGGATAAAATCCTGGTAACCTGTAAAATCCAGGCCGCTTCGGCCCTTGGCCGTCACCATCCCCCCTGCGAACGGATGCCCGGGCCCGAATGGGCTGCTAAGAGCAACAACCCAATCGCCCACCGCCAGAGCATCAGAGTCACCCAGCTCCAAAAAAGGTAATTTGTCAGCGTTAATTTTTAGCACAGCGATACCCGTTTCACGGTCCGTGCCGATGACCTTAGCCTCGAACTCCCGCTTATCTGCAAGTTTGACCTTTATCTTTTCAGTCCGCCCAACGACGAATTCAGCCGTGATGATATAACCATCGCCAGAAACAATAAAGCCACTACCTTCTCCGCGCGCGTAAAATCTGGGCTGAGGCAAACGCAGCGGAGGATCTTGCGGGCGGAAGAAGTAATAATAATTACGACCGTGTTCGTAAAAAGGCTCACCAAAGAAATGGCCAAAGGGCGGGTCAAACGGCGGCACCCATCCTTCGGGCCGGTCCAAGTTAGCGGTCCTTTCGGTCTCAATCTGCACCACCGCCGGTGATGCATCTTTAGCGATCTGGGCGAAGACCTTACTTATCTGCCGAAGCGCATCGATGCCGCTATCGGTCTGTGCCAAGGCTGGCGGCGGGAAAATAAGGGGCAAAACAAGAAAAAAAGCCGGGAGTAAACAGAAGTGCCAGATCGCTTTTTCCTGCCTGCAATTGTAGGTTCGCATTTTTCTCTCCTTAAAGCGATTTAATTTTTATATACGATTGTAGAGATTTGACTGTTCGCATCCAGAAGAATTTAGAATTAAGAATTTGGAATGAAGACACTTGGGTTCTGCATTCTGAATTCTAAGTTCCGGCGGTTTCGGTGCCAGCTTGTGTTCTCAAGTTTACTGGCTATAATATCGGAGCCTGTAAAGGTATAGCAGAAAATGATCAAAGTGCCTGGCAAAAGTTTCACCGGCCAACTGCCACCTCTTACCGCTGCCGAGCTGTCAACGCGCCGCCAACTGGTTTATGACGTGGAAAAGCTCGCTGGTCAAATCGGCCAGCGAAACATCTGGCACTACCAGAACCTCGCCGCTGCCGCTGATTTCATCGAAAGCTCGCTCGATAGGACTTGCTATAAACTCAGCCGACAAAACTTCCGTGCACAGAATAAAATCTGCTGCAATATTGAAGCTCTGACGATGGGCACAAGATATCCCGAACAGGTAATAGTGGTCGGTGCGCACTACGATTCTGTGTTCGCCTGTCCCGGCGCCAATGACAATGGCTCAGCCGTGGCGGCAATACTTGCCCTTGCCCGCTGCTTCGCGGATAGAAAATCCGCTCGAACCCTTCGCTTTGTTTTGTTTGCAAATGAAGAGCCGCCATTCTTCCAAACCGATGAAATGGGCAGCCTGATTTACGCCAAAAGCTGTCGGGCAAAAGGCGATAATATCGTTGCCATGCTTTGTCTTGAGTGTATTGGGTGCTACACGGATGAGCCGAAAAGTCAAAGATACCCATTCCCGTTCAATCTTATGTACCCATCGACCGGCAACTTCATCGGCTTTGTGAGCAACTTTGCCTCTCGCAAACTACTGCACACGGTTGTGGCCTCGTTTCGTGAAAAATGCCAGTTTCCATCCGAGGCGGGAGCCGTGCCTGAAATGGTCCCGGGTGTTACCTGGTCGGACCAGTGGTCGTTCTGGCAGCAAGGCTATCCCGCAATTATGATCACTGACACTGCTCCATTTCGCTATCCCTATTACCACGAACCCGAGGATACGGCTGACAAAATCAGCTACGACCATCTGACGAGAGTCGTTTCAGGCCTTGAGCACGTCATCGCTGACCTGACAGAACTGACGCCCACGGTTGATAAGAACATCCAGGTTGCGCAACCACATTAGCCGTGCCGAAAATTTCGCCGAAATCTCTTGCCAGACAACAGCCATTGGGCTACAATTGCAATAGATAAACTTACACGCGGCTCATCATCTCTGAAAAATAGAAAAATGTCGGTCAAAAGACTCCTTTGATGGAGGTGAACCGACCATGCGGAAAAAAGCATTTACGCTGATAGAGCTTTTGGTGGTGATTGCCATCATCGCCTTACTGATGGCGATTTTGCTGCCGGTGCTACATCGGGTCAGAAAGCAGGCCAGAGCCGCAGCTTGTCAGGTGAACCTCAGGCAGTGGGCCACGACCCTAGCCTTGTTCGTGGAGGATAACGAGGGTCGCCTGCCTCACGATTTCCGCGGCACCATGTGGATTCTGACCGGCCGGGCCTTCGCCGAGAGGAGTTACAGAGACGGCCAGTTGCAGCCTCCCAGGCAATACCACCCCATTCCCACAAAAGGCATGTTGTGTCCCGAGGCCACCAAACCCGGAGACGGCAGTACAGGCGGAGGTGGCGGGGGCGGCGAGACCGACCAAGGAATACGATTCAACTACGAGTGGAATGCAGGCGGTACATTCCGGGCCTGGATGCTTAGGGAGTACGCCGAGGACGGCTCGACGCTTCGTGTCAGCCATTGCAGCTATGGACTGAACGACTGGCTGTTCCAACCCCCCGGTAACCCTGATGATCTATTATGGAAGCCGCGTCGTACCTTGGAGCCGCCCCGCACCTACACAGACGTCTTCTCGCTGAGACGTAGGGCCGGAATCCCTCTACTTCTGGATTCCATGTCGCCTTCGGGCTCACCTACCGATGACACACGGCCGCCAGGTGCAGACAACGAGTACGCAAGGGATAGTACCATGGGAAGCTTCTGCCTGAACCGACACAATGCCCATGTAAACTGCCTTTTTCTGGATTGGTCAGTGAGAAAAGTGGGGCTAAAAGAGTTGTGGACCTTAAAGTGGCACCGCGAGTTCAACACGGCTGGTCTCTGGACTAAAGCCGGCGGCGTCAAACCCGAAGACTGGCCGAAGTGGATGAGGCGCTTTAAGGAGTACTAACCATGCTCAGCCTGGACTGTCCCTCTTGTCACCCCGAGCGCAGTCGAGGGGTCTGGCTGCAAGTGGGAGAACCTAAGCGTCCGGGGCTGGATGTCTCGACTGCGCTACGCTGCGCTCGACATGACAGACATCGCGTGCTGGCGTTTACGCTCATTGAGCTTTTGGTCGTGATTGCCAGCATTTCGCTGCTGATGGCGATCCTGCTGCCCACACTGCGACGGGTCAGAAACCAAGCCAGAGCGGTCGTCTGTCAGGCTAACCTAAAACAGTGGGGAACGACGATGGCCCTATATGCGGAAGATAACCAGGGATGGCTCCCCAGAAGTATGGGAGATGCCCTATGGCTTCTGCGAGGCTCGTCCCTCAGCGACGATGACCCGAACAAGCCTGCCGTATACCAGCACGTTCGCGCGGAAGGTATAGCCTGCTGCCCGATGGCTGTCAGGCCTGGGAGACATGGAGGATTCGGGGCTAGCGCGCCTTCGTATCACATTAAGGGCACGGAAGGATCAACATTTGAAGCCTGGGAGATTACAAGTCCGCTTCCACCGTTTCGCTGTAGTTATGGGCTCAACGAGTCGTTGTTCACCAGAAGGGGGATTGAGATGCCTGTCTTCAGCCATCTCCGTTTGCATAGTCTGGACATTTTCTCGCTTAGGAGCAGAGCCAAAATCCCCACACTTCTCGATTGCACGGATCCTTGGATTATCCATAGCGAGCACATGCTACCACCGCTGGCCGAGTCCCAAGGATGGGGTTCCTGCATAAACCGGCACGATGGGTATGTAAACGGCCTTTTCCTGGATTGGTCGGTAAGAAAGATCGGTCTCAAAGAGCTATGGACATTGAAATGGCACTCCGAGTTTAACACGGCTGGTCCCTGGACCAAAGCCGGCGGCGTAAAGCCCGAAGACTGGCCGAAATGGATGAGAAGGTTTAAGGACTATTGATAGTGACGCGAAATCAATGTGGCCAGGCTAATGGAAATGTGTCTTCACGCGGATAAGCGTCAACGTGCCCATCCAGGAAGGCACAGTTGCCTTTGCCGGCCAGCGGGTCGCCTGAAGGGGCGTGATGAAAGCCGGCAATAACATCCCAGAATGTCGGATTTGTGCCAGGGCCGGGCCTAATAAGCTGGTAGCTGCCGAATTGTTTCAGCCAACTGTCGATCATAGAATCAGAGCCTGGAATCATGTACGTGTCGTTAAGCCCGGAGACATTCCATCGAGTGTCAACCAGTGCGCTTTCCTCAGTGAAAGCAAATGTTTGCGCAGGCTGCTTTACTTCACCTAATTTCAGTACCCTTGCTTTTTTGACACTGGTGTCCGGGCTGCCGAGATACGCGTTCATGGTATAATTGTACCAGGGCCTATAGTTCTTGAGCTTGGCAGCGTCAGCCATATAAAAGTGATCCTGCGAAGTTCTCCTGGCTATAGTGGCAAAGGTCGGGCAGATAAAGGCGCGAGCATCCCGCAGATAACTATAGAATGGACCGGCGTATTCCGGGTGGGTTTTCAGATACAGGTCTCCGTTGCACCAGCGAAGGTGGATAGGACTACTCAGCCCCGCTTCTACTGGATATGCCGACGTCTGTGAGAAGTAGCAACTGCGCGGGTCGCAGAATTTGTCTTCGTTGTCGCCACAGTACATATATATAGCCAGCGCATAATTCTTCAGGTTTGACTTGCAAGCCGCACGTTGACCCTGCTCGCGAGCCTTTTGAAGAGCCGGCATGAGAATCGCCATCAGTATGGCGATAACCGCAATTACCACCAATAGCTCTATTAACGTAAACCCCGTTAGAAAACTGCACCGAAGGCGACAGAGCCAAGAAATCTCAATCCCTTCTAACGGGGTAAAGCCTTTTCTCCGCATAGCATTGCTCCTCAGTAAAGCATGTTCCTTTTTCAAGCAGCCACCCCGGCGCGCCGGGGAATCAAATTGGAGTCATCCAATAGTACGATAAGGGTATTTTACCCGTTGAGTCTCATTTATGCAAGCAGTTTTCGATCTTGGCGTTTTTGTGGCCGTTTTTAATGATTCGCGGTGAACCAAGGAAATCCTCATCTGCGATTTGTAAGTCGGCTAATAGCTCTATCTTTCTCGTACGGGCTAATGGCACTTCGCCTTACGGCTTCGGCCAGTGTGGCGATAGTCCGGTCGTATGTATGGCGGTCGATTCCGTAAGGAGTCCCATCTTTGCCGCCGTGGGCAAAGGAATAACGCGCAGGGTCCTCATAGGATGGCTTGGCCCCATAAATGACCTCGGCGACCAGAGCCAATGCTCGAACGGTTTTCGGCCCCACGCCCTCGGTAGCCAAAAGTTTTTCATAGTTTTCTGGCTGCCGGTCGCAAAGCTCCTGCAGTATCTTCTCTAAATAGTGACTGCGGGAGAAATCTTCGCTCAGCACGGGATGCGTCTTGAATTCAGTGTCCTCCAGTTTCAACAGCGTCAATTGGTGCTCTTTGTATTTGGCGCTGACCATCTTGCTCAAGTTCGATGAGTGTTTGCGCAGAATGGTAATATCTTTCATCAGCGACTGGTACCCAGCCGAAACAAATTCAACGCTGAGCTGCCGAGTACTTTCGCTGTCACGGGCGGTAAGATTCAGTGACGGCTGTGGTTTTGCCTCGGTGACAATGCCGGTGTGGGGCTCACAGACCAGGTCATGGATGTTCTCGGAGTACCAGTGATAGCGACGCGCAGAAACATTGATTTGGTTCATGCCCTGCTGGACGACTGCCCAGCTACCATCTCTGGAAAAGAAAAAGCTGTGGTGATAAAGCTGATAGCCATCCTGGACCAGAGAATTATCTACTTTCGCGCTCATCCGCGAGTTATAAACCAGATTGTTGGCGTGCCCATCAGGCAGACTGAGTCTGTCTGCCCAGGTGACAATTTCCTCTGGCGTTTTACGGGAGGTTTTGCCCTTTCCGCCGCAGATGAAAATGCCCAGTTCTTTCTCCCGGCCACGAAGCGCCTCTTTCAGGGCGGCGGTTAGTATTGTGGTAAGGCCGGACGCATTCCAATCGAACGCCAGCACTGTCCCGAGCGACTGGAACCAGACCGGATCAGCTATCCTGCGAATAAATTCGTCTGGCCCAAACTCAGCAACAAGAACTCTGGTCATCTCCCAGCCCAGCTTGACCATCTTCTCGAATAGCCATCTGGGGCAGGTGCCGGTATCCAGCGTAAATGTAGCAATTCCTCTTTGCATAACTGACAGTCTATCTTCTGCCCGAAACTTAGTCAACGCCGCTGACGCACGAGCATAGAATTTTAGCCGAATAACCGGGCAGAACTGTCAAAAAGTAATTTCATCGTCCTATCGTAGTTACCTGATTCCCAGTTTTCTCCTGAGTGACTGCAAATTGACCACATCTTCTCTATTGTACTCAAGCAGCGTTCTTAAAGCGTGCTCATCGTGGTTATTGACGTACTCCCACCACAGCCATACAGCAATACGCCCATCGATACCTTTGAGCTTTCTGGCAATACTCAACTTCGTCTCGACTGCTTTCAGCCCGCCTTTTAAGTTTTTCTGCCAACAATAGTACATCAAGTCCGTGTGCTTGAACTGACTTTTCAAATCGATTCCAAGCTTGGCCTTGATGAAGGGCAGATCAAACCTGCTCCCATTGTAGCTGTAAATCTCGTCCACGCCTTCAAGCAGTCGCAGCAGCCCCTCTGCAGATATGTCATCGCCGACCAATTGCTCTATTCGGCATGTTCGGCCTTTTACCAGAGCAATTCCAATCACTGTAAGGTCGGCAAATTGTCGGCTCAGCCCCGTTGTTTCTATGTCCAGATACGCATAGCATTTCATTCGGTTTACAGCCCGATGGCGTTTGTCCGCTGCTTGGGTGAAGAGACCAGCAATTGAGATGATTTACTTTAGTGGGGCAAAGAATCTATTGAATCTGGGCTGCCACTTGTCAGTAATATTAATAGATCCAATAACTCCCTTTACTTGTCCCAGGATGGATTTTCTTTCGACAAAGCCAAAGAACCTGGAATCCTGGCTGAGGTCGCGATTATCGCCCATAACAAAGTACTTGTCTTGCGGTATCAGAACCGGCCCGAAGCTGCGAATTGCCCGCACCGAAGGAATGCCCATCACCGCATGGATAGCGCCATCCAGATCTTCCATGGCAAATATACTGATTTCTTTGCGCTTGGGAGAAAGAGATTCTATCCATTGCGGCTCTATTTTTGTATAAGTGAGCGGCTCTCCGTTCAAAATGAGCACGTTGTTTCGCATTTCGATTGTATCGCCGGGCTCACCTATTATTCTCTTAACCAGCCGGGTGCCATCAGCCGGAGAAAGGCAGATTACTATGTCGCCCCTTTGAGGATCGCACCACTTTGCCAGCCAGTATAAACTAAGCGGAAATCTCAGCCCATACGCGAGCTTCTGCACGTAAACGAGATCCCCCTCCAGGATGGTAGGATTCATAGAGCCGGTGGGAACCCAGTTCCAATCAGCCAGGCTTGATTTAACGGGAATTATGACGAAGACCATAAAAAAAATGGCCATTCGCCATTCTTTCCAGAGCCTCCAGGCAAACTTTGCTGCTTTTGGTCGAATCATTTTTTCCTCAACCAATATCGCCAAAAGGCTTTTTTGCATCCGTAAATCACGCCCCTATGTTCATTTTGGCATCAAAAAACCCTTCTGTAACCGTTCACGGGTACTCCAGGAGCTGTTATATCTGGGTGATGGAGCCGGATGGGTTCGCAGCGAGCATGAAAGGCATTTCAAAAGAGCTATCTTTATCATAGACTCGTGCTACGCAACGCTTCGCAGAGTAGCATTGTTATCACGCCTGCGAGCATGTATGGGGCTGCGGCAAGGCGCTTTTTGGTGAGGGCACAGCGGCGACTGAGCTGCCATGAAAATCCTAAGCACTAAATCCTAAATTCTAAACAATATCTAAATTCGAACTTCAAATGTTCAAAATGTTTTGAATTTTGGTCATTTGAATTTGTTTAAGATTTAGAATTTAGATATTAGGATTTGACTTTAGAAGGTTGAACTAATCGGTGCGAAAAATCAGAATTGGTCCAGAAATCGCAGGTCGTTCTCGAAAAATAGGCGGATGTCGGGGATGCCGTATTTACGCATAGCGAGGCGCTCGATGCCGAAGCCGAATGCCCAGCCGGTGTACTTTTCGCTATCTATTCCAACGGCGTCAAAAACATTAGGGTCGACCATGCCGCAGCCAGCCATTTCTTTCCAGCTTTCTTTGCCATCCTTATCTACCAATAGCAGGTCAACTTCGGCGCTGGGCTCAGTGAATGGGAAGAAGCTCGGCCTGAACCGCCATTTAGTTTCTGGACCAAAAAAGGCGTGAATAAACTGCTCGATGGTGGTTTTCATGTCCACCATACTGATGCCTTCATCGACAACCAGCGCTTCGAGCTGATGAAACATATACATGTGCGTAGCATCAACAGTATCCGGACGATAAACGCGGCCTGGCGCGACCACTCGAATCGGCGGCTTCTGCTTCTCCATAACCCGTATCTGAATTGTCGATGTTTGGCTTCGCAGAAGGATGTTATCCTCGATATAGAAGTTGTCGGAAGGGTCCCTGGCGGGATGCTCGGGCGGAATATTTAACGCCACGAAATTGTGCCACTCGTCTTCGACTTCAGGGCCATAAGCAACCGCGAAACCCATTCGCCCAAATATCTCCAGCATTTCGTTAATGGTCTGCGTAATAACGTGAGTCTTGCCGGTGTGAACGGGCTTTCCCGGCAAAGTGACATCTATCAGCTCTTTGGCTTTTTGTTGCTCTGCCTGCAACAGAGCATTTTTCAACTGCTCAAATGCACTGCTGACTTGCCCTTTTATCTTGTTTGCAAGTTGTCCGCCTTGAGGTCTTTGCTTGGCAGGAAGCTGACCTATTTGGGTGAGCATCTGCGTGATTTGCCCTTTTCGACCAAGGTACTTGATGCGGAAATCCTCCAGCGTCTGCAGGTCGGTGACGCGCCTCAGGTCTGCAAGGGCATCGTTGCCAATTTTTTCAAACTGCTCAATCATCTTTCTGCGGACAGTCGATAATGTGCGGGGTTATTCTTCTCAGGCCATCGCGGCTTTGGCAGCCTGGACGACGGCATCAAAACCAGCCGGGTCGGCAATAGCAATTTCGCTGAGCATTTTACGGTTCAGTTGGATATTGGCCTTCTTGCAGCCGTTTACGAACTGACTGTATCGCACGCCTCGTTGACGACAGGCTGCATTTAGGCGGAGAATCCACAACCTCCTGAAATCGAGTTTTCGGCGTTTGCGGTGCACCCGCGCATAAACGTTCGCCCTCGTAGCAGCTTCCTGAGCCAGACGAATAGTTCTGCCAGGCAGACCCCAGTGACCCTTGACCGCTTTGAGGATACGTTTCTTAGCCCGTCGGCACGCTGCACCTTTTCTGACTCGTGGCATATCCGCTTCCCTCTAATAATCAGAGTTTAACCTTGTACATTTTAGCTGCAAAGCCGCCGAAAACAGCCGAACCGCGCAGTCGTCTTCGACGCTTAGCGTTCTTGCCGCTCATAAGATGGCTGCGCCCGGCTCTTCGGTGTTTGACCTTGCCGGTAGCAGTGATTTTCATTCTTTTACGCAAACCCTTATGGCTTTTCTGCTTAGGCATTTGACTAATCCCTAAAGATATTTGTTGCCCAGTGCGCTAGATAGCTCAAACCCAATAGATTAAGGCATTTGCTTGCCTGGGTCAATAGAATAAGTGGTGCCAATTTTCAAGATGCATGGCGCTGTGGCCGTTTAAGGCAGACTTGCCCGTTATTTGTGCCGGCACGCCCCTGCGAACTTCCGAGCCTTGATTTGAATACCGCGCGAGGACCCATTACTTCCGCACAAGTAGCATAGTCATGCGTCTTCCAGCCATTTTGGTTGGTCGCTCAACCTTCGCCAGGTCTTGTAGTGACTGGGTGATTTGGTCCAGCATCGCATAGCCGTGCTCTTTGTGCAGCATCTGGCGCCCACGGAAAAGGACAGTGAATTGCACCTTGTGGCCTTTTTCCAGAAATTCCCGGGCATGATTAAGCTTTACGTCTAAGTCGTGTTTGTCGGTCTCGGGCCTGAGTCTGATTTCCTTCAGCGTTGCGCTGGAGTGCACAGTCTTTTTGTGAGCCTCGCGCATCCTGCGCTTTTGCTGATACAGCCACTTACCGTAATCCATTATCCGACAAACTGGCGGATCGCTGGTAGGGGCAACTTCCACAAGGTTTAGCCCTGCTGCGCGAGCTCTATTAAGTGCCTCATTCTTGTCTACGATCCCAACTTGATTGTTCGATTCATCGATCAGCCGAACCGTCGCGGCTTGAATACCCCCATCTACCCTTAAACTTCGCCTACCGATTGTTCACCACCTTGCCTTTCTTAAAAAAACCAAAGTACTCGACCGACTTTGTACAACTGTCAGAAAGCGACGCCGCTTTCCTTCCGATTACCCATTTCAATTATCACCTTTCTGCGCCCATGTCAACTTCAAAGCATCAAATCATTGTCTTTATCGGCAATTTTGCGTTTTGCAGTCTGCAAAAACTCGTCAATTGCTATTGTCTTATTCTGCTTTATCCCTCTTAACCTAACATTAACCATGCCGGACTGGGCCTCTTTCGCGCCTACAATCAGCATATAAGGCAACTTTTCACTGTGGGCCCGGGCGATTTTTGCGCCTATTTTTTCGTCCGATAGATCGCAATTGCACCGTAACTGCGCGTCTTTGAGCTTAGCGTAAATAAGTCTGGCATAATCATTTGTTTTCTCACTTATCGGCAGGATTCTTACCTGCTCCGGCGAAAGCCACAGAGGAAAGTTGCCGCCGTAGTGTTCTATGAGAATGCCGATAAACCGCTCAAAAGAGCCGAGCACAGCTCTGTGGATCATAACCGGCGTTTTCTCGGTATTATCCTGGTCGGTGTAAACCAGGCCGAAACGCTCCGGCATGGAAAAATCAAGTTGAATTGTGCCGAGCTGCCAGGACCTTTTCAGACAATCCTTTATGTGGAAATCTATTTTGGGCCCATAAAACGCTCCTTCGCCCTCGTTGATTTTGTATACAATTGCCTTATGCTCAAGGGCCGCCTTAAGGGCGCATGTCGCGACATCCCAAACCTCGTCGGAACCTATGTGTTTCTCAGGTTTGGTCGAAAGTTCAATGTGGAAATCTTCGAAGCCGAAGGTCCGATATATCTCAAAAGTCAGCTCAATAACGCCAATTACCTCCGATTCTATCTGCTTCGGCGTACAGAAAATGTGGGCGTCGTCCTGCGTGAACTGTCTGACTCTGAAAAGCCCGTGCATAACGCCGCTGGCCTCGTGCCTATGCACTAAGCCAAGCTCGGCAACCCGCATTGGAAACTCGCGATATGAATGCTGTCGCGTTTTGTAAACCAGACATCCGCCAGGGCAATTCATCGGCTTTATCGCATAGCCGACCTCGTCAAAATTTGTGAAGTACATATTCTCTTTGTAGTTGTCCCAGTGACCGCTTCTGTGCCAGAGCTGTTCATTGAGGATCAAAGGTGTCTTGATTTCCTGATAGCCGTATCTATCGTGAACACCACGCCAATAGTCCACTATCTGGTTCCAGATAATCATGCCTTTGGGATGAACGAATGCGAAGCCCGGCCCAGCTTCATTAAAGCTGAATAGGTCCAACTGTTTGCCCAGCACACGATGGTCGCGCTTTTTTGCTTCATCCAATCTTGCCAGATAATCGTCAAGCTCTCGCTTGGTCGGCCAGGCGGTGCCGTAAACCCGCTGGAGCATTTTTTGTGTTGGGTCACCGTGCCAGTAGGCACCGGCTACAGACATGATCTTAAAGCTGCCGACTCTGCCGGTGCTCGGCACATGTGGGCCGCGACACAAGTCCTCAAAGCCTGTCCCGAGCGGAGCCGAGGGACCGTCCCCATGAGAATAAAAGCTGATAACGTCGCTGTCTGCGCGATTTATGTTGTCAACTTTATATTTATCGCCAACCAACTTTGCCAGCGCTTCGGCTTTGCTCATTTCCTTACGAACAAACAGCCTATCAGCCGTGACGATTTCTCGCATCTTTTGCTCTATCCGTCCGAAATCGTCCGGTCGAATCGGCTCATCAAGGTCAATATCATAATAGAAGCCGTCCTCCACAGTTGGCCCATAAACCAGTTTCGTATCTGGCCAAATACTGCATATAGCCTCGGCCATTACATGTGCGCAGCTATGTCGCATTATGTCAAGACCGTGAGCATCATTAACCGTGATAATTTGGACGTCTGCGTCCTGAGTAATAGCAACTGACAGGTCAACAAGTTTGCCGTTTACTCTGGCTGCAACCGCTGCTTTTGCCAGAGCCGGGCCTATTTGTTCGGCCAATTGTTTTACGGTTGTGCCGTCAGTAATCCTTAATGTGACGCCGTCAGGCAGTGTTACTTTTGCCATATCACTATCCGTATTGCTAAGAAAAGCCCTTCTTTCTTGTAGAACTTTAATTCAGCAGGTAAATTCTGTCAATATTATTGATTTGCCTATTGTTATATGCCAGTTTTAGTTATATAATATGTCTGGTCGCTGGATATAAAGTTAGAGGGAGACAGGATGGATGTAAAATTGATTTTATTGAAAAAAGACGGCTCACGTAAGGTCTTCCCTTTATCGAGCAATATTACAGTGATAGGCCGGCGCCACGATTGTGACCTGCGCATTCCCCTTTTGCCTGTCTCCCGAAGGCACTGCCAGTTGAGCCAGAACGAGGACACTTTGAAAATTCGTGATCTTGGCTCGCGCAACGGCACTTACCTCAACGACAATCGTATAGATGAGGCGACGGTTCGAGCAGGTGATTACCTCAAAATAGGGCCGCTAACGTTCATGCTGCAAGTCAACGGTCAGCCTAAAGAGATTATCCCTCCGGAGCTTGCCGCAAAAGAAAAGGCCAAGCAAGAGGGACCCCGCCCCGCGGCAGTCCAAAAACCCACTGCAAAAGCTCCGGCAGAAGAGGAGTCTGACATCTTCGCTGACCTGGACGAGGATGCATCCGATTCTTTCCTGGGCGAGCTGGAAGACCTCTGAACCCGTTGCAAAGGACCGATCCTGCTCAGGACGATTTTGCACCTGCAACCTGACGCCTGGCTATCAGGCGATTCATCATCTTCACTACAAGAAAGATAGTAAACGCAACGATCAAGAAATCAATGATGGTATTGATAAACTGGCCGTACCTCAAAGCCACAGGCGGAATACTCTGGCCTGTTGGTGAAACACTTGCCTTCTTGAGAACCAGCTCAAGATTTTTGAAGTCGACTCGCCCAATAAGAAAACCTATCGGCGGCATTATTACGTCATTAACCAGAGAGCTGACGATTTTATTGAATGCCGCCCCGATGATAATGCCAATCGCCATATCTACAGCATTTCCTTTGACCGCAAAGTCTCTAAACTCTCGGAAAAGTCCCATTGTTTACTCCTAAAAAGCATCCTATTTAACACAATTAGAAGAGCTTCTGAACTCTTTTGTAAGGCGCAAAATGATATAAGAGGTTTTCCTGATTGCAAGCATCTGAAGCCTTTCTTGCAGATTTTGCCAATTATTTCCCGAATTTTGTTGACGTTTCTAACGCCGGCGGTTAGTCTTATAATAACGCTATTGCCGTAAGGACGGTGTAGACTCAATAATAGAAACGATGAGTTTACCCATATTTCTCCACATGTCTGTCATGCAGGAGGAGGGGCCGTATCTATGATAATGTTAAATAGGCACCAGATTTTTCTGGGTGTGCTTCTCGCTCTCTCTGCAAGTCCAGCAATCCGCAGGAAAAAGCCTGGCCTGCATCAACCCCAATGGCGATTGTCGATAGCCCGTGGGCCGCCGCAGAATCCTGGCATACCACACTAACGTATTTGGGCAAAACGCCCTTGATATTCCATAAACTACTTTTTTGAGGAGAAATCACATGTTTAAGACAAAACGAAACATCGTATTGGCCCTTGCGCTTTGTGCCCTTCTGGTGCCCATGATAGTGATCGCGAAGGACAAGGTGGAACGGCCGATGAAGCTCCATGCCGTGCAAAGGCTCATCATTGACTTGAGGTACGCTCCGATATGTCCCTGGTGGATCGAGTCAGAGGTGGGCGAAGCCACCCACTTCGGGCTGTACACGTGCTCGGGAGGGGGTCTAATTGACTTGTCGACCGGCCAGCTAACGGGCAGCGGTGATGAAACCGCGGCCAACGGGGACCAAGTGTTTTGGAAGATAGAAGGGCCCCCGTATGTCCTCACCTATACGAGCGGCACGGGCCGGTTCGAAGACGCAAGTGGCTCGGTGACTCTAACGATTACTCCGGAGTCCGCGGTCCCGGACCCTGAACAACCTTGGTTGCTGATAGTTACGCAGAGCTTTTCGGGCATTGGGACAATCATGTACTGATGCCGTAGCGATTAGCGGCGGCTGGACCATGTAGGGTCCGAATTGTGTAGGATTACTTTGCAGCGTTGGGGCGGCTGAAGTTCAAGCCGCCCCGCCGTTTTTTATGGCAACCCAATTGATCGTTGTCATTGCCGCGCAAGCATGCGGCATGTAGAAAAATCTTCTCCGGCGGCAAGGTATGCAGCCGTCTGCATACCCTACAATTGGCACTGGACTTGGTTGCGGTGATGATCAGACGAAAACGCGGAGCGCGTTTTACGAACTGTCTTTCTTCTTGATCGTCGGCATAGAAGGTATACAATTGCCAGCAGAATGCAGACATACAAAAATAATTACGCCTTTATCGACAGCCAAAATTTGAATCTTTCCATTCAGGAGCAAGGTTGGAAGCTTGATTACAGCCGATTTAGAAGATACTTGAAGGACAAATACGGTGTCAACAAAGCATTTCTTTTTATTGGTTATATAGCCACGAATCAGAGCCTTTATATATCATTACAAAATTGCGGGTTTATTTTGGTCTTCAAACCGACATTGATCTTGCCGAGCGGTAAACCAAAGGGCAATGTTGATGCCGAATTAGTGATGCACGCTATGATTGAATACCCTAATTACGACAAGGCTGTTATCGTTACTGGTGACGGTGATTATTATTGTTTAGTTGACTATCTTAGTAAAAAGGACAAGCTGCTGAGGCTCATTATTCCAAATCAATACAAGTATTCTTCATTATTGAGGAAATTTGCCCCACGAATTGTCTTTATGAATGGTTTGAAAAGGAAGCTCGAGTATACAAAATAAAAAAGAGGCATTGCCGCGGGACAGAACCCTTTGGCTAACCTCTTATCGTGATTACATTATTAAGTATACACTTAATTTCGGGTAGGTCAACAAGAATGTTCAAATTTTTGGCATTTTTGCCTACTATGTCCTTTCGATATTTAAGCCTTCAAGCATGATTCCCACTATTGGATAGCCAAGGACAAGCTGCAGATTTGGCTGAATTTCTCCGCATGTCTGCCACGCAGCAGGAGGGGCCGTATCCATGATAAAGTCAAAGAGGTGCCAGATTTCTCTGGCTGCTCTGCTCTGGTCAACTCGGTCGGCGGGTCACGGTGATACCCAACGTTATTGCGCAAACAACAATTTTAGAAGCTGGTCCTGCCCAGAGTAGTCCGGGACAATGATATGTGCGCCGGCCTTGATTAGGCGTGTGCGTTTTTCGATGTTTAAGCCGTGCCGACGGATCTCATCGGTGGCAATCCCAACCGCTATGCCGTCTCGTTTTCGGCATTCACGCAACTCGACAGGCCCATCGCCAAAGACCGCCAACTCAGAGCCTTGCAGGCGGTTTTCTGTCATTATCCTGTCAATGACTGCCTTCTTAGAATGCGTGGTGGCATCGCCAATGGACCCATAAATCCGGTTATCAAAAAGCTCCGCGTACCCCAGCACCGTGGATTCCGTCAGCACGTCGTGGTGGTCTGTTCCGCTTGCCAGATAAAGTTTTATGCCGCGTTTGCGCAGCGCCTTCAGAAACGCCACTGCCCCTTTAATCGTATAGTCGCTTACGTCAAGTTCACCGGATTTAAGTTTGGCGATTCGCTGATTGACGAGCTCCATCAGGGCATCGTTGTAGATTTCCTTGTAGCCGAACTTATCCAAGATTTTATCCGGCGGAACCAGGCCGAACTCCTTGACCATTCCTACGAGCGCATCCATCTGCAAGATGGTTTCAATGCCGGTGGACTTGTCGATGTACTCAAGAACGTAGTTTTCGACCCTGTTATAAAGGGTTTCGCTAACGGTCTGATATTTATCGCCCAGTATGGCCTTTATCATGACGGGAGCCATAATCTGTTCCCACCCCTGTCTTAAGGTGCTTATGGTGCCATCGGTGTCAAAAACCGCGTGTTTTATTTGGCCAAGTGGAATTACCTCATAGCACAATTCTATCTCGGTATTCTCAAGGTAGTGGGCCTTACGCTGGTCGCAAGCAAGCTCAGGCTGATAGATGTAATCGGGGTCGCGGGCAACTTCGAGGATTTCGGTGCCTGATGCGGTGCCGGTCTGGAACAATTTTTGAACAGTGACAGCAGCGGCGAAATTCGCAAATTCTGCTGCTTCAACGGGCGCGATGCTGGCACCCAGACATAAAGCCAGCGCACTTGTCACTGTGTCGCCGGCGCCGACCGGGTCAAGTTTTTTTAGAAGCTGTATGCCGGGGGCCTGGTGCACGCCCGCAGAATCGATAGTCAAGATACCACGTGGGCCGCGAGTCAAAAATACAGGCTTATTGAATCGGCTATAAAGATTTTGTCCATATCTAATCAAATCCGGCAGGTCTATAACATCATCCAAACTAACCGAGACGCTGTTAAGTCTGGCCGCCTCCAAATCATTCGTTTTGCGGTAGATATTTTTGAATTTCTGCCCGTAGTGTCTGGTATCGAGCAAAACTACCCTGTCAGAGAACTTCTCAAAAAGGCTGTTTGCCTGGTCTATGAAAGATTCGTTGGTGATGCTGCCAGGCACCTGCTGGTTAACAATCAAGGCGTCCGCCGCTTGCAGCGCGTGGCGGATACCGTCGAGCAGCATCTTATCGGTTGCTTCTGTTCGCCTGTTGAAAAAGCCAAAATCAATTCGCGGCTGCTCACTCCCCTCAAGGTAGGGCTTACCAAAAGTCACGGTGTCAAAGTTTTCCTTCTGCACAACTAGATATGTCGTATCCACATTCAACTGGCGGAACTGGCGTGTCAGCTCTCTGCCGAAAATATCATCGCCGATGACGCCTATAACCTGTATGGATTTGGGCTCAAGGGCAGCCATGTTTGCGACAACGTTGGAAGCCCCGCCGAGCGAGTAGTAATGCTTGCTGATTGCCCTACCCTGCTGGCCCGTCTCAACGGAGCGCTCAGAGCCGGCAGGGTCGAGTATCCAATAGGCGTCAAGACAGAAGTCACCATAGACGGCTATGTTTACCTTTTTAATCTGATCAAGGATTTCTTTAATGCGTTGTTGTTTCATGGCCTTGTGCCTAAAGACTTGCGGATAAGGGCAGCCTTGTCAGAAATCTCTTCCTTGGTAATGCCCGCTTCATCGTACATGGCAAAGATATTATCGTCCGGGGTCTCCGGGGGCACGGTGTGAGAAGCGGCGACAATATAGCCTCCACCATCACTGGTCATTCCTTCAAGCAATTGGGCGGTCGCCTTGCGCACCTGATCGGCTGTGCCATTAGGTAAGACCCCCTGCGTGTCAACCCCACCCATAAAGGCAAGGTCTTTGCCGAATTCCTTTTTCAACTCCAGAGGATTCATACCGGGACAGTTGCACTGGATGGGGTTCAATACATCTACACCAATTTCGATTAAGTCCGGAATGATGGGCCGGATAGCACCGCAGGAATGGAACGCCACGTAAACACCGTGTCTTTTGCCCACCTCTGCGTTCTGTTTTAAGAGAGGCTTTACGATTTGCCGCCAGGTATCCGGACTCATCAGCATAGACTTCTGGCCGGCAGCATCGTCACCCAGCCAAAGCCAATCTAGGTCAAATCGCCGACATGCTGCCTCCGACAGTTCTATAGAAAATTCTGTACATCGCTTGAGCATTCTTTGGGTCAAATCAGGATGGAGCACGATTTCCATCAATGTCTTTTCCATGCCGCGCAAACGCCAGTACATTTCAAAAACGCAGGGCGAAACGTCACAGCCCACGAAGTAGTCGCTTTCAGATTCCATGACCGGCTTCATCAGGTCCACAAGTGGATCGATACGGTCGAATGGAAACTTGTATTGTAAAACCTGCTTTTCGCTGGCATCAGCCAAAGGATATTTGGAGATTTGGTTAAAGCCACCGGTGCGAGTCCATTCTATTCCCCAGTCATCCACATGCGACTGCCCATCGTGCTCGTGCACAATTCCCTCCATTGCATAATTATTATTCACCCACGTCTGGCGGATGTCGTCCCCCATAGCCAGAGGCACATATTTAGCCGGAATTTCCAGCAGTCTACCCAGCCTTTTGGCGGTTTGAGGGTGGTACCACATAAAAATCGGAACACGGTCCGCAGATTTTCGTTGCAGCGCGCAATGTACACGTTCTTTTGAGGTCATTAACGGTTTCTTAGAAAAAAGCAATAAGTTCAAACAGCATGAGAATTATTCTATTGCCGGCGCTACAGTTGCTCAAGAATTCTTTTGTAGAGCAAAGGTATGGTCTGCTTTTGGTCGCCCTGAATATAATAACCTTTGCCGGCGAAAGCCTGCGGAATACGTGTAACAACACTCTTTTGGTCGCGGAAGTAGTAGCCCTGAGAAAATTCATCTGTCATCTGTTCGGGGCTGTAGTCACGCAGGTCAAAGTCGGCGGTGACAATGTTCGTGGGAGCATTGCCTACATTGGCGGCCATCGACACGGCTTTTAGAAAGACTTCCGGGCCGGTAACAGCACTGCCGATATTCAGGAACACCCCGCCATTCGTAAATTTGGCTACTTCGTATGCAAAAATAAGGAAATCTCTGCCGGAGCAGCCGCCTTTCGCCTGGCCGTCAAAAGATGGGTGCTGGTCGGTTACGTCCGTGCCTATGCCGGCATGAACCGTGAAGGGGACATTGCTTTTATAACAGGCAGCCAGGACACTTACTTCCAGATGAAGAAAATCATTAGCTGAATTCTCGCCTGGCAGCAAAGAAAAAACTTCGCTGCGGAAATCTTTGTCACAAATCATCTTGCCCAGCGTTTCGCCGAAGCCGAGCTTTTCCTTATTGCCAAAAGATATGGCAGCATTGATGTAGGCGAATTCGTAGGCCATTCCAAATTCGCCTTTGCCCAGAGCATCAGGGACATTTTCGCTCGTCTGGCCTATCAGCGCAAGCTCAAAATCATGAATGGCGGTGGCAGCATTTCCAGCAATGAGCGTAACCACGCCGCGCTTTACAAGATCGATAAGCAGAACACCAAGACCATTTTTTATTAGGTGAGCGCCGGTAAAAAGAATAACGGGCGAACCAGCCTTTCGCGCTGAGACTATGGCCTGAGTAACGGCTTCGAGGTCACTTTGAGTTTTACCGGCCAGTTCGATTGCCAGATTATCAACATCAGCCGGCGATATGATGTCTTTCAATGTCACCTTGTTTGCGCGCGCACTCAATGGATAGGTACGGATTCTGCGTAGGTCAAATATTTTGTACTTGCCGCGGTAGTCCATAAACCAGCACTATTTTTGAATTTTCGCAAGCAACTTTTCCAGCCGCTTGATGCACTGTACCATGCAGCGAACGGTGTGATAATTCACCTTCCAGGAATGGCTCATGTGCGTCCAGATGGGCTTGCCTTCTCTGGTCGTTAGCGGCCACCACTCCCCTACCGGATGATTTATCATCTTGTCGAAGACGAAGTGGTGCACATTTTCGTACGCCCGCCAATATTTTTCTGAGCCAAAACGAAGGCACGCCTCTAACATACCAATCATAACTTCGGCCTGCTGCCAGAACTCTTTTTCCATATCGTAGACGCCGCCGGCGTGCGGGCCTTCGACATAAACGCCGCCGAAATCCCAGTCGATACCATTTTTGTACCCGTGGTCGAACGACTTTCTAATAACGCTTTTATATTGCTCGAAGGAACCTTCGCCCAAAATATCGGTAGCGTGGGCAAGCAGCCAGGCAAATTCAACGTTGTGCCCGGCGGAGGTATTATCCTCAGCGTGGGCCTTTTTGCCGCCCTCAGCGAAGCGGTCCCAGCCCCAGATAATGTCGAACTTTATCTGCGGGGCGACTTTCCAGTCGGGCGTAAACTGCGGTATGCCGGTACCGTATTTTTTGTGCAGGATTCTTTTTATCAGGATGTCAATATCTTCCAGCAGCGTTCGGCGGTGGACGCTTTTTCGCGTGCATTCATAAAGACTTGTAAAGGCCTCCATAAGGTGCATGTGGACATCGAGGGTCTTTCTATCGCCGCCCTGGCTGCCTGGGCCGCATAGGTCCCAGTTCCGCTCGAACATCTCAAAATATCCGCCGTGCATCGTGTCGGCAGCATATTTTTTTATAAGGTCAAAGACTTTCTCAGCATATTCTTGTCCGCATGGGTCGCCGGTAGCCATTGTGTATTCGCTCAGCGAATAAATCGCAAAGCTCAGGCCATAGAGGATTTTTTTGTCGATGGTGACATCGCCTTTGCGGTTCAGCATCCAGTAGAATCCACCGAAGTCGTTGTCCCACATTTTGCCAATCAGAAAATCGACGCCGTGCCTGGCGTACTCGGCACATTTGCCGTCGCCATAACCAGCTCGATGGGCTGCTGACATTGTATAAACGGTGCGGGTCTGGGATATAAGTGACTTCTCATCAGTCCCAGCGTCTTTGCCATCCTTATCGAAGTGCGTAATAAATCCGCCATATTTGTCGTCCTTGCAGCGGTTCAGCCAGAATGGCAGCAGTTCGTTATTTAAGTGCTTCTTGCACTCTTCCAGGCACGCGGATACCTTTTTTGCGCTGATAGCCATTTTGCAATCCTTTCAATGGATATTTAGTCGTTAGTCTATACCTCAGAAAGCCAGCGTATAATAACAAAAATGCCCGTCAGCAACAACGGGCACTAAAAATAAGAAATCCCTATATAATCAAAAAAGGACCAATTCCGTACTGCTCGTGTGACTTTAGGCTTTGGATATCTGCGAGTCTATTCTGCGCATCATTTTAACAAGGAAATCTTTGTCAGCAGCTTTATAATGCTTTCTATCTTGCAAAAAGAGAGAGATATTATCTCCTATTTCTTTCCGTTCTGCTGATGTGAACTTCTCTGCGTTGTCCTCGCAGATTCCTATAAATGCCCTCAGAAGAGGACCTATGTCAACAAGCAAGTCCAGCTGTCGAAGGTACGTTTCAAATTTCTGAAATATGCTGGTTTCTTTAGGATGGAATTCTACGACCCCAGATATTTTTATGTGGCTGTTTGTTAAAGTATGGACCTTGGTGCCATATCGCTGTTTTTTTCTCACGACTGTCTCTTTGGGGACATATGGTTCGTGTATTACGCGCCAATCCTGTGTTTTGAGATATTCAATAAGAGCATCATGGCCTTGCGTATCGTAAATATCGACCGCCTTGTCAATCTCCTTTTTGTATCTGTCATATTCGCCTATTGGCTCATTTCGGTAATAGTGGCTGTAGAATTTGGCGATACGAACATAAATTTTTCTTTCGTCGAGAATTCGCAAAATCCATTCGGCAACTTTGATTTCATTCTCGGTTATATTTTTTGGAAATTCTGGATTGGTTCTAACCAACATCGGTGTCCATCGTTTTGCCTATATCTTAATATTAAATTTAGCCAATATTGATTCTAGATCTGAAGCCTCTTTTGGTGCATGTTCCCTTACATGTTCATACTCAACCAGAGAATTCTTAGAATCGCCAATAGCCGCATAACAACCGGCCAAGTCATAACGCGCACGAATATGCTGTGGATCCAAGCGCAAAACTCTCTTATATGCCTTTATGGCTTGTTTGTTATCAATTATGCAATGTATTACGGCTGCCATATATAACAAATCTACTTTATCTTGTTTCTCGTATGAAAGCTCTGCCGCTTTTTCCAATTCTTTTATTGCTATTTGTCTATTGCCAACTTGAGAATCAGCATAACCTGGAATTGTAACCGTTCACAGTAATTCAGGGCAAGGGGTGTTGGTCCAGTAAGCAATTAGTGCATGATGGATAAACTTAAAGACATTCCGGTTTTGCTTTTTGCAGGTGGCCAACGCCGTCCAGATACGTTC
>Ga0315312_1000984_pt1 | contig 25323 bp, 25 predicted proteins | sample TDP7_MG_FD_203629 | JGI IMG/M metagenome (GOLD analysis project Ga0315312, IMG submission 203629) | Freshwater sediment microbial communities from Lake Towuti, South Sulawesi, Indonesia - TDP7 | ecosystem: Environmental > Aquatic > Freshwater > Lake > Sediment | place: Indonesia: South Sulawesi... | reverse complement strand
CTACGAATTTTGACCCTTTGATTCCCTCTCTACAGACGACAATTTTGAAAAGCACATTTATCAACTGTTATCATAGCGATGAAACCCAACAGAAACGAAAGCAACGCTGATTTGTAAATCAGAAGCCCAAAACCAAAGTTCCGCTCAGCAGTTGATGAAAAAATCAAAAGATTTTTCCGTTTTCATCCAGAAGATAGAGACCAAAACAAAATAATGTAATAGAACCAAATCTTCAATATTCGCTAGAGTATTCACCAGAAATAAGGTATGTATTCTCTTGTCCTAAATTTGACACCCATTCTTGTGGCGATTTCTCTTACTTTGGCAATATCCACTTCCGGAATTGTTACCGTTGTATTTCTGTGTCCATTTTCTCCGCAGCTCTTTTGATAAAGTCTAAGACTTCTAAGAAAGCGTTCTTGAAATGTGGCTTGCACACGGAATTATATGTTTGCTTGGTGTGAGCATTTAAGCTGACACTGAGCCTGTCTAAACCTGTTTCTTTAAGTTCTTTTGTCACGTCTCTGTTAAGCAGTTGTCCTTGACCGTTTGTGTCAACTCGCACACTGATTGGATAATACTTCTTTATCTGTTTAGTAACTTCCAAAACTGCGTCCAATCTTTCCAGTAGTTCTCCGAATCCACAGAAGACAATTTCTTTCCAATGCTTCTTGTTTATGAATTCTCGTATTTCGGCGAGAATCTTTTCAAATGTGGGCTCGTTTGACAGTTTTAGGTTGAAGCCATTTATGCCGTCTCTGTATTTTCTGAGGCAGAAGTAACAGTTGTTCGAGCATTTATTGGTTATGTTGATGTAGAGATTTTCGCCAAGCCAATAAACTATACTCGCAGGCTTACTCATAAATAACATTGCAATTGTTGGTCTCCAATGTTATGCTACTTTACTCTTTGAAATAAAGATGCTTATTAATTCCTTCTTTGCTTAGTTAATGTGAGGCCGAGGCTAACTCTTGACTGAAGAGAAGCAAAAGAAAAAGAAGAAACAGAAGCAGATTACTCTTCTTAAACAGAAAGACGCTGAGAGCCAGAAATTCTTAGAATTGCTTGAAACTTTAGAAGAGATGGAGAAAGAACAGAAATATGTTGATGTTCAAATTTGTCCACAATGTAAGAGCCCAAGAATCCGCAGAGTCGGCACAATGAGCGGCGACATGTCTGGACACATGGGCTTGACACCTGTAAAATTTGAGTGCCTTTATTGCGGTTGGCGAGAGCGCCTAGTTGTTAAGGCAACTAACCGAAAACTGGGAGTCAAACAAGTTGCCATAATGGCTGAAGCAAGAGACATCAAAGAAAAAAATGAATTCTAAACAATAATTTCTACTTTATCCAGCTCTTTCAAACTTTTCCACTTCAGCGAAGGATTCACGTACGCTTCCCCTTCTGCAATTTCTTCTGCCGTTGCTTTTAGTCTAAATTTGTTTGGAGGAAGAAACGGTTTTGGACGTGTTAACACAAGCGTTATTTCTTGTCCTTCTCTGATGCTAATCTTCTCCATAACCCTTCTAGATAAGCCTACATATCCCTTGGTAATATTTTCGGAATATTTGATAAATGGCACCCTCTAACCCCTCATACACTATCCAAATTGACCGATAAATTATTTAATACAATTGTCTCGTAAGATGTCCCATCAAATGGAGGTTCAGCATCGTTGAAATTATCTCTATACGCTCACATTACAATTCTATTAGCCATAATCCTTGGCGCAAGCATCTTGGCAACTGCTTACTACTATTATGTCATACCTCCTCCTTCACAACTCCGCGTACTGTACACTCATTCGTCAGAAATGGTAGAAGAAATAGTCAACGGTTTTAAGACATGGTACCAGCAAAAATATGGACGCTCAATACAGGTAACAATCACTAAAACTAGCTTCCAAACAGCTTCTGAAAAAGCAAAGGCATACGCCATGGACCCAGGAGCGGATATATGGTGGGGTGGACCACTACCGTTCTTCCAAAACGCCGCAGCAGGCTTGTTGCCGTATAATTCTACATATAAAAACGAAATAAATGCAACATGCCGCTTCAGTCCCGAAATGGATTCCTCAAGTACACCATACTGGTATGCAGCAAGTCAATACGGATTAGGTGTAATGTATAATGAGCATGTACTTGGCACACTTAACTTGAGTAAACCCAAAACATGGGCTGATCTTCTAGACCAAAATTATGTGGAAAACGTTACAATGACTGAACCAACCAATTCTGAGTTTATGTCACTTTTCATAATGTTAATCTTACAAAGCAAAATGCAAACAACCAACGAAGCCCAAGACTGGACCGCAGGATGGGAATACCTGATTAAACTAGCTGCGTCCATCAAAGAATATGATAATAGCGAAGGTGACACTGCGCTTAAGGTGTCTTCTGGTTATCTTCCGCTCGCAATTGTTCCAGACTTTTTCGCCTACGACAAAATGGCAATTCCAGTTCCTGACATTAATTTCACCTACTTAGATGCCACACTTTTGCAGCCAGATCCAATTGCAATCTTCAATAAGGGCAAATATCTCAAGGAAGCAAAAGCATTCATAGACTTTATTCTAACTCAACAAGCACAAAGCATCATTGGTAAATATCTGTTGCCAATACGCTCAGACGCCACAGCGGTTCCTCCTCGAATAAATCCATTTGACTCAAACTTTCCATTCATTGCTAGCTATAACAAGACTTTTGAAGAGAAAATGAGGCAGATAGTTGAAGACTATTATTCTACTTGGATTACACAGAAGCACAGTCAAGTAAGAGCATTGTGGCGAGAAATCACGGAAGTAGGCGAGATCAGAGGCGATAATCCTCTTGCCAATCACTACTACGAATTATCTGAAAGCAACTTCACATATCTAGGACGTTACTTGAATCGCACGTATACAGATGCAATCTATAGTTTGACGGGCAACTGGACTGATTCTGTGAGAAAACAAGAGTATATGACTCAATGGAGCGCAAGTAGCGAAAATGCATACGCATATGCGTCTGTAAACATTCAGTTTTCAAAAGGAGCAATTGGGTATCCTACTCCTTTCGTCGGGCTTTATCCCTATAGCCTTAATATGAGCCCGCTAAACTACACACGCTTCTTGGAGGATTTAGACAGCACCGTTGAGTTAGGTTTCAGAGGAGTTAAACTCTGGAATGTCGAATGCTTCTATGACGAAGGATTGCTAGAACAAGTGATGGACGATTTGGCGGCAAGAAATCTTAGTGTTATAATTCCATTTCGCTTCTTTGACCGAACTTACAAGTTTAATGCAAGCCAAATTCCTGCAATGCCCTCACAAGCCTATGACATCAGTGGTTTCCCGGACAACACAACTCAAAGAGAAGCCTTCATCAACTTTGTAAATAACGTAACAAAAATCGTGAAGAGCAAGCAGAATCTTCTCTTCTACTCAATCTACTATCCTTTCGATGCGACAAATGAAGCGATAAAGCTTCAGTGGATTCAAAAAATCCAAAACTGGACATACTCTCAAGCCCTTCAATATATAATAGATGCAATAAATGATACCGCACATCCAATAAGTCTAGTTGCAGAGAACTGGGACGAAAACCCATTCTTAATTTATGATAAATTGCCATACAACCTGACAGGATTTTCTACGTTTGGAATCCAACCTTATTCAATCACTCTCGATAACATAAATGGAAGCAAAATAATTCAATTCTATAACTATTTTATGGCTAAAGGCAAAACAGTATACATAGACGAATGGGGCTTTCACACAAATGCGGCATTATCTTATGGTCTGGCTAGTAACGAAGCTAACAAGTCAAGACTGATCAAAGAGTTTGTTGACTTTACGCGCAACTGGAAGATTGTGTGGTGCTACTTTGGTCTTCATGACGATGTGCCGTCTGGTATAGACTTTGGACTAGTTGATGCTGATTACCAACTAAAGGAAAGCGGCGAAGCCATGAAAGAAGCACTGCAACAATGTTGAGTCTTCACTCCGTGAAAGAGTGGTTAAAATTATTTTTCTTCTTCTTCATCACCGCTGAGAATTCACTCCTCGCTACTCGAATCTCATAGAGATGCAGGTTCGCTTCTCCTGAAACGAATTTCAGCGAAATATATAAAACAACAAAAAGGCTCATCGATTCTGCGTAATCAACATGAACTACAAGGGAACTTTTTTCAGGATACAGGTGTTTTTTTCATTCATCTTTGTTGCTTCTTTTTTAAGTGAAAGCGGCCTAAAATTGATTTGGCTCAACTATTCGTTTGGTTGGTATTTCGAATTTGATCGAATTGTATTTCTTTGATATGAATGACGCAATTTATTTCTATATAGACTTTTCTTGAAGTTGATCAAGAACTTTAGTACATGGCAGTTTGGTCGAAGCACGACCGAATTCATTTGAGTGAGAAGGAGAACGTTCGTAAGGCTTACGTTCAGATTGCTTATTGAGAATCGTTTGATATTTTTCTTATTCGCCGATTACTTGGACTATCACAGTTCTTTGTCTTGAGTAAACGTCGGTTTCAACAAATACAAGTGACTGCCAAGTACCTAAAGCAACATGCCCATCGACTATAGGCAACGTTTTGTCCGGAGACAGAAGCATCGATCTAAGATGAGAATGAGCATTAGAAGGATGTTGATAAGAACCCCGCTTCGGAACTAGTCTTTCAAGAAAATTCCTAATATCATTCTCTAAACTTGGCTCATATTCGGTTAAGATAATAATGCCTGTAGCATGAGGAGCAAACACGTGAACTAAACCATTCTTCACTCTAGACCTTCTAACAACTTCTTCAACCTTGCCAGTCAATTCAACGAAATCTATTTCACCCTTCGTGGAAAACGAAAAAGTTTCATTGAAAACCTTCATCACAATTCCTTCTACCATTGTCTTATTTTTTCTCGCCCTTTTTCAAGTCAAAGTTTCCCTTGTCTCGTTTTAAGACTCTTGCTTGTTCAGGCAGTTTATTTTTCTCCCAATCATTCCAATCCATTTCGCGGAATCTCCAGCGTTTACCCAAATGGGCAGCTAAAACTGCATGTTTGTATTGGCGTGGAATGGGAATAAACTGGTCGAGGAATCCAAACAATTTCTCAACTTGCCTTTTAGGAAAATATGCGTAATAACTCGCGTTTTTTACTTCAAAGGCGTACACGTGCAGATCGCGCCTTGCGATAACATCAGGTAAGGGGTTGAGACTCGGATTGCTTACTGGTACTCTAACAGCCTTGTAACCCGATTTTTCAAGAATTTTAACTAGCACTGCTTCGCTATAGAACCCTCTTCTGCGCCACTTGTGAATGCCCTTCTTAAACTCTATTTTCTCCATAGCACTTCGCTTTCAATAATCAATGTCTCTTGGTATTTTATCTTTTTGAAGCAAAGAAAAAAGATGGAATTTTTTTGGAGAAGCTTTGTCTATTCTATTCCCCAGTGTTTGGTAACTTTCACTATGAGGAAGATTACGAAAGCCACGATTAGGAAAGTGATCAATGCTCCTATGAAATGTCCGATGAGGAAGGGTCCGGCTGAGATTGTTTCCCATTTAATGCCTGGTGTAGCTAACGAAACTATTGGCATGATTAGGTCGTTTACAAGCGCCTTAACTAATTCGCCGAGGTAAATGCCTATAATAAAGGCGACTGCCAATCCCGTCACTTTATATTTTGAAATGAAATCCATGAACTCGTTCCATAGTCCCTTCGGTTTTTCTGGCGGTGGAGAAGGCTCCGGCTCTAGTGCTTCTCTTATCTTTCTTAGTTCCTCTAACATTTTCTCCTGTGTTGACATTTTTCCACCAAATAGAGGCTATCACCATTTTCAGACGTCCATTTATAATATTTCCGAGTCAAAAGATGTTTCAATTATTTCTCAGAGTGCAGCATAACGAAAAATTTTGAAGGAATATCCATTGATTTTCGTTCTGTGCAGGAAAATTGCATGTTTATTCATGGATCTTGATGTTGATTTTCGCAGGTTTTTATAAGAGGCTCCCATGTTAATCATTGTATTCGCCTTCGCGGTATTGAAGTTACCAAAGCCGATTGAAAGAGTTCTTGAGGTAGTTTTGTTGATGCTTTCGTATCCACGAAAGGCATATCACCTTTGACTTTTATCTTGAAGGGAGGTTTTGACACCCAGAAAAGGGCTGTTTTTTGAGTTCTTTTGATGCGAGTATATACTTGTGAGGCTTATCATGTAGGCAAATCTAGGCATTTGTGCCTGTTGTTCAAGTTAGAGAAATAATATTTGGTGAGATTAGTTAATATAGTATTACCATTGAATTTTAATGTTTACCTAAAGCAACTAGAAGGCAATATGATAAGTTTCGGATACGAAAGCATCAACAAAACTTCAAGTGAGATTGTGCCAATTCTCTCTTTAGGGCGTTTCTGCAAGTTTAACTTCAACAACTCGTTTCTTAGCATCGTGTACAACAGTCAGTTTTGTTCTTCTTCCAGCGCTTTTTTTATGAATCTCCTTAAGCAAGTCCTCTACGCTTCTCACAGCGACGCCGTCAACTTCTACGATTATTTCTCCGGGAACTATTTCAGCGTCTTCAGCAGGGCTTCCATGGACTACCTCCGTGACTATGACTCCGCTTTCAACTGGCAAATTATAGTAGACAGCAATCTCTTTTGTGATGTTTAGTCCAGTAATGCCGAGCCATGGTCTGATTACCCTTCCATGAACCATAATGTCATTGGTGCATCTCTTCGCCGAATTTATAGGGATAGCAAACCCAATGCCCTGAGCAAAAGGAATAATTGCCGTGCTAATACCTATAACCCGTCCACGAATATCTATTAAGGGGCCTCCACTATTTCCAGGGTTAATAGCTGCATCTGTTTGGATAAGGTTCTCTATAACGCCTTCCTCTGCACGCACAGATCTATTTAATGCACTAATTACTCCAGAAGTGACTGTTGGTCCTCCAACAAGACCAAAAGGATTGCCAACTGCAAATACCCTCTGTCCAACCCTTAGCTTATCCGAGTCCCCGAATTCTACAGTAGGCAGATTCTTTTCATTGACTTTGATTAAGGCAACGTCTGTGGCTGAGCAAGCCCCCTTCAAGACTCCTTGAAGAGTGCGACCATTTGCCAATGTCACTGTTATCTCTTTTGCACCTTCAATAACATGATTATTAGTCAAAATATAGCCCGTTGAGTCAATTATCGCTCCTGAACCCATACCCTTCACTGGCACAGTTGTGTAAAAGTAATCATGGTATAGTCTAACTGTGCTTACGTTAACCACGCATCGACTGCACTTTTCTATTGCCTCAATAACTTTGTCTTCATCATAGAACGACAAGTTCCCTCACTTCTCCTGAAACAATCATGAATAACTCGCGAGCAAATTTAGGTTTTTTGAAACGCATTTCTTTTTTTAATGTTTCACAATGTCAGCGGCGAATCTAACTAAATGTTCAGCGACATCTATACCTGTAGCCTGGTGAAGCCCTTGCCAGCTAGGGGAACCATTTACCTCCAAAATGACTGGCCCATTACTAGTCTCGATTATGTCTACTCCTGCATAAAGAAGACCGACAGCTTTTACAGCCTTTAAAGAAATCTCCCTAAGCTTATCTGATAACTTAACTGCCTTTACTTTGCTTCCCTGTGCAACATTAGTTTTCCATTTACCCGGAGGAGCAATTCTATAGATAGATGCTAAAACTTCGTCTCCAATGACAAAAACTCTAATGTCACGACTTGGCTTGTCCAAGTATTCCTGTATATACAAGGGGTGCCCCAGTCTCTCCAATGTCTTAAATGCGTTAAAAGCCATGTCAGAGTCATCAAATTTCATCGACCCAAAACCTAATGCTCCCACAATAGGCTTATACACTATCTGCGAAAAATCTTGGCTGGCATGATAGGCCCAATTTGCCATTTCAGTTACATACGTTTTGGGGATTGGAAGACCAGCCCTTGCAAGAGTGTAGCTCATGGAATACTTGTCTTTTACTTTTCTGTATGCGTAGGTTGGATTTATTACATGAGTGCCGGAAAATTCGAGGTGTTCCATCATGCTGATTCGTTTGGTCACTTGTTCACATGAGCCTGGTCCAAAAGACCTAAGAAAACACAGATCAACCCCAGTTATTTCTTGGTCTCCATACCAAAAGCGTGATTTTTCAGTTTCGATGCAGGCAGACATGTCCATGATTCGGGCCAGAATAGCTTTGCCAATAATCTTCTTGCAAGCAGCATACAATTGTTTATTGTTCTCGTCTAAAACTCTTCCATAAACAATGACGGATTTCATCTGTGGTTCCTCGCAAACAGTTGAATTCTAGGAAAATGGTAGATTAATATATGTTGGCTCAACTCCATAAGAGTCTACATGAGAGAGAAAAAAATGTCTCAAATCCCTAAAGGTATAGTCTTGACATATCGAACGGGTCCAAAAACACAACGCCCCAAAGAATGTGTCCTACAATTAATAAAAGTTAGATCATCTGATGACGCGTCTCGATTTATTGGACGTAAAGTCGCCTGGCCTATAAGGGAACATAAAATAAAAGGAAAAATCGTAGCTTTGCATGGAAGAAATGGATTACTGAGGGCAAGGTTCAGAAAAGGTTTACCTCAGCAAGCCATTGGAACATTCGTTGAAATAGTCGGATAGTTTTACACTAGACGAAGCACACTCTTCTTTAAAGTCTTCATAGATTTTGACATATTTGAATTAAATATTAAGAAATTCTCTATAGAAATTTCATCATTGAAAGCAAATTGAGCAATTTATAGCACTAATTTGAGCCATGAATTTCAATTTTATAAACTAATAAGTCAATAATGCTTCATCTTTCTCAAATTTTTGATATATTTCCGTTTAAATGCTCATGTGCTTGTGTTTCAATATTTATTATTTATCTAAAATCTTCAACCGATGTGCGGGAAAAAGTGTGTTAACTCATTTACATACGCTGAAAATTCGCTTAAGAAGTTTTGTAATTGCAAAATCGGGACTATGGGTGTCTTCTCGTAGAATTTGAGTGGGCTTGGATACAAAGACAAGACTATTGGAACTAGGACAATTTCCTTCCAGTCTGCTAATCCTATCTTCTCATGTAGCATAGGCAACGCGTTGGCTAAAGCTTCGGTTCGTTTGACTTGTGCCTCAGCCGCCTTTATTGTTGCTGCTCTTCTCCAGCCATGATGCCAATGCTTGCAATCTACACAAGCGACAACTGATTCTTTGAAGCCTAAAATATCAATTTCCCATCTTCTACTAGACCATGTAAAACGAAAACCCTTCTTTACAGTGAAGTGATTGGCTTCAAAGGCTACAGTTGCAATATTTTCAAATTCACTCCAGTCGAGAAAACTGCATACTTTTTCAAAGTCTGCGCCCAATTTGATTGCTTGAATAGCGATTTTGATACGTTGATTTAAAGAAGCCTCTACTACTCCATGCACCCTTTGAATTAGCCCTTCATTGCAGAGTTTCTTCAATATTTTTTCAGCGATTTGCCGCGGAATTTGAGCGTCTTTACTAATTAGGTCTTCTTGAACTGGACCAAATTTTGTCAATTTCAGAGAGGAAGCGAGAAGATTTCTTTCATGCACCATTTATCCATCTTTGAAAACTTGGGTTTGGCAGGAATTAAATTCTTTTATCTCGAGTCGTGGTAATGTGGCATCATTGAGAGATAGTCCTTTAAGGAAACTATGCCGATGAATATACTACTTGGTGTATAGGAGAAACTTAGTGTTGCTCGAACGCTACATTTCTAAAACCTCTAAATCCCGTAAATTATATGATAGAGCGAAAAAACTCCTTCCCGCAGGAGTTTCTTATTTTGTGCGGCATTTTGAACCATACCCATTCTACACTGGAGAGGCTAAGGGAAGCAAAATAGTTGACATAGACGGAAACGAATATGTTGACTTCTGGATGGGGCACTACACCTTAATCTTAGGGCATAACCCGCCCGAAGTTGTAAAGGCTGTAAGAAATCAAATTGAAAAAGGATTTCATTATGGGACATCGCATGAACTTGAAGTTGCCATGGCTGAACAAATCGTAAAAATGGTCCCAAACGCCAAAATGGTTCGCTTCACAAACTCAGGAACCGAAGCAGCGATGTACGCCACTCGTCTAGCTCGCACATATACAGACAAAGAAAAAATTGTAAAGATCGAAGGTTGTTGGCATGGCGGATATGATGCCCTCCACAAAGCCGTCAAACCACCTTTTGATATCGCTGAAACCAACGGAATAACATTTGGAGTATCAAAAGACACAATCACAATTCCATTCAATGATTTAGAAGAAGTAGGAAAAAAACTAAAGAAAGAAGAATTTGCCGCAATAATAGCGGAGCCAGTCCTTGGAGCGGGAGGATGCGTCCCAGCCGAAAGAGAATTTCTGAAAGGATTAAGAGAAATATGCACTGAAAAGCATGCGTTACTTGTGTTTGATGAGGTAATTACAGGTTTTAGACTTGCACCTGGCGGGGCACAACAATATTTTGGGATTTCACCCGATATCACAATTCTCGGCAAAATTATGGGAGGCGGACTCCCAGTTGGCGCAATAGCTGGGTCTAGAGAAATTATGGAGCGCATGGACCCTACACTATACGAAAGACCAAAGTTCTCATTCCACGGAGGAACGTTCTGTGCAAATCCAGTTGTAATGGCAGCAGGCTTAGCTACTTTGAAAGAGTTGGAAGACGGAAAGCTCCAAAATGAATTAAACAAAAGTGGAAACAAAATTCGACATCAACTCGCAGAGGTTTTCGAGAGAAAAAATGTTGATGCTCAAATTATAGGCATTAGCTCGCTATTTCAAACTCATTTCACTCGTGAAAAACTGACGGATGTTAAAGGAGTATTTCGAGCTGACCGGAAGAAACTAGAAGATTACCATTTGTATCTCATCACTAAGGGAGTATTTTTCTTGCCGACAAAACTAGGTGCACTCAGTAGAGCACATTCTGAAGAAGATATGGAGAAGCTTATTACAGAGACTGAAAAATATGTGCGCGAAAATATAGGTCCTGATTCACCTTAAATAAACAAGTCTTCTCGCTTTGGTCTTATCAGTTCAGTTGCCTTTGCTTTCTCTGATCTTGAGTGCGGATACCCGCGTATTATCGCCACTGGGATCCCTTCGTTTGCTTGGCCAATAACCAATTCAGCAGCAGAAGCTAATTCGTCTGCAATAGCGGTTCTCTTTATTTTTAAGATATATCCGAACAAGTCGGTTTCTCCTCTTCGATCCCGAATAGGGTTGATGCCAGCAACTCCAATGGCCATATTGATTTCACCTTCTCGTAGTGGTCGCCCATGCGTATCAGAAACGATTATGGCAACATCCTTTCCAGTTAGTTTCGCTATCCTTCGCCGAATTTTTCGTGCTGTACTGTCGGGATTCTTAGGCAAAAGTGCCACATTTCGTTCTCCTAGAACGTTAGATCGGTCGACTCCAGAATTGGCACAAATGAAACCATGCTTCGTTTCCGTGATAAGTTTGCCATCATCCATTCGAACAATTCGTTTAGATTCTCGGAGAACTACTTCAACTAGTGCTGGGTCTTTGTCAAATTTTTGAGCCCAAGCTTTTGCAAACTCTGAAGGAACAACTGTGTCGAGGTTTATGACGCTTCCTTCAGCACGCGAAGCAAAAACATGAGTAACAACAATGATATCCCCGTCTTGAACTGGATTCCCCCGTTGCTTTGCTGCATCACAAATAAGTTTCGCAACATCATCACCTTCTTTTACAATTGGCAAACCTTTCACGCCAATTATTTGAACTACAGGATTTTTTGTTGGCCCATATTTCTGTACCAAATTCAATGCCACCTTTACAACTTGTTTTTGCTAGACCATTTTATACTTACCAAAATTCACAGTTATATGTTTGTAGTCAAATGTGAAGGACACAGAAAATATCAAGAGTAAACAGAGGTTTTTGATGCTGACTTCATTATAGACTCAGCTTTTTTCAAGTCATTAAGCGTATTTACGTTGAAGAAAGTCAGCAACATAGGATCTATTTGTTGAAGAACCATTGTCGAAACATATCGAACTCCTCTGAGAAGAGTAATCATAGATTGCAAATCCATTTTTCCGTTTTCCAGTGTTTTTTCGGCTGCTATCTGTGCATATTTTGTGTGATAGGATGCTTGAAGAGGTTCTATGAATCCATTTGGCCATCTTGGAATGACGGCGCTTCTGTTTACGCACAAGTCCAGAAGAAGTGAAGTGATTTGACTTGAGACAAATGGGGAGTCACATGGAAGTAACAGTGAATATTCGCCTCGGATATTTTCAAAACCAGCCAAAGCACCTACTAGAGGACTTTGCGCTTTATCTCTCTCAACAGTTACTCTTGCCTTCCGTTTTACTAAATCCTCAATTATTCTCTTCTGAGATTCAGAACTGACCACTACAACAATTTCATCGACAACACCAGATATCTTATCGACAACGTGAGTGAGAAGAGGCTTTCCAGCTAGCGTAATTAAGCCCTTGTTAGGTCCAAGCCGCTTAGATAAACCTCCTGCAAGAATGATCGCTGATTTTCTCAAACGATTCAGCCTTCTGACCCATAGTCTAGTAGATCACTCTTTCCGGGTATGTGTAAACATTCATTCGTCTTCCCCTAACGAAGCCAATCAGTGTTATTCCCATGTATTGAGCTATTTCGATGCCAGAATTGAGGGCAGCTGTTAATGAAGCAATAACTTGAACCTTCATTCGAGCCGCCTTCAGCACAATGTCACCAGAAAGCCGTCCACTTGAAGCAAGAAAGCAATCATTAAAATTTAACTTTCCTAAAACACATCGTCCGATAACTTTGTCTATTGCGTTGTGTCGCCCGACATCTTCTGCAAAAGTTCTCAGATTACCTTTTGAAGAATAGACTGCAGCTATGTGAACTCCTCCTGTCTTCCTAAACGTTTCAGCAAGTGCGTTAAGTTGTTTAACTGAATCTGAGACGACTTTAGCCTCCATTAACAAACTTGACGACACTTTTGAAATATGAAGCCTATCAAAGAGTTTAGAAAGAGGCCAATAGTCTGGAGAACCACAAGCAGAGACAATTAGTCTGGCAAAAGGCTGAGTAGCTGAAATTCGTTTTTCAGCGTCAACACTTGTCTTTAATCGTACTATACATTTTCCGCCTCTTTCAAAACGTATTTCTTTTATTTCTTCTATGGATTTCAACATACCTTCGGAAATGAGATGCCCAATTGCAAGTTCCTTCAACTGATTTGGAGAACATAGAATGGTTACATAGTGTGTTTGGTTCAAGAATATATGTAAAGGGGTTTCCTCTGCTATGAAGTCTTTCTTTTGTTTCATGCTTCTGTTGTAGACATCTACTTGTGAAATTTGAACTTCCTTCATAATCATGACCTTCTTCAGGTTTTCAATTCTGAAAGCGTAAACTTTACAATTTCGTCTGCGATATTTGTTTTCGTAACAGACTGCAAACCTCTCCATCCAGGTTGACTGTTGAGCTCCACGATCATTGGTCCTTTTGGGCTTTCTAAAATGTCAACGCCTGCTATTTTGCAGCCAATAATTTTTGCCGCTGTCACGGCAAGGTTTTCCAGTTCCTGATCTAGTTTTAAAGGGACTGGTATTGCGCCCAGACTTACGTTTGTTTTCCAGGTTTCGGCTATTCGCTGCATGGCAGCTACAACGTGTTCGCCTACAACGAAGGCTCTTATATCAGAGAATCCGTGTGGAATGAACTCTTGAAGATATAAGGCAGTATGATAGAAAGATAAGGCTCTGAATATTCTGGTTGCAATTTCTGGATCCGAAACTCTTGTTGAGCCGATTCCTCTGGACCCGAAAACAGGCTTGATTATGACATCTTCGCCTAGTTCGTGAAAGCATTTCAGGGCTTCTTCATAATTTTCTGTCACCGCAGTGCGTGGCACCGGTAAGTCGTTCTCTTCTAGGAGGCATAGGGCGTGATATTTGTCAACTGAACGTTCAATGGCTAGCGGTGGATTTATGATAGTCATTCCTAATCTTTCTAGGCGATGCAGAACATCCATTCTGAAAATAATTTCTTCTAAAGATCCTCGTCCAATAGGACGCATAATTAGAGCTTCCAAATCATGGAGTATGTTAACTTTGCCAACCGATAGTTCAGGCTTGTATTTGATTCGAGCAACAAGTTGTGGAAAACTGAAGCATATGGGTGTTATGTTGCGTTTTCTCATTGCTTCTCTTAGTTGAGTTGAGCACCATCCGTTCTCGTTTCTAGTGATTATTCCGGTTTTCAATGACATTCCTCTGGTTGATAAGGTCACCTTTTCTGAGGAAGGATTAAGATATACTCTTTTACAAATTGCTTTCTATCTCTAAAAATATTCATCGGCTCAACAAAATGACAATAAGCTATTTCCTTCTAATTGTTGGGTCCAATATGTCTCTTAATGCGTCGCCTAGTAGATTCCATCCAAGGACGAAAAAGAATATGAATAAGCCAGGTATGAAAAATGTGTTAAAGTCTTTGAGTGGGTCGACTGGGCTAAAGTATGCGTCATTTTTTGCGAGGAAGATAATATTTCCCCAGCTAACATGCCCTTGTGTGAGCATATTGCGCGTGCTACGCATGGATTCTGGGTTACTACCAATCCCCAAAAAGTTCAACGATGCAATGGTTAAGACGACCGATCCAATGTCGAGTGATGCCATTATTATGATTGGGTAAATCGCGTTTGGTAAGATGTGCCGAAACATTAATCTGAGATTGGAGCAGCCGACAGCTCTGGCAGCTTCAATGTAGTCTTCTGTTTTGACTCTCAGGATTTCTGCCCGGATTACTCTGGCATAGGCAAAGGCTCCTGTTAGGATAAGTGCCAGTAACAAAGCGTGCTCGCCTTTTATAATATACTGCTGAGAAAAGGTGCTAACGAGGATCATTGCAAACATAAAGCTAGGAATTGCAAGTATAACATTGGTGAGCATCATAAGCATGTCGTCGATGAATCCCCCATAATATCCAGCAGTTATGCCAACGGCAAGACCAATTGCCAGAGCGAAAAATACAACAGTTGTTCCTGTGTAGAAGGCATGTACGGTTCCCCATATGCATCCATAGTAGAGATCATACTGCCAACTTAACGTACCAAAAGGATGTTTCAAACTTGGCGGTTGTGGGGGTTTTGAAATACCGTCTCTCGGCATTCTGAAGGGGTCTCCTCCTTGTGTTGGGTCACCAGGAGGTGCTAGTACTGGGGCAAGCAACGCTATTGCGGCAAAAAACATGATCATCCCAATTCCAGCTACTGAGAGAGGGCTTTTCTTTAACTTGAGGATTGACAACTTCAATTCTTTTGTGTTTGGTCTCTCGTATGTCTCAGCAAACTTCAGTAAAGCTCCGATAATCAGAAGGCTTATTCCAATTGCTGCAAGAGGAGTAACAAGCCATGCTGATGATGGGGCGAAACCTGAGCGTAGATATTCGCTTTGAATTCCACGAAACATGAACATAACCAAAAAAATTCCTTCTGGTGTGGCAAAAAGTATGCATATTCCAGCGGAAGCTAGGATCACTAGTGAGGTATATATCAATATTGTACCAAATCCACTTCTTGATGGTGTTGTCAACGATGAAGGTTCCTCAATGTGTATAGCCAAACCGTAAACTAACAATATCACACCGACAAATGAAGCAATCACAGAAATCCATTGGTCCATTGGAGACACGAAAATTATTGCAATGACAAACAACACAAAACTAAGAACAACAAAAAGGATTCCTATTTTGCCCCGAACAGAATCTAGAACATCATGAGTGCTCATTGGCATTTTGATCATTCATCATTAACCAAAAAACTGTTTGCAACATATAAGTCTAATGTGCTTAACCCTCTCAATTCTTGGTTCAGGAAAACCTGTAACTCATAGCCTAAATATGTAGGGTGTTAGTTGTGTAGCGTTTTCCACATTCTGTGAAACGTCAATCTGCAAGTAAGCTCCATAATTGTTGTAGTATGGTGGACCTTTTCGCGAGAATAACGTCAAGACTTTGCTATCGTGATTGATTTTGAATCCGCATTCACAGGGTTCGTGTCCACGGATTAGAATCTTAGCGTTGAGCATTTTCAAGAATTTTTCTGTGATGTCTTCGCCGAAGAGTTTTCCCGCTCCCCTTGGTGAAGGATATGTTCCCTTAATTTCGTCGTTGGGGTCATTCCATAGGATTTCTTCCAAATGAGTTGTTTTCGGGTGAGTTTTGTGGGCGTTGGCTAAATCCGTCGTTGCATGCGCTTGACTTGGTACACCGCCATGAAGCAAGATAATTTTTTCGCTTACAAGAACAGCATTGTAAAGACAGTCGAAAAGTCCCCTAATTTTTGTATAAGATTCTCGCCCACTTTCGCCAAACTTTTCTTGCAGTTGACTTGGCAAGTCATGTGGAGAAGCAAGCAAGTCATCTGGACCTTCATGGTTTCCTCGCATTAAAACCACATTTTCAGGAAACTTCTCTTTAAGTTTCAATATTATGTAGTAGACTTCAGGTGAGTAAACTCCTCTGTCTCCATAGTCGCCTAGAAAAATCATGGAGATGTTTTCGTCTCTCAAACTTCTTTCTAAAAATCCGCTATTTTCTAGTATGTGTACGAGACTATTCAAGTCCCCGTGGATGTCGCCTACTATAATAACTTCGCCTTTTGGCTGCATTTTTACGAGTCTGCCTACAATTTGCAGAGATCCAGCGTGCTCAGTTTCGCTCTTTAATTGGTTTATGGAATTCTCAATTAACTGAATGAACTCGTTGGCACTTGCTTTGCTGGCATTCTTAACTAAACTGGAAAGATATTGTGTGCTGGAGGTCACTTTTTTCACGCTTATTATAGTCATGCATTTTAGGATGGGAGAGCAAACTTATAAATGAATGAATTAGATGGGCTAGATTCAGGTGTGGCTTGGGTATGCGGAGTTGGCAAGAGATATTGAAAACTAATCCAATTGAATGGCTTCTTAAAGAAGAAAATCCTTCAGTTCGCTATTTTACTCTTAGAGACCTCTCAGACAGGAGAGAAGACGACCGTGAGCTTCAGGCTGCTAAAGCCGCGATTCCTACTTCAAAATTGATAACAGAGATATTCTCCAAGCAAAAGCCAAAGGGATATTGGGAAGAACCAGCGAATCCTTATCATCCTAAGTACAAATCTACTTATTGGACAATAATGCTACTAGGTCAGTTAGGAATAGACAGAAGTGACGAAAGAGTCAGAAATGCGTGCGAATACGTTTTTCGGTTTCAATCGGACGAAGGCAGTTTTTCAAGTTACACTCCAGAGCGAGCGTTAGAGGAATATGAATGGTTAAGAGGAAAAGGGAAGAGCTTGCCTTCGCCGAGTGAGTTTGCGTCTTCGCTAGTGTTTGAGCATCAGTATTCATGTCTCACTGGCAACATGACGGCATCCTTAATTCGTCTTGGCTACAAGGATGATCCAAGAGTTAAGAAGGCTTTAGAGTGGCTTGTAAAGATTCAGAATAACGATGGAGGATGGCTCTGTCCATACTGGAAAGCGCATGTTAAGGACACTCACAGCTGCTTTTACGGAACGATATGTCCTTTGGAAGCTTTTTCAGAGGTTCCTGAAGTTAAGCGTACAAAAGATATGATGAAGACTATTGAAAACGGTGTGGAATTTATGTTGATGCATCGTCTTTTTAAGGCAGATCATCATGGCTTCAAGATAATCAGGTCTGACTGGCTTAAGTTTGGTTTTCCATTGTTTTACAGATACGACATTCTGAGAGGGCTTCTAGTAATGACTAAGTTAGGCTATAACCCAACGAAGGACGAGCGTCTTAATGATGCAGTGGAAGTTCTGCTTCAAAAGCGATGTTCTGACGGGACATGGATTTTGGAAAGTACTCCGAGTGGTAGAATGCAGACCAATATCGAGGTTCGGGGCAAGCCGAGTAAGTGGATAACTTTAAACGCTTTGCGAGTGCTGAAATGCCATTCTAAAGGCAACTCTCGATAAGCGGTGGAGTGAATGAAAATTCCAAAGGTAAGTTTTGAAGAGTCTTTAGAGAAGAGTGTTGTTCTTACTGGCAAATGTGTGGGTTGCGCAGCTTGTGTTGTGGTCTGTCCTTTTGCTTGCTTAGATTATGTGGAACAGAAACCTAAGGTCATAAAAGAGTGCAAAGTTTGTGGAATCTGTCCCCTAGTGTGTCCTAGATATGAGTTGCCATGGACTGCGTTAGAAGAGTTTTTGTTTGGGAGAAAAAGCAAGGCTGAAGAAGATTTCGGTGTATATCAGCGTCTTGCAATTGCTCAAGCAACGGATAAGAGTGTTCTTCGGGTTTGTCAGGATGGTGGAGTTGCATCGGCTCTGCTGATCTATGCTATGAAGAGTGGAATAATTGATGGAGCAGCAGTTTGTGGAGTCAGTGAAGAGAAGCCATTGTATCCTATGCCGAAACTTGCTACAACCTCGAAAGAAGTTTTAGCATATGCTGGAACACGTTATTTCAATTCTCCAAATTTTTTAGCCTTTCAAGAAGGTGTCAAGCAGAATAAGCTTAGCATTGCTTTTGTTGGTACTCCGTGTCAAATTCATGCGATTCGGAGAATTCAAATGGTGCCTCTGAAAAAGTATGTGGATAAATTAGGTTTTGCAATTGGGCTCATGTGCACTGAAAGCTTTAGTTACGAAGGATTACTTGAGAAGCATATTCGAGGGGTTTTGGGCATTAATCCATTGGACATTAGGAAGATGAACATTAAAGGAAAGCTGATTGTCAGCTTGAATAATGGTGAGAATAAGGAGATTCCTTTGGCAGAAGCGAAACAGTATGCTACAACAAGCTGTGTCTTATGCAGCGATTTTTCCTCTGAATTAGCTGACATTTCAGTTGGCGGACTAGGCTTAAGCGACTGGACTTTCACGATTATACGCACAAAGAAGGGCTTGGAATTGTTTGGAGATGCTGAGAAAGCAGGCGTATTAAAGACAAGTCAAGTGGAAGAGGAGCAGAAAGCCTTCGACTTATTAGTTCGTTTGTCTAGAATGAAGAGAAAAAGAAGAGTTCCTTGACAGAGTTGCGCACGCAAGAAATGCACCGCCTTAAATATAACAAACCTCGGTGAAAACCTAGTTTTCAATTTCTATCATAGCGATGAAACCTAACAGAACCTCTAGCGGCGTCTGTTTCGAAATCAGACAACCAAAACCAAACTGTTCCTCACCAATTGATGAAAAACAAAAAAATTCCCAAGTTTTCATCGAGAGTAAAAATAAAACCCAAATCAATGCCCGCATTTCGCTAATCGTTTCGTTTTTAAGCATCCTATACCTTATAAAAACTTTCATCATGACAAAATATGGGCAGTGAGTCTTCATGGAAGATTTGGAAAAGATTTTACAAGACATAGTTGGCCCAGAAAATGTTTCGTCTGCTAAGCCAATTCTTGAATCCTACGTCACAAAAGGAATCATGGAAATAAGGTCAAAAGCACCTGCTATTGTTGTTAGACCGAAAGACGTAGAAGAAGTAAGGAATATTCTTGCTTTCGCAAATGAAAAAAAGGTTCCTGTTGTGCCGCATTCTGGAGGCTTAAGTGGCGGAGAAGCCACACCAATGCGAGAAGGCTCAATACTTCTCGACTTACGAAGAATGAACGAGATAATAGAAGTCAACACAGACGCCAGGTACATGATTGTGGAGCCTGGAGTGACCAGTGCCCAAGCATGGAAATACATGCAAGAAAAATATCCAGACTATAGGCCAGGAATTCCAGACGGAGCACCACCATCAGCCACACTTTTAGGTGACCATCTTGACAGAGGATTTCATTTTCTCTCAACAAGATATGGCTCAGCCGCAGACGCAGTCTTAGGACTTGAAGTCGTATTGCCAACGGGAGAAATTGTTCGCACAGGCTCATATGCGCTACCGACAGCAAAAAGCTTCTACAAATGGATGTTCGGACCAGACCTTACAGGTTTGTTTCTCGGCGCCCAAGGAACTCTCGGTATAGTAACAAAAATTGCTTTGAAAATATTTCCTATGGCAAAATTCAGAGACGTAGTAGCCTTTGGCGCAAGCAGCTGGAAATACCTAACCGACCCATGTTTAGACGTCTTAAAAATGGAGTTCGTAGACTTGGCTCAAGGCGGAAACCATTTTTTAGCAACTTGCAGACGCGCAAAATACAAGTGGCCTCTACCAGCAAAGCCAGACCTTCTACCAACCGTTTGGATGAACTTTGAATTGGGCGCAGACAGCAAAGAAGAACTTGAGGCTATGAAGAGAAAAATAAACGAAGTCTTGCTGAAGTATCAGAAAGAGTATGGAGAAAAAAATCTGTTCGAATGGAAGCTAGACATGCGCAGTATAGTGGCTAGACTAACAAAGCCTAATAGAATCTCAGTTCCATACGCAGGGCATAAAGGCGGAGGCTTACTCTTCGTAACATGGTATGTCCCATGGAAAGACGCTGCCACATTTGGAGAAGAAGCAGAAAAACTAATGGCTAAACACAAGTTTTCTCCAGTCGTTTGGTTAGCAGCAGTTGACCATGGCAGACAAGGACTTGTAATGCCAATCATTTTATTCGACCCAAAAACGCCTGAAGAGCTTAAAACGGTGGATACATTAGACGCTGAAATGGCTGAAAGATTCCTAAATCTAGGGGGAATTCCGTATAGACCAAATGCAGTTCATGCACCAAAGGCAATGTCAAAATCAATCGGATACTACGATTTACTGAAGAAAGTGAAGAAAACATTGGACCCAAACGGCATAATGCATCCAGAAAGACTAGCCCTAAAATAGGAGGAAAAATCATGGTGCACATTGAAAAATTCAAGGAAGACGCATATAATTGCCTACATTGCAGATTATGCACTTTCACGTGGATGTGGCCAACTAAACCAGGAGTGTGGCCTGAAGGAAGTTTTCAGGCTACATGCCCCTCTGGCGAAAAATACAGGTTCGAAGCCTATTTCGGTGGAGGCAAATCATGGGTAGCAAGAGCATTATTAGAAGGAAAAGTTGACATTAAAGACCCTAAACTAGTTGACATACTTTTCGCCTGCCCCACATGTGGAAGCTGCCAACAACAATGCACATTAGAAGAGCCCGAAGTTGGATACAGGCACAGAATGGTTTCACTGATCGAAGCTCTAAGAGCAGAAGCAGTCAACGCTGGCTCAGGCTTACCAGGCAAACAAAAAGCATTCGGAATACACTTGGGCAAAGAGCATAACCCCTACATGGAACTACACAAAGACCGTCTGAACTGGTTGCCAAATAACATCAAGCTACCAAGCAAAGCAGAAAACGTATACTTTGCAGGCTGCACATCGGCGTATAGGCAGAAGGAACTAGCTCAAGCAACAGTTGAAGTTTTTAGAAAAGCAAGATTAGATTTTACCGTGCTTAAGGATGAATGGTGCTGTGCTTCACCACTTCTGAGGACTGGGCAATGGGAAACCAGCTGGGTATCAGCAAAAAACATAGCCCAGCACAACATCGCCGAAGCAGAAAAAACTGAAGCAAAAAGAGTAGTCACCACATGCGCTGGATGCTACAGAACATGGAAGCGTGACTACACTGAAGAATATGGAGACATATTGAAAACGAAACACAACTTCGAAATTCTTCACACAACACAACTGCTTGAACAGCTTGTCAAAAACGGCGAAATAAAACTTGAAAAAGACATCAAAATGCGAATAACCTATCATGACCCATGCCATCTTGGAAGACATGTAAGCGTATATGATGCTCCTAGAAACGTGCTCAAAGCAATTTCAGGCATAGAACTTGTTGAAATGCCGAGAAATCGAGAAAACGCTTGGTGTTGCGGGTCAGGAGGAGGAGTCAAATCTGGCTATCCTGAATGGGCTGTTGAAATTGCAGGCGAACGCGTAAAAGAGGCAGAAAAGCTTGGAGTAGACGCTATAGTTTCTGCATGTCCATTCTGCTGGCGAAACTTAAACGATGCCATAAACAAGTATGGTTCCAAACTGAAAACCTATGACATAATAGAATTGGTAAATAAAGCCATGGTTTAGAATGAACCTTAGAGAACTTTTTTAAGACTTTCTACACTGAACTTTGTGTTTGCACAGCCATTTTTAGCAAGCGGTACTGCTTGTCCTATCAAGTCAAGACTTTTGAGAACTTTCTCTGCCATTTTCAGTTCTTCACTGCAAGCGACCCCCACAACCCCTTCATAAAAATTGTTTTTTAGTAACTTGAGGACGCAAGAACCGCCTGGCAACACATATACATCGTAGCCTTTCTGTTTTCCGAATGTTGTTCCCTGGTTGACTAAACAATCTGGAGAGCAATGGGCGCAAACGTAGGACGGGATGTTTGGGTCAAAGCCTGCTTGACATCTGTTATCCATGTACTTTCTTGAGCAGTGAGGCAAAAACAAGGCTCGTCTTTTAACCTTCTGAAACTTTTCTCTGTCTGAAAGATTTCTGACATAAATATCTACAAGGTCTTCAACAAGAGTGATAGCGTCAGGCACATCTAGCCCAGTGAGTTCACGAATTTTGAATTTTTCAGCTAGGTGTTTTGCTTTCTCGCCCATTTTCCGGTGCACGTTCTTTTCGTGGGCAATTCTTGCCAGTTCCTTAAAGAACGATTTGGGTATGCGCGAGAGATCAAAGCTAAACTTGTAAGGCACACCTTCCAATGTTAGCAGACAACTGTTTTAAGGTTAACTATTGCAGAAAGCATAACAATATTTGAAACAAAATAAAAAGGAAAGTTATAGGGCAATTATGAATAGTAGGCGTTCAACTAATTCTTTGTAACGATTCCGAATAGTTACCTCTGTTACTTGAGCAATTTCAGCGATTTCTCTTTGGGTTTTTCTCTCGCCAGTAAGCACTGAAGCAATGTAGCTGGCGGCTGCGGCTATGCCTGTTGGTCCTCTGCCAGAAGTTAATTTCAAATCTTTTGCGGTAGTCAGAATCTTGTGTGCAATTTCTTCAACTTTCCCTTGCATAGTTAGTTGATTAGAGAACTTCGTGATGTATTGGCTTGGCTTTAATGGCGGAATAAAATAGTCTAGTTCTTTTACTAAGAACCTATAACTGCGCCCAATCTCTTTCCTGTTAATGTTTGAAACTTGAGCAATTTCTTCCAAGGTTCTTGCGAGTCCACATTGCCTGCATGCAACATATATCGCGGCTGCAGTAACTCCTTGAATAGACCTTCCGCGAATAAGGTGTTCTTTCACAGCTTTTCGATAAATGACAGATGCTGTCTCAAGAATATTTTTTGGCAAACTAAGTCCGTTGGATATTTTTGAAATCTCAGAGAGGGCGAATGCAAGATTTCTTTCCGTGGCGTCAGAGACTCGTATGCGCCGTTGCCACTTTCGAAGCCGATAAATCTGAGCCTTTTGACCAGGTGAGAGTCTCTTTCCATAAATGTCTCGGTCATGCCAATCAATCATTGTTGATAATCCTTTATCATGAATTGTATATGTTAATGGGGCGCCAACTCTGGTTCGTTTGGCACGTTGCTCATCGTCAAATGCGCGCCATTCTGGTCCTCTGTCTGTAAGTTTTGTGGCAATAACAAATCCGCAATCCATGCACACAATTTCGGCGGATTCAGAGTCGCGCATGATTCTTGTGCTTCCACATTCAGAGCATTGTTGAAACTTAATACGTGATAAAGGTGCCTCTTCTTCACTCATCTTCTTTTTCCTCTTCCTTTTCTCGGATTCTTGGAGGGGATCACATAAAGGATTCTGTTAATGAAAGAATGAAGATTTTCTGTATCTGCTTTCACTGAAACGTAAGGCGAAGAAACTCGACCAAATATGTCGAAAATTTTTCCTACAGGTTTAAGATTTTCATCAACAACTATGTCGCCAATTTGTGCACGGTTTTCCGCTTTAAGAGTGATGTTTTTGCCAGAAGTGATGTGAAGGACCTTACCTATTCTCTCCAAGTTTTCTCTTTCCCCTCACAAAAGACCAAAATTTTTTCTGAAGCGCTTTATTTAAAGGTTTCTGAAAAACTTGAGCATACGCGTCTTATTTTGCTTTTCTGGAAGAAATCCAAGTCTCTTTAACCCATTTGTATCTGTTTTGAACTATATGCGATTGTGGCTGAAGAAGATGTCTGAAAGTTAGTTGTGTCCGAGTCCAAATATGATTCAAGCATTCTGTCAAACGCCATTTTTTAATGCTTTCTCAAACACGGTAACACTAGACAATCATGCTGCATGTACATTATATTACAAGCCACTTGTAAAAAGCGCGAAAACTCAGAGGTAACAAACCAAATACGAACACACCATCAGAAGAAGAACCAAAATTATTTTTTGACCACTCTTACACAAACTAGACTCTGATTTCAGTCACGTTAAATATGGTGGCTATTGAACTATAGAAGGACCGCAACGATTAAAGAGCTTTAAATCTTACAACAATTTGGGAATCTATATGCAGAAGAGGGATAAAATCGCTATCTGGCCAGTTTACTTCGATTCCACCAAAACTAGAATAGAAGGACGAAAGGTTCCGAAAGGTTATGCTGTTCAGTCTCCAAGAATGGAGGAACTAGAAAAGGCAGTTCAGAAATTAGGACTTCAATCCCAAACAGTTGCTAACGCTGCACATTCAAGAGAGCCTTGGAGAAAGACTGGCTTACTCATAGTATCCAAAGAAGGTTCTAAAACCCAAATAATACGAAAAATCGCAAGATTGCTTCAGAATATTCGCGCCGAAAATTAACTACTCTATTACACCTGTGATTTTCGCAAGTTTCTCCGCAGAATTGTAGTTCATTTTTTGTCTCTCTAGAATAGTATATCTATCGGGTCGTATTGTAGATGCTTGTAAAAGGGCTTCTATTATCTGGTCTGGTTTCACTCGGAGGTCTTGTGCGGTTGTTGGAGCGCCAACCTTTTCTAACGTTTCTTTAATGCGGTTCCATTTCATTCCATAAAGGTGTGCCATCATTGTAGTTCCAACACCGCATTGTTCACCATGCAAAGCGGAATTTGGCGAAATTTGATCAAGAGCATGACTGAATAAATGTTCGGAGCCGCTGCAGGGTCTACTACTACCGGCGATACTCATTGCAACGCCACAGCTTATCAATGCTTCCAGAAGAACGCGTATGCCGTTTTCTTTGCCTGACCGAATGAGTCGTGCATTTTTCATTACAAGCTTTGCACTCATTAAGGCTAGACTTGCTGCATATTCGCCATAATATTCACTTTTAACTTTGTGGGCAAGTTTCCAATCGCGGACTGCTGTAAACTTTGCTATGACGTCTCCACATCCGCTGGCTGTTAGTCGATGTGATGCTTTTGCTATTATACTTGTATCT